>Ga0335397_10006801_pt1 | contig 14675 bp, 14 predicted proteins | sample MAT04_FD_205740 | JGI IMG/M metagenome (GOLD analysis project Ga0335397, IMG submission 205740) | Freshwater microbial communities from Lake Fryxell liftoff mats and glacier meltwater in Antarctica - MAT-04 (spades assembly) (version 2) ...
GAGCAAGATCGTCGGCAGCGTGGGTCACGGGGAGGAACGGCACGCAGATCGCGCACAGCGCGGCGGCGACCGCCACGGCCACCCGGGCCCCGGTGACCTCGGCCAGGGCGCCACCCAGGAGCAGCACGAGCCCCTGGACGGCGAACATCGCGGCGCCGGCGAAGCCGAAGGACCGGCCACGGAGGTGGGACGGGACGGCCTGGACGAAGGCGCTGTTGGCGACGAGCTGCAGAGCGTTGCCGCAGCCGGCGAGCACCCAGAGCACGACCAGGACTCGCAGGTCGTGGATGACGGCGGACAGCAGCAGGGGCGCGCAGGACGCGAGCACCAGGAACGGGAACAGGCCCTCGCGGCGGGCGGGCGGCACCTTCAGCAGCAGCCAGGAGCCGATCAGGAAGCCGATCGGGGCGGAGCCGGTGAGCACGCCGGCGACGAACGGCCCACCCCCCTCCTCACGGGCCACCGAGACCGCGAGTCCCTCTGTGGCGATCACCGAGCAGGCGCTCAGCAGGCCCCAGGCCAGCAACGACCGCAGCCGCGGGTCGCCCATGACCAGACGGACGCCGGCAGCGGCCTCGGTGAGCGCCGTCGCACCGGCGGCGCGGATGCGCTCGAAAGGCAGCTCCCTCACGGACAGCTGCAGCACCAGTGCTGAGACGATGAAGGTCGCTGCGTCGACGAGCAGGGCGCCCTCCACCTCGATCGCGACGACGAGCGCGCCGCCGATCAGAAAGCCGATGACCTGACCGGCCTGGGCGACGACGTTGTTGAGCGCGTTCGCCACGACATAGCGCTCACCGTCGAGCAGATCGGCCAGCAGGGCGCTGCGCGCAGCGTCGCTGGGAGGCGACAGCATCCCCACGGCCGCGAGGACGGCGAACACGATCCACAGCGAGAGGCCCGGCACGGCGAGGACCGCGATCAGGGCGGCGCGCAGGAGGTCGCAGACCACCATGACGGCGCGGCGGGGGTAGCGGTCGGGCAGCCCGGACAGCAGCGGCCCGCCGACCATCCAGGTCAGGTAGGACAGGGCGTAGGTGGCGGAGGCCGCGAAGGTCGAGCCCGAGCGCTCCAGCACGAGCAGGGCCACGGCGATGCGGGCGATCTGGTCGCCGACCGTGCTGAGGCCGTCGGAGACCAGCAGGCCTCGGACATCGCCGATCGCGAGCACGTCGCGATAGCGCACCCGGGCAGTCTGCACACGCCATTGTGGGGGATGAAGCGGCAGATCATCGTCGTTCCGGCACAGACGTCGCGAGCCTCTAACGTGGGCATGCACCGCCCGGATGGTGGAACTGGCATACACAGAAGGCTTAAACCCTTCTGCCCGAAAGGGATTGCGGGTTCGAGTCCCGCTCCGGGCACTGTCATGAGTTCGACGCAATGTTGCGGGCACAGGACCGGCACGCCGTACGTTGTACGGGTAGCGCGGCCCCGACCGTGGGCCGGGCGAAGGAGAGCAGCCACAACATGCGCGCCATGCAGTCCAACAACCCCGTGTTCCAGCGCAGCGAGACCCTCGCACGCGCTGCGCAGCAGGGTGTCGGCTTCCGCACGCCGGCCCCGACCGCTGACGACGTCGCCTCGATCTACGGCACGCCGCAGCGCATGACGATGGACGACGTCATCGTCAAGACAGGGATGCTGCTCGCCATCGTCGTCGGCGTCGCCGCCGCGTCGTGGTACCTCGGCGTCCCGCTCGGCGTGGGCATGATCGCCGCCCTCGTCGGCTTCGGTCTCGCGATGGTCAACATCTTCAAGAAGCAGGTCAGCCCGCCGCTGGTCATGGCCTACGCCGCCGCCCAGGGCGTGTTCCTCGGCACGATCAGCGCCAGCTACGAGGGTGCCTACAGCGGCATCGTGGTGCAGGCCATCATCGGCACCGCGGCCGTGTTCGGCGCCGTGCTGTTCGGCTACAAGAGCGGCCGGCTGCGCGCGACCCCGACCTTCCGCAAGGTCGTCACCTTCGGCCTCATCGGCATGGTCGCCGTGCTCTTGCTCAACCTGCTCGTCGGCGTGTTCACCAGCGGCGACCCGCTCGGCATCAGCGGTGGCAACACCGGGCTGTCGATCCTGTTCACCGCCGGCCTGATCGTCTTCGGTGCCCTGACCTTCGTCCTGGACTTCGACCAGGCCGACGCGATGATCGCCGCCGGGGTGCCGGAGAGCGAGTCCTGGCGAGTCGGCTTCGGCCTCATCGTCGGGCTGGTGTTCCTCTACCTCAACATCCTGCGCCTGCTGTCCTACCTGCAGGGCAACGACTAGCACGCACCCGCTCGTCCGGACGGGCCGTCACCCTCGCGGGTGGCGGCCCGTCCGCGCGTCAATCGGCATGCCCAGGGCGTACGACATCCCCCGGGTAGCGTCACGCCCATGGCCCAGAACGCTGCCCCGCTGGACCTGCTCCGCCGCGAGAGCCGCTCACTGGTGCAACGGCTGAGGCTCTGGACACCGGCCCGCTTCGCCGCGGCTGCCCCGTCCTGGCCCGGTGGCGCCGGCACACGGGGTGACCTCGTGCACCATCTGGCCCAGTGCTTCGCCGACCGGGCCGGCGACCTCGAGGGTCGTCCGCGAGCGCCGCTGCCCCGGCTGGACAGCGACCTGGGCCTTGCCGACCAGCTCGCCGTGACCTCCGACGACCTGGTCCGCTGCCCCCCGGGCGACGCCGTCGCCGTAGCCGGGACCGCCCACCTCCTGGCGCACCGGGGGGACCTGCTCGACGAGGAGGTTCCTCCCGGCCTTGCCGCGTCGCTCGGGTTGACCGACGTGGCGGCGGCCGGTCGTGAGGCGTGCCGGCGCAGCACGGAGGCCGGCCACCCCGTGGGGTGACCGGCCTCCGTCAGGCGAGGGGGACTAGCTGAGCCGCTCGAGGACCATGGCCATGCCCATGCCGCCGCCGACGCACATGGTCTCCAGGCCCCAGGTCTTGTCGGTGCTCTGCAGGCCGTTGATGAGGGTGCCGGTGATGCGGGCTCCGGTGCTGCCGAACGGGTGGCCCAGGGCGATCGCGCCGCCGTGGACGTTGAGCTTGTCCAGCGGGATGCCCAGGTCGCGGTAGGAGGGGATGACCTGCGCGGCGAACGCCTCGTTGATCTCGAACAGGTCGATGTCGTCGACGGTCTTGCCGGCGCGGGCCAGCGCGAGCCGGGACGCCTCGACCGGGCCGTAGCCCATGATCTCAGGCGAGAGGCCGGTGACGGCGGTCGAGACGATCCGGGCCAGCGGGGTCAGGCCGAGCTCGGCGGCCTTGGTGTCGCTCATCACGATGACCGCGGACGCGCCGTCGTTGAGCGGGCAGGCGTTGCCGGCGGTGATCAGCCCGTCCGGGCGGAACACCGGCTTCAGGCCGCTCATGCCCTCCACGGTCACGCCTGCGCGAGGGCCGTCGTCGGTGCTGACCACGGTCCCGTCGGGCAGGGTGACCGGGGTGATCTCGCGCTCGAAGAAGCCGTTGGCGATGGCCTTCTCGGCCAGGTTCTGCGACCGGGCGGCGAACGCGTCCATCTCGGCGCGGGTCACTCCCTTGAGTCGGGCCAGGTTCTCCGCCGTCTGCCCCATCGAGATGTAAGGGTCGGGCAGCCGGTCGTCCTCGCGCGGGTCGGACCAGGAGTCGGCCCCGCCCTCGGACAGCTGCGCGCTCCGGGCCTGCGCGTCGGCGTAGCGGGGGTTCATCGTGTCGGGCAGCGCGTCGCTGTTGCCCTTGACGAACCGGCTGACGGTCTCGACACCGGCGGAGATGAACACGTCCCCCTCGCCGGCCCTGATCGCGTGCAGCGCCATCCGGGTGGTCTGCAACGAGCTTGAGCAGTAGCGGGTGATGGTCGTGCCGGGCAGGAAGTCGTAGCCCAGGTTGACCGCGACGATCCGGCCCATGTTGAAGCCCTGCTCGCCGCCGGGCAGACCGCAGCCCAGCATCAGGTCGTCGATGTCGTGCGGGTCCAGCGCCGGGACCTTGTCCAGCGCTGCGCGCACGATCGTCGCGGCCAGGTCGTCCGGCCGCAGGTCCTTCAGCGAGCCCTTGAAGGCCCGTCCGATCGGGGAACGGGCAGTTGCAACGATCACAGCTTCAGGCACGTGGGCTCCTAGGTCTTCGGGGACGGGGCTTCGGACACTGCCGTCGAGCGTAGACCGAACGTCGTTCTAGTGGGTCAGCGCATCGGCTCCGGCTCGTCCTGGGTGAGCTCGGCCGGGTCGGTCGGGCCCTCCGGCGCACCGCGTCCGACCAGCGGCAGGCGGCGGCGCAGCCGGGCGAGGCGGCCTGGCGCACCGTCACCGGTCAGCACCTCGACCTCGACGCCGGACTCGTGGGCGGCGACGTCCGCGGCGACCGCGAGGTCCTGCACCCTGTCGCTGATCGGGACGCTGACCGGGTGGTCCACGCCGGTGCTCTCCAGGACGCTCGGGAGCAGCACGTCGACGATCCGGGCGTAGCCGTCGGGGGAGGGGTGGAAGCGGTCCGCGCTCCACAGGTGGGGCAGCTCGTGGAAGTCGCGGGCCAGCAGGTCGCCCAGCGACACCGCGATCCCCCCCGCCTCGACGACCGCGACGGTCTGGGCCGCGGCCAGGCGCCGGCTCCAGCGGGCGGCGACAGTGCGTAGCGGCTGCATGACCGGCTTGACGGTGCCGAGGTCGGGACAGGTGCCGACGATCACGACGCAGTCGGCCGCGCGCAGCGTCCGCACGGCGCGGGCCAGGTCGTGGGCGGCCGCTGCCGGCGGCACCCGGTGCGTGACGTCGTTGGCGCCGATGACGATCACGGCGGCGTCGACGGGACGGCGCAGGGCTCGGGCCACCTGCACCTCGAGGTCGGCCGAGCGGGCACCGGTGACGGCCAGGACGTCGAGGTCGACCCGGCGTCGAAGGTCGCGGGCGATGCCGCCGGCCAGCAGCGCGCCAGGCGTCTGGTCGGCCCGCTCGCAGCCCAGCCCCGCAGCGGCCGAGTCCCCGATGATCGCCAGGTGGAGCGGCTTGTCACCGCGGCGGCCCTTGCCGTACGACCCGGCAGCCAGCGGCGCCTTCTCGGTCGGCTGACCGATCGTCTTGCGCGCCAGCTTGGCCTCCGTGGCCAGCAGTGCCACGGTCACACCGGCGAGCCCGCCGAAGGTGCCGCCGCCGTACGCAGCCTTGACCGCGACGTACCGGGCGCGTCGACCGGGGCGGGGGATCATGACGGTCGCCCGGCGAGGAACGCGCGCACGGCCTGCTGCGCACCGATCGAGACGTGGGTGCCGTGGGTGAAGCCGGCGACGGAGAAGTCGAGCTCGCCGAGCCGCGCCGCCGATGCGCGCGACAGCCGGACGTCGGTGCAGGGCGTCTTGATCGAATAGCGCAGGCCGCGCACGTTGAACAGCGCGTCGGCGGTGATCAGGACGCCGCTCGGGGCGTGCAGGAACGAGCAGTGCCCGGGAGTGTGTCCCGGGGTGTGGACGACCGTGAGGCCCCCCGCGACCGGCACAACGGCCCCGTCGACGAAGGTGTCCTCGACGTCGACCTTCGCGAACCCGCCGGCCGGCAGCCGGGCCATCAGCCGACCGCCGCGGGTCGAGGGGTCGGGCACCGGCATCCGGCCCTCCCGCAGGTAGACCGCCTCGCGCTCGTGCGTCCCGACCCGGCTGCCGGTGGCCGCCTTGAGCTCCGCGGCGCCTCCGGCGTGGTCGTTGTGGGCGTGGCTGAGCAGTAGGTGGGTGACGTCCTGGCGTGCCTTGCCGAGCTGGTCCAGGGCGGCGAGCACGGTCTTGGGCGCCCGCCTGGTCCCGGCGTCGAGCAGGGTCAGGGAGCCGTCCTCGGCTTCGAGCAGGAAGCTGTTGACCAGGTCGTACGGAGCCGTCGGGATGCGCCAGACCCGGCTGGCGATCTGCACGGCGGTCACGTCCACCTCCTCACGGATCGGGACGCCAACCTACCTGTCGGCCGTACGCTCGCAGCGTCTCGTCCCGTCTCCGGAAGGCCCACCGTGCAGGTCAGCGACTCCCTCATCGACCTGGTCGGCAACACGCCGCTCGTGCGCCTGGGGCGCATGGCCGCGGGGCTCAAGCCGCAGGTCATCGCCAAGGTCGAGTACTTCAACCCGGGTGGCTCGGTGAAGGACCGGATCGCCCTGGCGATGGTCGAGGCGGCCGAGCGCGACGGGCTGATCAAGCCGGGCGGCACCATCGTCGAGCCGACCAGCGGCAACACCGGGGTCGGGCTGGCGATCGTGGCCAACAAGCGCGGCTACAAGTGCATCTTCGTCATGCCCGACAAGATGAGCGCCGAGAAGATCGCGGTGCTCAGGGCGTACGGCGCGGAGGTCGTGGTGTGCCCGACGGCCGTGGCGCCCGAGGACCCCGACAGCTACTACTCGGTGAGCCGCCGCCTCGCGGCCGAGACGCCCGGTGGGTGGAACCCGAACCAGTACGCCAACCCGCTGAACCCGGCCGCGCACTACGCCACCACGGGGCCGGAGATCTGGCGCCAGACCGACGGCCGGGTGACGCACTTCGTCGCCGGTGTGGGCACCGGCGGCACGATCAGCGGAACCGGCCGCTATCTCAAGGAGGTCAGCGAGGGTCGGGTGCAGGTGATCGGCGCCGACCCCGAGGGCTCGGTCTACTCCGGCGGCACCGGCCGGCCCTATCTCGTCGAGGGGGTCGGAGAGGACTTCTGGCCGACGACCTACGACACCTCGATCGCCGACCGGATCATCGCTGTCAGCGACCGCGAGTCCTTCCTCACCACCAGGCGGCTGGCTCGCGAGGAGGCCCTGCTGGTCGGTGGCTCGTGCGGGCTGGCGGCCGCTGCCGCGCTGCGGCTGGCCGAGGAGCTCACGGAGGACGACATCGTCGTGGTGCTGCTGCCCGACTCAGGCCGGGGCTACCTGTCCAAGATCTACAACGACGAGTGGATGGCCGACTACGGGTTCCTCACCCCCGACGACAGCCAGCCGACCGTCGGGGAGGTGCTGCACCGCAAGGGCCGCGATCTGCCCGAGCTCGTGCACGTGCACCCGGAGGAGACGGTCGGGTCGGCCATCTCGATCCTGCGCGAGTACGGCGTCAGTCAGATGCCCGTCGTGAAGGAGGAGCCGCCGGTCATGGCGGCCGAGGTCGTCGGCGCCGTGATCGAGCGCGAGCTGCTCGACGCGGTCTTCGCCGACCGGGCTGCGCTCGACCAGCCGCTGTCGCAGCACATGAGCCGGGCCCTGCCGACGGTCGGTGCCGGGGAGGCGCTGACGGTCGCGATGGCGGCTCTGGAGGGCGCCTCGGCGATGCTCGTGCTCGACGAGGGCAAGCCGGTCGGGATCATCACGCGGTCAGATCTGCTGGGCTTCCTCTCGCACGGCTGAGTCGCCTGCCGGGTCCGGTCGCACGGCGCCCAGCCGTGCCACGACCGCGGTGTGGGGGACGGTCAGCGCGAGCAGCGCCACGAGCAGCCCGCCGGTGAGGCCGGCCACGGCAGCGAGCGCGAGCGTCCCGAACAGGGCCGCGGCGCTCGGCAGGGCCGCGTCGCGGGCGAACCGGCGCAGCGGCCGGGCCAGCTCGCCGGCCGCCAGGTCGCCGGCGCTGCGCGGGTCGAGGGCGACCAGGCGGGCGGTGTGGCGTACGGCGTGCCAGCCGGCGAACCAGGCGGCGAAGGCGGCCAGCGGGGGCAGGATCGTGGCGACGGCGACCACGAGCGCCAGCTCGGTCAGCCGGAGGGGGGAGCGCCGGGCGGCGACGGCCCCGGCGAGCACGAGCAGCCCGGTCATCACCAGGACCGTCAGCCGGATCTCCGGGCGCAGCAGCACCCCCGGCAGGGCAGGGTCCAGGGTGGCCAGCAGGGGCCGGACCGCGTCCGGCCGGAGCAGCAGCGGCAACGCGACGACAGCCAGGCCCGCTGCGGCCCCGGCCGGCCACAAGCCGTCGGCTCCCCGGAGGCGGTGCCAGCCGACCTCGCCCTCGGCGAAGTGCGCGGCGGACAGGACCAGCAGCACGAGCAGTGCGGGCACGGGCGCCAGCAGCGCCGCGGCGACGGCAAGGGCCGCGGCGAGCGCGTAGAGCAGCACGACCCGGGGGCGCGGTGCGCCTGTCTCACCGCGCGCCCACCCCCACGCCAGGTGGTCGACGGCCCCGTGCGGCAGCCCGAGCACGCCGGCGACGACGAGAAGCACAGGACCTGCGGCGGCCAGCGGACCAGGGGCGATGAGCCCGGTCGCGAGGGCGACGACCAGGACCGACACGGACAGGCGCTGGGCCCCGACCAGCAGCCGGTCCGGCGTGCGCACGGACCTCTCCGCTGGGCGGTGTCGAGCCATGGCAGTCACGTCATCAGCGTGCCTCAGCGAAGGGGATCCCGCTAGCGAATCGCGTCATAAGTTGCACGAGTTGCGTTAAACCTGAAACAGGTTGACTATTTGCGGTGCCCCGAGGGGGTCCCAGGGCCAGCAGGCCACGCGACCCGCGTAACGGAGCCGGATGCCCGACCGGGCACCCGCCGCGTGTTCCGTGCCGGCGTCCGCCGGCACCTGCTCAGAAGGGGACCCGCCGTGCAGCTCGCCCAGAGCATCCAGATCGACTCCCTGACGTCCGGCCAGTACGACGCCGTCTACAACCTGTTCTCGCTCGCCATCGCCAGCCTGTTCTTCACGGGCCTCTACCTGGTGCTGTCGCAGGGCCGGGTGACGCCGCGCTACCGCAACGCGATCATCGTGTCCGCCACCGTCTGCTTCATCGCGACCTACCACTACGTACGGATCTTCGACAACTTCAAGGAGTCGTACGAGACCACCGCGATCGGTGGTCAGGGCGTCTACGAGCTGACCAACATCGCGTTCAACGAGGGCTACCGCTACGTCGACTGGTTCCTCACGGTCCCGCTGCTGCTGGTCGAGACGATCGCCGTGCTCGCCCTGACCCGCACCGCCGCCAAGCCGCTGCTCACCAAGCTCGTCATCGCCTCCGGCCTGATGATCGCGCTCGGCTACCCCGGTGAGATCACCACCGACACCGGCCCGCGCCTGCTGTGGGGCACGCTGTCCACGATCCCGTTCCTGTACATCCTCTACGTGCTGTTCGTCGAGCTGTCCAAGTCGATGGACCGCCAGCCCGTCGAGGTGCGCGCCACGATCGGTCGGCTGCGGCTGATGCTCGTCGGCCTGTGGGGCGTCTACCCGATCGCTTACCTCATGCCCGTCCTCGGCTTCGACGGCGCGAACGCCTTCGTCCTAAGGCAAGCGGGCTACTCGCTCGCCGACATCCTCGCCAAGGCGGCGTTCGCCCTCGTCATCTTCAAGATCGCCCGGATGAAGAGCGTCCTGGACGACCCGTCGCTCGACGACCACGACTCCATCAGCGGCATCGACGCCGCCCCGGGCCGCACCGGGGCCCGCGTCTGACATCACCCCCGTGCCGGCACGGTCGCCTCCCGCGGCCGTGCCGGCACCGGGTCCGTTCGTCCAACCCCGTTCTCGTCCGCCCCGCCCCGAGGTGACGGCATGTCGTACTGGATGTTCGACGTCGTGGCACTGGTCGTGCCGGCCGTGCTCCTGCTGCGTGGCCGACGGGTGTCGCGGCGCACCTGGCAGGCAACAGCCTTGCTCGCCACCGTCGCGCTGGTCTGGACCGCCCCGTGGGACGAGCACCTCGTCCGTTCCGGAGTGTGGTCCTACTCCCCGGACCGGGTCCTCGCGCGGGTCGGCAGCGTCCCGGCTGAGGAGTACGCCTTCGTCGTCCTGCTCGTCGTCCTCGTCATGGCGTGGGGGACGCGCACCGGGCGCCTGTCCGGCCGCGGGGAGCTCCTTGCCCACGGCAGCCGGTCGGCCGGGGCGCTTGCCTGGCTCGCGGTCGCCGGGGCGGGCGCCGGTCTCGTCGGCGCAGGCGGGACGTGGCGCTACCTGGGGCTGCTGCTGGTCTGGGTTGCACCGCCACTGGCGCTGCAGCGCGCCGTGGCGGGTGACCTCCTGCGACCGCGTCTGCTCGACCGGGCGGTCCTGGCCCTGCCGGTCGCCCTGTGGCTGTGCGTCGCCGACCGGCTGGCCTTGGCCGACGGCATCTGGGTCATCGCCCCGGAGAGCAGCACCGGGGTGCTCCTGCTCGGGCTGCCCCTCGAGGAGGCCCTGTTCTTCCTGCTGACCTGCTGGCTCGTCACCGACGGGCTGGTCCTGGCCACCGACGACCGGGCGCTGGGGCGCGTCGCCGCGCTGCTCATCCGCCTCGGTGTGGGCCGCCCGGTGCCGCCGGTGGTGCTGGCCCCCAACGCCATGACGCGGGGGCCGGCGCCGGGTTAGGCGCCAGCCCCCGCGTCAGCGAGGCGGGAGGAGCGCGGTCAGCGCTCCAGGGCCGCCATGACCTCGGCCCGCACGCCAGGTCCGTGGTCGCCCGCGAGGGCGGCGAAAAGCTCCTGGCGACCGCGGGCGAGGCGGCGGCGCTCGGAGATCCGCTCCGCCATACGCGACGCGAGGGTGCGCTCGTGCACCTCGCGGGTGGTGGCGGTGGCGGTGGGGGCGTCGTGCAGGGCGGTGCTCACGTCAGGCTCCTGGCTCATCGAAAGGCGGTCGTGCGTGCCCCTCATACAACGCCGGGCGTCAGGGCGTGCCGTCCGGATCTCGGCATGACCTTGGTCAATGACCGCTGTCACGCCAGGCGCCGGCGCCACCAGGCGACGGTCTGCTCCCACGTCTGCCCGAGCGGCGTGGCGGTCGTGCCGAACGTCGAGGTGAACGCGCTGCTGTCCAGCACGAACGGCCGCACGAACTGGTAGCGCACCTCCTCGAGCTCGCGCACCAGCGGCACGACCAGGCCGGCCGCCCGCAGCACCAGGTGCGGGACCGCCCGCACCGGGACCGGGTCGACACCTGCGGCCCGGCACAGCCCGAGGACCGCCTCGCGCAGGCTGACCGGAGGCGCCGTCGGCACGTGCCAGGCGTGGCCCCAGGCCCGCTGGTCGGTCCCGAGCACGGCCAGGGCGGTGGCGACGTCGCCGATGTTCGTCCAGCTGTGTGGCTGGTCCGGATCGCCGATCACCCGAACCGCGCGGCCCTTGAGCATCTTCGGGACGACACGCTCACCGAGGTGGCCGCCGGCCAGGACCCTCGGCCCGACGAAGTCGGAGGCGCGGGCCTCGGTCACCCGGACCCGTCCGGCCTCGTGCGCGGCGAGCGCCTGCACCCACATCTGAGCCCGGACCTGTCCCTTGGGCCCCGGTGCCGCGAGCGGCAGGTCCTCGGTGAGCGACCCGTCGACCGGGCCGTAGCCGTAGAGGTTGCTCATCGTGACCAGGACTGCCTCGGTGTGCTCGGCGGCCGCGAGCAGCGCCGTCGCGATCGGCGGCCACTGCTGGAGCCATGTGTCGTACGGCGGGTTGGCGCAGTTGTAGATCGCGACGGCGCCCCGCGAGGCGGCGGTCAGGGCGGCGGCATCCGAGGCGTCGACCTCGCGCTGCTCGACCGCTCCGGTCGACGCGCCGCCCGAGCGGCTCAGCACCCGTACCTCGTGGCCCTGCTCGACGAGCCGGTCCGACAGCGTGCTGCCGACCGGACCCTTGCCGAGGACGACGTGCAGGCTCATGGGTTCTCCTCCGGGGATGCGAGAGCGGTGCTCTCGTCTGCTCACGAGAGTGGGCCACGACGCCGTCGCTGTCAAGAGCGGTGCTCCACATCAAGACCACTGCTCTCGTTGCGTGGCAGGATGGACCCATGACCGTCGTGCAGACCGCCCGCCAGCGCGCCCGCCAGGAGCTGGAGCTGGTGATCAAGCAGACCGCCGCCCGACACCTGGCCGAGTCCGGTGCCGCCGCCCTGTCGCTGCGCGCCGTCGCCCGCGAGATGGGGATGGCCTCGTCTGCCCTCTACCGCTACTACGCCAGCCGCGACGCCCTGCTGACCGCCCTGATCGTCGACGCCTACGACGGCCTGGGCCAGACGGCCGAGACGGCGGACGTCCAGGCGCTGCAACGGCAGGACGACCCCGGCCAGCGGTGGCTGGCGGTCTGCCGGGCCGTCCGGCAGTGGGCGCTGGGCCACCCCCACGAGTGGGCGCTGGTCTACGGCTCTCCGGTCCCGGGCTACGCGGCGCCGAGCGAGACGGTCGGCCCCGCGACCCGGCTCAGCCGCGTGATGGCCGGCGTCGTGCTCGCGGCGGTCGACGACGGCTCGCTGCGCCCATCGCAGCGCCGGCTCCCGTCGCTGGCCACCGACGCCGTGGCGGAGATCGCCGGGGGCCGTCCGGCCGCGCCGTACGACGACGTGCTCGAGCGGTCCGTGGTGCTGGTGGTCGGGCTGGTCGGCACGGTCTCCTACGAGCTGTTCGGACACACGGTCGGGGCGTTCACCGACGACGGGGCCTGGTTCGACGCCGCGATGGCCGTGGTCGCCGAGGGCGTCGGGCTGGACCTGCCGGTCTGAGCCCGCCGTACGGTGGGGACATGGCCGACCCCGAGCAGACCGCAGACCGCTGGGCCGAGGGGGGCTACGGCTTCGAGACCCTCGCGATCCACGCCGGGCAGGACCCCGACCCCACCACCGGTGCGGTCGTCGTGCCGATCTACCAGACCTCGACCTACGTCCAGTCCGAGGTCGGCGTCCACCAGGGTTACGAGTACTCCCGCAGCGGCAACCCGACCCGCACCGCACTCGAGACCTGCCTGGCGGCGCTCGAGGGCGGGCGCACCGGGCTGGCCTTCGCCTCCGGCCTGGCCGCCGAGGACTGCCTGCTGCGCACGATGACCGGCCCGGGCGGTCACGTGGTGGTCCCCGACGACGCCTACGGCGGGACCTACCGCCTGTTCGCGAAGGTGCTCGAGCGGTGGGGCGTCGCGCACACGCCCGTGGCGCTGGGGGATCTGGTCGCGGTCCGCGCTGCGATGCGCCCCGAGACATCGCTGATCTGGTGCGAGACGCCGACCAACCCCCTGTTGGGCGTCGCCGACATCGCCGCCCTCGCGCAGATCGCCCACGACGGCGGCGCCCGGCTGGTCGTCGACAACACCTTCGCCAGCCCCTACCTGCAGCAGCCGCTCGCGCTCGGCGCCGACGTCGTCGTGCACTCGACGACGAAGTACCTCGGCGGGCACAGCGACGTCGTCGGAGGTGGGCTCGTCACGGCCGACACCGCGCTGGGTGAGGAGCTCGCCTACCACCAGAACGCCATGGGCGGCGTGCCCGGCGCCTTCGACAGCTGGCTGGTGCTGCGCGGCGCCAAGACCCTCGGCGTCCGGATGGACCGGCACTGCACCAACGCCGCCCGGGTCGTGGACCTGCTGCTCGCTCACCCGGCCGTGGCCTCGGTCCTCTACCCCGGTCTGCCGGACCACCCCGGGCACGACGTCGCGGCCAAGCAGATGAGCCAGTTCGGCGGGATGGTGAGCTTCCGGCTCGCCGCCGGGGAGGCCGCCGCGCTCGAGGTCTGCCGACGCACCAAGGTGTTCACCCTCGGCGAGTCGCTGGGCGGTGTCGAGTCGCTCATCGAGCACCCGGGCCGGATGACCCACGCCAGCGTCGCCGGCTCGCAGCTCGAGGTGCCGGACGACCTGGTCCGACTGTCGGTCGGGATCGAGACCGTCGAGGACCTGCTGGCCGACCTCGAGCAGGCTCTGGCGGTCCCCCCGGGTTGACCGCACGCGCCTGACTGCCGACAGTCACGGGGTGAGGCTCCCCCGACGGCTGGCCGTGGCGTGCCTGGGAGTGCTGCTGCTCGGCGGCGCCGTCGCCGTCACGGACCGCGGCGGCGGCCCGCCCGAACCGGTCGGCCTGCCCGTCCTGGAGGGACCGGCCCAGGGACCGCCCTCGCCGGCCACGGGGGTCGCGCCGCCCGTCGCTGCGCCGGCGTTGACCCCGATGCGGGTGGCCCTGCCGCCGGCCGCGCAGCCCGACCTCGACGTCGCCTCCGTGCTCGGGCCGCTCCCGGGTCCCCAGGACGACCCGCAGCCGGCCCGGACCGCCGCCCCTGCCGACCGCTACGCCTTTCTCGCCGGGACCACGGACTACCGCCCGCCGACCCTCGACACGATCGCCAGCGTGGCTGACGTCCTGCTCGTGCGCGACCTGCTGCTCGACAGCGGCTGGCTGGAGGAGAACATCCGGATCGTCACCGACGAGCAGGCGACCGGAGCAGCGGTCCGTGACGGGATGCAGTGGCTGGCCGAGCGCGGCGGTGGGGGGACGTTCTCGCTGTTCCACTGGTCCGGCCACGTCAAGCAGCGCGGCGGGACGAGGGAGGCGCTGTGGACCGTCGACCGCGACTTCGTCGACGACACCCAGGTGACCGCCGTGCTGTCGCAGGTGCGCGGCCGGCTGTGGGTCGACGTCGCCGCCTGCGAGGCCGGCAGCTTCGTCGACGGACTGCCGAGTGACCGGGTGCTGTTCAGCGCGAGCAGTGCGCAGACCGAGAAGTCCTACGAGTACCCGCCGTGGGGCCTGTCGGTGTGGACCGGGCTGCTGTTCGACCAGGGCCTGCGACAGGGCCACGCCGACGCCGACGGCGACGGCCGCGCGACGGTGGGCGAGGCACTGCGCTACGCGAAGTACCAGGCGCAGGCCGTCACGCTCGGCCAGGAGCCCTACGGTCGGCAGACCCCGGAGTGGGCCGGCGCCGCCGACCTCGGCTGGACGCTGGCCGACCCTCCCGCCTGAGTCAGGCGCCCGGCTTGAGGACCATCAGCACGATGATCGCGACCCAGGCGAGCGCAGCGACCCCGCCGGCGATCGAGATGCGCCGGGCGAG
>Ga0335397_10006804_pt1 | contig 14673 bp, 17 predicted proteins | sample MAT04_FD_205740 | JGI IMG/M metagenome (GOLD analysis project Ga0335397, IMG submission 205740) | Freshwater microbial communities from Lake Fryxell liftoff mats and glacier meltwater in Antarctica - MAT-04 (spades assembly) (version 2) ...
GTTGGGCCTAGGCGTAGTCGCAGTCGTACTCGCATCTGTAGCGCCGCTAGTCGCCGTTCTTCCGGCTGCCTTCTGTCTCTGGCTTGGCATGCATCGGTTTCGCTGGCGCTCGATGGCTGAAGTCACCCGATCAACGCCGATTGAAGACTATCTGCTGACTGACGATGCCGATTTGCGCTGGATGGCCTGGGCAATTGAGCTTGAGCCGCGCGCCAAACTACTGATGCTGGATCGCCGCCCGGATGGTCAGTTTCGCTCCGTTGATATGCGCGAAATCGCCGCTTGCTTTGCGCACGATACTTACGACGTACCGAAGCGCGCGCCCTACCACGGCGATGTAGATCGCGCGATTGATGACTTGGAAGATCGCCGCACCAGAGAAAAGCGCGCGTTATGGCAGGCAACACCTTAGAGAGACTGATCGGTCTCCGCGACAGACAGCAACGGACCTCTTCTGGTCGATTGGCGCATTTTGTTGGAGCGCTCAGCTTGTCGCTAAATCGTGATGCAATTTTCAAGATTTTGCTTTTTTGCTGGTCTGCAAAAAGCAACTGGACTATTGTGGCGCTGCCCTCGAAGCCGCAATGTCCCAATATTATTATGATCTACAGCACTTGCTGTATGCATTGGCCCTGCATCGCTACCTCCGGCAAAGCCTGCCTGACTATGATTTCGACGCGCATTTCGGCGATGCACATTACTTGAGTTGCGCGGCGCGGGACATTATCAATATCGTGCGCCTCGCGGGTTGATTGAGGCTTTGGAAGGGATGTTTTTGGGTGAAGCAAAAAACTGAATTTTCCTAGCTGCTGATACGCGTGTTTAGTAGCGCTTTGTGCCAGCGCGTGCGTTGGGCCTAAGCCAAACTGCGGATTTGGTTTCTAAATGCCGAGACTAAGGGAAAGCCTGTCGGTGCACTAAATTCGGGGCAAGATTCTTTCCATCACATTTTGTTACACAAAAAATGAAGGGGAATGCGCCGCTTTTCCGACTTATGTATCGAACACCCATAAAAGTTATCTCGCTTAAATTATGATCAAAGGACTTCTATGCCGGCCTATCCACAAAACCACGCGAACAAATTAATGATGCGCAAAACACTGATGTTGACATTTGCCGCGATCTGCTCGGTCGCCTTCGGCGGAGAGCCACGCCGTCCCTATGAGATCGCCATCGAAGTTCAACACATGGACATCCCCGCTCCACTCGGTTTCGGCGAGCGCGGTGCTGTAGTCGAAGATTTGGACGGTGATGGAATCCAGGATCTCGCCATCTCCGCGTGGCGGAGTGAGCCGCTTATCATGGTTGTCGGTTCGTCCGCCGCAAACCTCACGCCACATTTCAAGCAGGCGTTGCTGATACCGTCCCCGGGTGCAAGTAATGCAACTCGCGGTGCAATGGCGTACTGCCCTGCGACGCGAGCGCGTCCCGCTTTGCTGGTACACATTATCGACAGCGGTCGAACGGATGTATTCTCTGGGTGGCCGCTCCAAGCTCGAGCGAGCTATTCAACGAGATTCACCGTTGGCGGTGCCGTGTGCGCTGATGTCGATGTGGACGGGTCGCCGGAACTTGTGGTCGCTGAGTATACGGGCTCCGAAGCCGTGCTCAACGCTTACGAGCCGATGACCGGTGCGCTCTTGTGGAGTGTGCCTGGCGCAGGAGCCCGTGGCGTGCTTGCAGCCCAACTCGACGCCGATCTTCCACTCGAGCTTGTGTCCTATAGCAGCGTCATCGACGGCGCGACGCGCCTGGAAGAATGGAGCTACACACCTGGCTTCGAATCATTCCTCGTCGCCGGGCAGCTAGACGGTGATCGGGCAAAGGAATTTCTTTCTGCCGGGTTCGGCGAAATAGTAACCGGCTTCAATAGCAACCCCTATGCCACATCTTGGAATCTCAGCGTTTCCGGAGGGGTTGGCGGCCTTGCAGTCGGTGAGATTGTCGGCGGCGCGCCGGACGAGCTCGTTGTCGCACACCGGCAAGGGCAACTGACTATCTACGATGCGATCACTCGTCAACTAATCCGAAGCGTTCCAGCGCCGGCTTTGGGAGGAGGAGCTTGGCATCCGCACATAGGTGACTTCGACGGTAACGGTGTTGCAGATATCGGCTGGGCATCGGGCAACGGCAATAGCGGCACCGATGCGCTGGTTCTGACCGAAGGAACCACTGGTGCAACGCTCGCCCAATGGCTGACCGACCCCGGGCCGTTCTGGACTACTGCCGCATTCGAACTCACGCCTGGAGCCGCACCCGTGCGGATCATTGCTGGAGAGAGCGAGCCCGCGTCGGGACAAGGCAGCATTCTACGGCGTGTTGACACAGATCTTCGCTTGCAGTCAACCACACAGCTCACCAATTTCAGCGTACAGGACTTGCTTGTTGCGCAAATCGATCCCGATTTCGAGCCAGAAGTTGTGCTGGGCGGCAAGGCTACCTTCTGGGGCGGCGTGCAGGTTCGCAAGGCGGGCTCACAGACGCTGATCTGGAGCGCCAATACCAACGTCCAAGCCTTTGATCACCGCATTGTTAAAAGAGTGGGAATCGCCGACTGGGATGGCATAGCGCCACTGGACGTCTTCGCCCTAGCCGAACCGCTGAGCACCGGCGCCAGCGGCAGCAAGATTCTCGTGTTCCGGGGTTCGGATGGACAGCTTCTGTGGGAGTCTGCCGAGCTCGGCAATGGATTTGCCACGATCAACGATTTCGATATTGCAAACGTCGACGGTGACACATCGCCAGAGCTGCTGTTGGCGACAGGCGGCACCTGTTGGGCAATCGACATCGCCAGCCGGGCGACGGACTGGTCTTTCCCGTGCACGGCTGACGTCGTGCAGCACTACATTTCGGAAACCGGAGCGCCGCAGTTGATGACCTTCGCACTGGGCGGCGTTATCGAGTTTCGCCAGCTACCGGGATTCAATGTGGTTCGTTCACTCTCGACCCAACAGCAACTGCGCGCCGTGGCGGCGGTCCCAGGTCTTCCGACTATTCTGCTGCTCGCACGCGACAGTGGAGTGGTGGCGATCGACGCACAGAGCGGCAGAGTGCTGACTCGAGTCCCAGCACAACTCGGCAGGTTCGCCGGGCTTCGCAATAGGGTCGAGGTCGTCCCCATCGACAACTTGAACGCTATGATCACGATCGGAAGCGGAGCTGGATTGTTCACGTTGCGGGCGTCCGATGAAGGGGTGTATCGCGACGGGTTTGAGAGTCCTGAGTAGATTCAGGCACTGGCTCGAATGCGTTTGGCGATCAGGCGCCGGTGGGCTCTGGCCTGAATCTGCGCTTTCCTGGGCAGTATGCGGATAGTGAATCAGGGTTGAGTTATAACTATTTTCGGGATTATGAGGCGGGGACTGGGAGGTATGTGGAGTCGGATCCGATTCGGTTGCGGGGTGGGGTTTCGACGTTTGGGTATGTGCGCGCTCGTCCGTTAAATTTAATTGATGAAAAGGGGCTAGGTAGTGGAATTGGGGCATTTTGGAATTGTATCAATGGCCCGCGTCCTACGGATTGCGGAGGTGGCGGACGCCCAGCCGGTGGTGAGGGGCGTCAAGGATACGGTGGTGCTAGCCCATTCAAACCGCCAGTGCCACAGTCACAGTCCGACTCAGGTTTTGTTTGTCAAAGCTTCTTTTGTTTTAGTGTCGGCTTATTTGAGGTATGTAATCCACTGGGTCCGCTGAGGGCTTGCAGGGTGCTTTCTCCACTCCGAGTGTCCGCGCAGGATTTAAAAAATGTTGTCGAAAAAATTGTGACCGTAATAAACCTTCAAAAGGAGAAACTGGTGTGGGTGTGGGCGAATTTTTAGGAGTGAGTGCGACCGAATATGATTTGTGTGTTAGTGGTGGCTTAGGCTTAAGTCCGCCACTGCAAGGCTCATACGGTGTAGGAAATTAGTTATGCCGTGGGTAGCGCTAATATGGCTTATTGTCCACGCTTATTTGGCCGTTCGTACTGTGCAAGGCAGGCGTGCTGATCAGTTTCCGTTATGGCCAAGAATTGAAATCGACAACCGTTTTTCATTTCATTATTACTTAATGAAATCTGTTGGTGCCAAAGGAACTGCAATCTTTTATTGTATTCAAGGTGTTATTGGGTCGCTTGTTTTGGTGTTTTTGCCATGAAAACATCGAGGACACGCTAAATTCGCAAAAGAATCTGGAGATGCCAAAATCCCAAAATCTAGTTAGCAACCAACCAAAATAGCCTGGCTTAAACCCGAGGCTATTTTGTTTTCAGCAACGCCTCCAGACGCCAAAGCGCCAAAAATAATCCTAAGTTGTCAATTTAGCTGTTCAAAAATCTCGCAAAAACCAACACCAAAGAGCCAGTTTTGCCTGATCTCTGCGGCTTTTCCGATCAATTCTTCCGCCGTGCCAAGCGCGCGCCAGTAGCCAGTGCCTATGCCTTTTACCTGCACCGTCCAGTGATTCGTTAATGGGCCTATCTGTATGCAAAGGGTTTCATGCAAAGGGTCAGTGCCCAGCAGTCAATAGCGCTTGACGCCAGCAAAATAAGCGCTAACCTTTCAGCTGTTCAAAGCCGTGGACTTTTCCACTACCGACAGTCTTGCCAAGGCTTGTAGAGCTTGATCGGTTTACGCAGGAGCGATGCACCTCAAACACCCCACCGGGATTTCAATCCCGCCCGGGGTTCGATTTCCGGTTTTTAACCAAACTCGGAGTCGAAAATGAATAGTCAAAACAATCAGAATGCATTGAATCACTTTAACAACGCTGCCGACGGCATCGGGTATTTAAATCCATCACGAGAAGTTCCAGTGAAGGGCGGAAAACCCTATGTAGTCGTTGATATCACTGCGTTGGAGGGCGAATCAAGTGACACCAAAAAGCCTAATTACGTGCCGTACCAACTCAGTGTCACCAGGCTAGCGCTGGGTGATGTTGATTTTATTGAGCAACGCGTTCGCGATCTGAAACTTGAAAAACCGCGTGTCCTCGTGTCGTTTCGCGTTGGCATTACCGGCATCAATGCTTGGATAAAGAACGATCAATCCATTGGTACTGCGATTCGTGGACGCCTTATTCGTTTGACCAGCGTATCGATCAACGGTGATAAGTATGACCTTCCAAGTGCTCCGGCACCTGAAGGGGATAGCGAAGTTCCAGCTGAAGAACAAGAGCTCCCGCAAGAGGAATTACCTGCACCACGTCCATCGCGTGCTGCACCACAACCTCAGCAAGCACAACGTCAACAGTCGGCACCCGCACCACAAGCGCAAGCACGCGCGCAGCCAGCAGCCCGAACGCCGATGCCAGCCCAACGGACAGCATCTGCCCAACGGCAAGCACCTGCTCGCGGCATGGCACCACGGGCCTATGGTCGCAGCAGTTAAGTAGTACGCAATCTCTAGACGCATGAACGTGCGTTTCGAGATTGGCGGCAACTCCCAAACCGTGGTTTGGGGCTTGCACAGAGCGCTTTGGTCAGAGCGTTGTGTGCAAGCCCCACTCACACCCAAAGGAACCACCGCCATGCAAATACACGCTTATCCATTCCATGATTCCAACCGTACCCAGATCTCTAAAGCTGAAATGCCTGTATTGAATCGCCGTGGTGTGAAAGTGGGTTGTGCATCGTCCGCATTGGGCGCGCGCACCTTGCTCAATGCAGCGGCAAGCATGCAAAAAGTAAATGGTGCAGTTGTGTTCGCCGAAACCGGTTGTAGCAGCACCGCAAACTGGAGCCGATGACATTGACTAAAATCTAAATTGTTAGACGCCGGCCGGTTTGGCGGCGTCTGAAACCACAGACGAAAGCGGCATAAGCGCTGTTTTCGCCTGTCGTTTTGGAACTCGTATGTTGTAACCCCTTAGTTTGTAACGCTTTCGAGTCCTGGCCTGAGACTATAAACAGGTGCCGTTCCTTGAAGCGACGCTCGGTGTCAGGCGTCGGCACCCGAACCCAACGCAAGTTGGGGCACACCGCGAAGTCCCCTGAATGGTATTGCCGAAATCAATACCGTTGCGAAGTTAGGAAGGGCTCTGCCCCCAGAGCCCTTCGTTTGTTAGACGTCAATCAAAATTGGTCGTGAATAGCGAATGATTTTGACTGCTGTTTTCAACGGTCGCCAGAGCCGCAATCTGGAATAAGCCCAATCTGCGTTAGGGCTGAGTAAGCAGAGCGAAGTTCACCCAGCAACATTAACCACCCGTCGGGATCACACCCTGCGGGCGTGCTCTCCCGATATTTCAACAGGAGAGGCAGCATGACCCATGAGTTATTTGGCGAACCGATTTATTCGTACTCACGCGCGCAAGCGATTGCCGATGGCGTTTTGATCGATATCACCGAACAAGCAAAGCAACACAGGTTCGTTTATCCAGTCGCGATGACGAGCGCCCTTTGGGAACGATGTGAAGATCCAGACGACGTGGGGCACGTCCTGGCGCAATTGCATCTTGAAATTAGAAAAGCCGCCCATGGAACCGACCAACTCAAATTTGTCGCATTGGGTTTCACCCTAAAGTCTGTGGTTGGCCCTGGCGATTGTTCAAAGCCAGTGATTACGCTGATGCTTGAGCACGAAGATTAGTAGAACAACTTAGGTTTCAACGGTCGCCAGAGCCGCAATCTGGAATAAGCCTATCTGCGTCAGGGCTGAATGAGCAGAGCGAAGTCCATCCAGCAACACTCAACCCCGCCGGGATCCAATCCCTGCAGGGGATGGCTCCGGCAAAAATCGGAGCACGACCATGCAAAGCAACATTAGTTTTTCCAGTCCAGAGCAGCCAGCACGTTTTTTTATCCGCAGTCCAGAAGGCGAATACCGAGTCCCTACGACGCCAGAAATTGTGGCGCACGCATACACGTTGATCGCCCAGCAATTTGATCGCATCAATATCACCGGTGCACCGGCCGCGTGCGACTACTTAGTCATGCGCTACGCCCTAGAACCACGTGAATTCTTTGGCATGATTTTGCTCGACAATAAGCTGAGCATCATCGAAGTCCGGGAGCTTTACCAAGGCAACGTATCCAGCGTAGAGGTGCAACCACGCGAGTTAGTAAAGGCAGCGCTGCAATGCAACGCAACGAGTGTGCTGATGTTTCACAACCACCCGAGCGGTAATCCCACGCCCAGTGATTGTGATTTGAGATTCACTCGGCAAGCGGAGCAAGCGTTAGCACTGGTAGGCGTCAAGGTACTGGATCATTTAATTGTAGGCGGCGCTTCGGCAATGTCATTGGTGGACAAAGGCCTATTTGCGCCGGAGCGCAAATGAGCGCGTTTCCGTTTGTTTTATTGGCTTTAATCTGTTTTGTCTACGCACTATTTGCCGTTGACCAAGCCGTTTGCAACTACCTCGCAGCAAAAGCTCGGCGCAAGTCGCGTTCACGCTGCTTTTCAAGGGTTCGCACATTTCGTGTAGGCACTGATTTGTTGAAATAGTTTCACGGTCGCCAGAGCCGCACTCTGGAATAAACCCATCTGCGCCAGGGCTGAATAAGCAGAGCGAAGTCCATCCAGCAACACCACCCGTCGGGATCACTCCCTACGGGCGTGCTCTCCCGATTTATCCATCTAGGAGAGTCACCATGTTAGAAGCAATCGGTTTCGATGTTATGAGCTATGCATCACTGCAACACAAGGCACCGGCTGCGTTCGCGCAATCGGCGCACGAAAGCCGCAGTGATCGTTACGGATTTGTGCCGACCAGCGAGGTTATCGCCGGCCTGCAGAAAGCTGGATTTCATCCCACTCATGCCATTCAAGCGAAGTCACGCGATGAGAGTCGTCAGCACTACACCAAGCATATGCTTCGATTTCGCCGCCAAGGTGAAGCCATTGCAGGCATGGTGCCCGAAGTTGTGATGCTCAACAGTCACGACGGCACGTCCAGCTACCAGTTAATCGGTGGCCTGTTTCGATTTGTATGTTTTAACGGTTTGATGGTGGGCGATATGTATTCCCAAATTCGCGTCATGCACCAAAAAGACCAAGTGCGTGATGTGATCGAGGGCAGCTACACCGTGATCGACGAATCGAAAAAGGCGCTTTCGCGTGCGCAGGAAATGGGCAAGGTGATGCTGTCGACAGATGAGCGTCGATTACTCGCGACCACGGCACACGCTGAACGTTTTGGTGCGTCGGAAATTGCGGGTTGTGTGACAGTGGAGCATTTACTGAAGCCAAGGCGAGAAGCGGATACGAACAACGACTTGTTTTCAGTGATGAACCGCATTCAAGAGAACGTGATTCGAGGCGGTGTTAAAGCCTGGGGTCGCAATCAGCAGAATCGTATGCGGCAGGTTACAACGCGTGAAGTGAAAGGCATTGATCAAACGGTGTCCCTAAATCGCGCGCTTTGGAATGCGGCCGAATCGTTGATGCAGTTGAAGAGCGCGTAGAACCATGAGCGACGAAAGTCGCTCAATTTTGATCGCCATTATGATTGATCGCCGACTTGGATCAGGATATCCGATCGGTATAGTCGTTACAGGAATAAAATTTTGCAGAAGAACCACCGCTAAACCGGTGGTTTTTTTGTGGTTGGTTTTTGCGCGGATAGGGAAGATCAATGTCTTCCAAGCATTGCGCTGAGGACTATTTCGTATTCCTCCTATGCCGGTCACCTATTCGTTCGAAACATTCTGATCGGCTTCAGCAAAAACCGACCGATTTGGTCAGGAATACGCACATCTCGATCAAACGTGTATTCACTGGCTCGCCGCTTCCTTGAACACAGCGCACGTCGCCGCCCGGCCCACCATGACCAGCAGCGACTTCGCCCGGCTCATCCCCACGTACAGCAACTCTGGTCGCTGTGACAAATCGATGGTGTCCAAGCCCCACAAGATCACTATCGGAGATTCGAGACCCTTGAATCGTTGGATGACCTTGCCCCTTAAAACCGTCTCCGCTAGCGCATGGTCTACTAGCGAACTAACGGAGAACAAACATGAGCAACAAACGACCACGATCAGCGTACACAGCTGAGTACAAGGCAGAAGCGATCAAACTCTACGACAGCGGCCTTGGTTTAGCCAAGACAGCACGTAAACTAGGCATAGCCAATCAGACGCTAGATGCATGGCTTAAAAAGCGTCAGCAAGGAAAAGTGGTCGCTTCGAGCGCGCCCACGCTTACCGCTGATCAGCTAGAAAATCGCCAGTTAAAAGCGGCATTGGCGATTGCGGTGATGGAGCGCGATATCTTAAAAAAAGCGACGGCGTACTTCGCGAAGTTTGCACTGTGAAGTACGCCTTTATTCGTGATCACGCCAAGCGTTGGTGCATTGAAGTGATGTGCCGAGTGTTAGAAACATCGGTCAGTGGCTACCGTGATTTCATGCGCAGGCCGGTGGCTGAAGGTCCCGCCCGTTTGCTCGCTCATATTCGTGCAGTGCACCAGCGTTCAAGAGGTGCTTACGGATGGCCGCGCGTTTGGCGCGCGCTACTCGCACAGGGTGTTGTGATCAGCAAAGAATGCACGCGATTGTTGATGAAAACTCACGGACTACGGGGCCGTCAGAAGCGCAAATTTGTCGTGACCACACAGCGCGCAGAGCAAGATCCGGTGGCGCAAAATGTGCTAGATCGTCACTTTGACGTGACTGAGTTGAACACGGTTTGGGCAGGTGACATTACCTATATTCCAACAGCAGAAGGCTGGCTATTTCTGGCGGTGGTATTGGATCTTGCGAGTCGATTGATCGTGGGCTATGCGATGGCGGATCACATGCGCACGGAGCTGGCGATTGAAGCGCTTACACGCGCGTGTTGGCGTAGAAAACCGGGGCCAGGTTTTATCTTTCATAGCGACCAAGGCAGCCAATATACAAGTGCTGCGTACCGTCAAACACTGATCGCGTTTGGTGGCGTGGCGTCGATGAGTAGAAAGGGCAATTGCTGGGACAATGCACCGAGCGAAAGTACCTTTGGATCGCTAAAAACTGAGCGCGTGCATGGGGCTAAATATCAAACTATTGAAGAAGCTAAGCAGGATGTATTGGACTGGATTACTTGGTACAACACGGAGCGTCTGCACTCAACTTTGGGGTTTTAATCTCCAGCTGCATTTGAGGCGAATTTGAACCAAACACAAGTGGCAATTGCCGCATAATCGCCACAGCTAGCGGGAACGGTTTTTTGGACAAGGTCAGACTGAAGTGATCGACACGACGACGCCTGCAGGCCGCATGATGATGCAGATCGTCGGTACTTTTGCAGAATTTGAGCGTGCCATGCTGCGCGAACGCACCCAGAGTGGTCTGGATTTGGCATGCGCACAAGGTCGTGTAGGTGGTCGTCGGCCAAAGCTCAAGTCGAATCAACAACACGAGATCATGAACTTGGTGATTTCTGGAAAGAAGTCCGCAGCAGACGCTGCCCGCCTGTTTAACGTCCACCCTGCGACAGTGTCTAGACTTCTGCAGCGCAGTGGTAAGTTGCCTTAAACGGGGAGTTGCTGGGCGCAAATGTCGCGAACGCATTCGCGTTGTTAGCGCCAGTGATATTTAACCCCCTGCTGCCAGTGTAATTTGGTACCGCTCACGGTCACTGTCACTGTCAAGCTTCTACTCCAGAACGACAATCGTTAGGACTATCAGAGCGCTGGGTGGAAAGCGTGGCGCGGATGACGGAAACCGCGCATGTCGTTGTTGTGATCGATTCACTCGATTCACTCGATGTGCTTTCCAATGCCCGCGAACACAAAGTGCTGGATTATTTTCTCGCACAAATCCATCGCCTGCTGTTGATTCTCAATGTCACGGTCATCACTGCGTGTCGTGATTTTGACCGACACTACGACCGGCGGATCGCCCAAAGAACCTGGGACAGTGAATTCCAATGTCAACCGCTCGATTGGGATACTGAAATTGCACCGCTTTTTACGAAATTGAGCATCGATGCGTCGATTACCGATGCATCAACCCGAGCGCTGATTTGCAACCCGCGTGAGTTAGCTTTGTATGTAGAACTGGCGCAGTGGGGCGGCAGCTTCAATGTGGTAACCAGCCAAGCCTTGGCGCAAAAATACCTTGATGGCATTGTTCAAGGGAATAATTCATTGGGCGATGCGGCAATGTTGGCGATCGAAAACATGGCGTCCGAGCTGCTGAGATTACGCAGCCTTGAGATTCCTCAACAACGATTTACTGGGACAGTCCCGCTGCACAGTGCGCAAATCCACCTCAAAACGCGCCTCCGCAAGCCTTTTTCGCAGCGCCTTCGTGCCAATTGCACGCCCGGCTTTGGGGATTAGGCTCAGCAGTTTTACGAGGCGAAGGCTGCTGTCGATGGATTTTCGGCGGATTGGCATGAAGATAGCCTCACTAGCACAAGTCAAATTGATCTTACCCCCATCTAGCGGACGAAAAAATAAGCGCTAATCTTAGCCAAAGGAGATGTGCATATGAAAACCAAGAAAGCCATTAATACACGTAGCAGCCTTTCATGCCACGCAGTTCGCCATGGCGGGGAATTTTACAAGAGCATGGCAATGCATCGCGAGTGAGGAAAACGCCTTCCTAAAAAAGCAGCGGAGTACTTTGCCGAGCAACCCCGGTGAAGTACGCCTTGATAGGAAAACATCAGCAAATTTATGGCGTCGCCAGGCCCCGATGCATTTGAAGCCAAAAATTCTCTTAGCTGAGGGTCCGTTGAAACGGGCAGGATCAGTATTTGCAAAAAATCTTGCGGTTACAACAAAAAATTATGCGGCTCGTTTCGTGTCGGACAAGATGCGGCCGTCTAAGAGATGTAGAGTTCGTGCCGCTTGGCTGGCGTGTTCAACCGAATGCGTCACCATCACTACAGTAGTGCCCTCATCGTTAATGTTACGCAAGAGGTTCATGACTTCGTCACCATGCGTGGTGTCTAGATTGCCGGTAGGTTCGTCCGCCAGCAAAATACCAGGGTTGGCAACTAATGCCCGAGCGATAGCAACGCGTTGCTGCTGTCCTCCGGACAACTGTGACGGTCGATGGCTAGAGCGATGACCAATTCCAAGTCTCTCCAGAATGGCTTTGACGCGTTCGCGACGGCTTCTGACGACCGGGTCCGTGTATTCGATCGCCAATTCCACATTCTCAAACACACTAAGCTCGTCGATAAGATTAAAGTTCTGGAATATGAAGCCAACTCGACCGCGGCGAAGTTCGTTCAAGCGAGCTTCTTTCCAGGAAGCGATATTTATATCCTCGAACCAATACTCCCCAGAACTAGGCACGTCAATCATCCCCAATATGTTTAGCAGGGTGGACTTGCCACAGCCTGATGGGCCGGTAATAGCAACATATTCACCAATATTAATTTCCAAAGTAACTCTGTTTAATGCGGTTGTCTGAATTTCTCCGGAGATGTGTACTTTGCTCAGGTCTATTAGCTTTATCATTTTTGCTCCTTGGTAGACGATCATCTCACAACCGCAATTTGTTTGACGCACGAATCAACGTAACTGCAATCGTGTCGAGTTTCCGAACTCTGCGTACCCAGATACTATTACTTTATCGCCTGGCGATAGACCAGACAAAACTTCGATCTGACTTAGGCTACGTCTTCCAAACCGGACAGCGCGCCGCTCGGCTGCTGCGCCACTTTGATTAACTATGAAGACCCAAGTTCCACCGGTATCATTGAAAAATGCGCCATTAGGAAGAATCAAAGTCTGAGCGGGTTCGGCCATCGTGATACTGGCCTCCAAGCTTTGGCCTGGGCTAAGATCCGTAGGCTGATTGCTATCAAATAAGAATTCGACCGCGAACTGCCCTTGCTTAATTTGCTGGTATACGCGGGCTATCTTGACTGAATAGTGCAGTCCGTTGAGATGAGCGCCGCCATGGGCTCCCACTGCGATCCGGTTAACGTAGTATTCGTCCACCTTTGCTAATAATTTGAATCGAGTAGGGTCGTCGATTCGACCGATATGTTGATCTGGTTTGACGGTCTGCCCTACCCCCAGTGAAAAATCTGCCAATCGTCCAGCCACCGGCGCGCGCACAGTTAGCGCATCAACAGTTGAATTGATCACTTTCAATCCCAATCGAAGACTGTCAATGGCTTGATCCATTTGCCTCGCTGCGTCGCTCATTGATGCGATTTCGGCGGCAGCACTCAACTTTTCCTCCCTAAGTAACCGAGTTTGATGAGCAAGCTGATCCGCCGAGTCTTCCAACAAGCTCTTGGAAACATACTTCCCTGCGGCCTGATTTCGCTTGAATTGTCTTTGAGCTTGCAAAACAGAATATTCAAGCTCAGTTATCCGTTGCCTATGTGTTGATCGGGCTGTTTCAAGGGCCACACGTAAGTTCAACGCGTTAGATACCTGCTGCGCTTCATCTGACTGTCTCGCTAGCAAGTCCACCAATCGTTGCGAATTTGAAAGCCGAAAAAGTTTATCACCCTTTTTTACCAGCACACCATCTTGAACGAATACTTCCTCGACTCGTCCAGACTCCACCGAATCCATATTGACTGATTTGAGCGAATCTGCGTAGGCGCGCACGATCACTTCGTCTTTAAAGGTGCCCCGTTCGACCACCTCAATTCTGACCGACCTTGTCGCGACTTGTAGCCCAACAGGCGTCCAGCGCCAGAAACCAACCCCCAAAAGCGCAACCAATGCGACAACGACAACAACGATCTTGAGCTGCTTTCCTCTCTTCTTCGGTATCACAACATCCATTGAGGCACCGCTCACGCCGCTGAGGTCGGTCAATTGTTCCTTTTTCAGGGCGCACTCCCAATGAACTTGCTTGTGTCATCTTACAAAATCCGATGGCCTCTACTCCGCGAGTCCAGAGGCACTAGAGTTTATCTGCTGTAGCAAGGTTGGCAAGGTCAAAGGCGATCTCGCCCAAAAAATTGTTCCTGCTAGCCATGACGATTATACTGCAATTGCCGCGCGGCCTTGGATCAAATCCGCGTCAAATGCCGCTAGGGATATATAACCCTCCAAACATGAGTCTAGGCGCTCCATCCAGTGCCAAGTAATCCAATCTAAACATCCCGTTTCGCCTCTTACATCCAAAGCTGCTTTCGCTAGGGACTTTATCCCAGCAGGTTTCATATCTGCTCATTAATGCCACACCAACAAAATCGCTCAGTGTTTGCCGTTACGCTACACTTGCGCATTGGCTTAGTTGGTCACTGTGGATTGACAAATCGGAACCTCGCTTTCTGCGGCAACCGTGTCAACGCTTCAATTGTCAGCTCAGTGCGGATCTGGCCCGCCATCGCGTAAACCACGACAAATCGACCGATTCAGCTGTATTTCCTCAAAATCACGCCAATGTCCTTCCAATCGTCTCAAGGTATTGCCTGCGCTACTTATTCGGTATATTTGACGTCGGGGTGCAGGTGTTCGGCTTCGCTGATAACTATTGGGGATGTTGGTTGCGGCTGATGCCCAAAGATTCTGGTGATGAGTGGTTGACCTTGCCCCTGAAAACCGTCTCTGCTAGCGCATGGTCTACTAGCGCACTAACGGAGAGCAAGCATGAGCAATAAACGACCTTTTTGGGCGACACCAGAATTGGCGCTTTGAGGGGCTAACAAAACAAAGTCCACAGCAGTATTTTCCAATCCAGGTATGAGCCTGAACTACTCAAATGCTGTTCGTAATAGTTCGGTCGGTTGATCGGGTTAGATCGATCAGTGTAGCTTGAAATTAAGCTGAATTATTTTGCGGCGCACGCC
>Ga0335397_10006811_pt1 | contig 14666 bp, 1 predicted proteins | sample MAT04_FD_205740 | JGI IMG/M metagenome (GOLD analysis project Ga0335397, IMG submission 205740) | Freshwater microbial communities from Lake Fryxell liftoff mats and glacier meltwater in Antarctica - MAT-04 (spades assembly) (version 2) ...
CACCGATTCCACCACTTTTTCAAAAGGTAATTCCTGGTGGGCATAGGCTGCCAAAGTGGTGGCTCTTACTTGTTGCATCAGGCCCGTAAAAGAGGGATGATCGCCGAGGTTATTGCGAAGCACCAGTGTATTGATAAAAAAACCAATCAACTCTCCTACCTGGTGATGCTGGCGACCCGCAATTGGTGTACCAACACAAATATCCGGCTCACCACTGTAGCGATACAACAACACGTTGAACACTGACAGTAATGTCATAAACATCGAGGTGCCCTCTTGCTGACTCAGCAACTGTAATTTGGCTAACAATTCTTTATCTACTGTAAATCCTGCTATTGCACCACGAGTGCTTTGTATGGCTGGTCTTGCGTAATCAAGCGGCAACTGCAAGGGTGTTACGCCCGCCAACTGATCTTTCCAGTAACCGAGTTTCTTTTCCAATAATGCGCCGTGCAAATAATTCCGTTGCCAGATCGCAAAGTCGGCATATTGTATAGGCAAGCGTGCAAGCGTTGCTTCTACGCCTTCCTCATGCGCACGGTACAACTCTACTACTTCTTTCACGATTACCGATACCGACCATGCATCTGATGCAATATGGTGCAGCGTTACCAGCAGTAGATATTCTTCCAACCCGGATTTTACCAGGTTGGCACGCAGCATATAATCTGATGATAAATCAAATGGCTGTATCATCTGATCATTTATATAATGTTGTAATCTTTTTTCGTCAAGTATTTCTTCGGATTCAATCTGCAAATGCCATCCATCACTTGACTTAAAATATTGATACGGTTCTCCTGTTTTTGACCCTATGACCGTCCGAAGTACTTCATGACGATCGACGATTTGCTTTAGCGCATACTCCAACGCAGTAACATTTAACCTACCTTTCAAACGTAATACCGTTGGTAAATGGTACTGTATACTGCCTTCCAACTGGTCGATAAACCATAAACGCTGCTGGCTAAAAGATAAGGGAATGTGGGTCAGTAATGTTCTGGCAGAATCATCAATGTGCTGATAATCTTTTTCAACCCTATTTGAATGCCCGTTTTTACTCGCCAGGTATTCAACAATGAGTTGCTTGTTTTCTTTAATTTCTTCAAGCAGTGCCTTATCAATCGATTTCTTTTGCACAAAAGATATCTGGAGCTGTTCACCGTGTAAGACAACCCTGATTCCACTTTGCTTTGCCAAGTGTAAAAGATCAACCACCTTTAAAAAATTATTCCGCATATAATATTAGAGTTCGTCAGTAATTGGTTAATTGGAATGATTCAACATATCCAGGATTTTTGAATTTCTAAAAATATTCACAATATACAGATGTCATTACAAATTTAATTTTCATTCATATTAGTCACGATTTATGAAATAACCATTTCGATTTTACAGATTACCAATTTTATTAAATTATTATTTTTTCAAAAACGACATTTTCATCTACTTCCATTTCTTCATTCAACTCAATTTCAAGGTATTTACCCAATTCACTAATTGAGGTAAACTGAAACAATATATTAACAGGTATGGATACCAGCAATTTCTTTTCAATGGCTGATACCATCCGCATCGTAAGCAGTGAATGACCACCAAGTTCAAAGAAATTATCGTGGATGCCTACACGGTCTACTTGAAGCAATTCCTGCCAGATTATGGCCAGTTTATTCTCCAAATCATTGCGGGGAGCTATATATTCATTGCTGATCAATTCACTCGCATCCGGATCGGGCAATGCGTTTTTATCAATTTTACCATTCGGTGTTATTGGAAGACTTTCCAGCTTCATCCAAAGTGCCGGTACCATATATGCTGGCAATCTATTATTTAATTGCGCCAGCATGGCCTGTGCATCAAAATTTGGTTCCGGAACAATATAACCGATCAACCTTTTGTTGCCTGCCTTATCTTCTTTTGCCAATACCACTGACTGGCGAACCAACCCTGTTTGTTGCATTATACTTTCTATCTCTCCCAGCTCAACCCGATAGCCACGTATTTTCACCTGATCATCCTTCCTGCCTAGGTATTCTATATTTCCATCGGAGCGCCATCGAGCAAGATCGCCTGTTTTGTAAAGCATCTGTCCCGCCGCTTTATTGAATGGATTTTCCAGGAATTTATTGCCAGTAAGTTCGGCAAGGTTGAGGTAGCCATGTGCCACCTGAACGCCACCAATAAAAAGTTCTCCCTGAACACCAACTGGTACAGGTTCGTCCAAATTTCCGAGAATGTATAATTGTGTGTTATCAATGGGTTTACCAATTGGGGGTAGTGTAGGCAATGTACTATTTAGAGCAATGGTATAACTACTTACCACATGAGCTTCGGTCGGCCCATACTGGTTTACTATTTTTACGCTGGTTTGCTTTAAAAAAGACTTTATGTCGTCCGTAAGTTTCAGCTGCTCGCCTGCTACAATAATTTCCTGCACGGAAAAAATACTACAGGCAGACGGATCGATGTGTTCGACAAGATTTTTTAGGACGATGTATGGCACGAATAAATGTGTAATTTGGTGCCTGTTGATATATTTAAGCAGCTCGTTTAAATCACGTCTGATATCTCCATCTATCAGGTATAAAGTGCTTCCAAAGCAAAGGGTTGAAAAAATTTCCTGAAAACTTACATCAAAATTAAGACTCGCAAATTGTAACACGCGGCGTTGCTTATTTACAAATTGTTTTTCTTGCCAGTTTAATAAATTAAACATTCCCTTTGCCCCCATTTTTACTCCCTTAGGTCTTCCTGTAGAGCCAGAAGTGTATATCACGTAAACAAGGTGATCGGGTGGAAATTCAACCAACAAGTTTTTAACCGATCGGTTATTTATATCCTGTTTATTCAGGCCGTTTATTTCCAATACTGACAATCCTGACAATACAGGTATTTTAACTTTGCTTTTCAAGTCGCTGATAACTAAAGCTGCCCTTGTATCTTCTAACATGTAGCTTATTCGTTCCTCAGGATATTCGGGATCAACAGGAACATACACCCCGCCTGCTTTTATAACGGCAAGAACGCTAATAACCATTTCTACAGTGCGTTCTACACTTATTGGTACAAGTGTTCCGAGTTTTGCACCCTTTTCTACTAAATAATGAGCCAGTTGATTAGATCGTTCATTTAGTTCTATATATGTAAGTGTTTCATTTTCAGAGAAGAGTGCAATTGCATCTGGCGTACTCGAAACCTGCTCCTCAAATTTTGAAATAATATTTTGAATCCCTGGGTATTCTACGTGCGTATCATTGAAATCCACTAATAGTCGTTGTTTCTCTTCTGCGCTGAGCATTGGCAATTTACCAATCTGCTGAGTGGGTGAAACTACCACAGATTGAAGCAACGCTATAAAATGAAGGATCATACTGCTGATTGTTTGCTCTGTAAAAAGATCCGTGCTATACTCTACCGCACCCTGCAAACCGTTGCTGGTTTGAGTGATATTAAAAGTTAATTCAAACTTGGACGTTTGATATAAAACTGCTTCCGGACTTAACTGTACATCCCCCAGTTGAAGGGCTGGCACTTCCGGTGTATTTTGCAATACAAACATAACCTGAAATAATGGGCTCCGGCTTCGGTCCCTTTCCTTTACCACCGCCTCCACTACTTTTTCAAAAGGAATTTCCTGATTGTCGTAGGCTGCCAAAGTGGTTGACCGTACTTGCTGCAACAGGCTAGTAAAAGTTGAATGATCGCTGAGGTTACTACGAATTGCCAGCGTATTGATAAAAAACCCAATCAACGCCTCTACCTGCTGATGTTGGCGACCCGCAGTTGGCGTACCTACACAAATATCCTGCTGACCACTGTATCGATATAACAAAACATTGAAGACTGATAGTAGTGTCATAAACATTGAGGTGCCGTGTTGCAGGCTCAGTAATTGTAACTGAGCTACCAGGTCATTATCCACTGTAAATCCAGCTATTGCACCACGAGTGCTTTGTATAGCAGATCTTGGATGATCAACTGGCAACTCTAAGGGTGTTATGCCGGACAATTGGCTTTTCCAATAATTTAGTTTATTCTCCATTATCTCGCCCTGCAAATAATTACGTTGCCAGATCGCATAGTCAACATATTGTATGGGAAGAGCAACAAGGCGTGGCTCCTTTTTTTCAATGTACGATTTATATAATTCAGCAAGTTCTTTTACAAATACTGACAATGACCAGCCGTCAAATGAAATATGATGCACTGTTAATATCAATACATGAGTTTGCTTATCCAGCGTAATTACTTTACCCCTGATCATATAATCATTTGCAAGATCAAATGGCTTGCTGGTGAATGCTGCTATCATTTCCTTAAAGGATACCGTATCTTCCGGAGTATGAATTATAACATTATCCGTATCAAGACTCCATTGACCAGGCTCTTGTACAAACTGGTAACCAATGCCATTCTCTTCACGGATGACTGTTCTCAATACTTCATGTCGATTAACAATAGCCTGGATGCTTTTGTTAAGCGCATCTATATCAAGGTCGCCGCTAAGATTTAGTATTGCCGGTATATGATAATGAACACTACCCTCCAGTTTGTCTATAAACCATAACCGCTCCTGGCTAAAGGATAATGGGATATGTTGAGGTCTGGGTTTTGCGAGAATGCCAGCGAATTGTAAATCCTTAGTCTGCAAGCCGATATAAATACCCAGCAATGCAATGGTTGGGTTATTGAAAAGATCTTTAACCTTTATATCAATCCCCATTTTACTTCTGATAGCAGCAATCAAACGCATTCCTAACAAAGAATGACCACCCAACTCGAAGAAATTATCATCAATGCCAATTTTTTCCACGGCTAATAACACTGCCCATATTTCACACAATTCAATTTCTGTTTGATTGCGGGGAGCTTTAAATGGTCTGTTTGTATCTATACTTAATTTGGTTTGCTGTAAAAGTTTTTTATTAACTTTTCCGTTCTCTGTCACAGGTAATGATGGCATTACTATCCACCAAACGGGCACCATATAAGCAGGCAAACATGTTTTTAAATAATTAATTAATGCCTCTTTAGTATAACCTTCAGAAGGCACGAGGTATGCGACTAGCACCAGCTCACCTGAATTATTTTTCCGGGTCAGCACCACGGCCTGTATGACCATATTACTACCCTTCAAATAGAATTCTATTTCATCCAATTCTACCCGGTATCCACGAATTTTCACCTGGTTGTCTACCCTTCCGAAGTATTCAATATTGCCATCCGGTAACCAGCGGGCGAGGTCACCTGTTTTATAAATTTTGTAACTGGATTCAGGTTCAACTGAGTTCTTTAAAAATCGTTCCGCAGTAAGTACAGAACGGTTGAAATAACCTCTTGCTACTTGAATGCCGCCTGCAAATAGTTCACCTGGCACGCCAATGGGCACCATCTGCTGATCATTATCCAACACATAAATTTGGGTGTTTCCGATAGGCTTTCCTATCAGCGAAGTCTGTTTAATATCCTTAATGGTATTGTAGGTAACCGCAATCGTTGATTCGGTTGGGCCGTAGCCATTTGTTATTTTCACTTTACCGAGGAAAAAACCAATATCACTTTTACTCAATACATCTCCACCGGAAATAATGAATCTCAATTTGCCGACGGTTGTTAAGTCCCTGTTTAATGCCGCAATCACCATTGGTGTTGTAGAAAGAATGGTAGCCTGGTTTGATTCAATATAATCTTTGATCGTTTCTACATCTTTGCCTCCTTCCTTAATAATACATACAATGCCGCCATTTATTAGGGTCGGATATATTTCCTCTATACTTGTATCAAACGAAACCGAATACTGTTGTAACACAAAATCATTTGGACTAATAGAAAAATAATCAGCAAATACCATCACATAATTCAACATCGCATTGTGCTGTATCATTACGCCTTTTGGCTGACCGGTTGATCCTGAAGTATACATCACGTAGGCAAGGCTATCCATTGCCGGATAGTTACTAATATTAACCGTTGGATAACCTGCAATCTTTTTGTGATCGCGGTCTAGTCTAATATACTCTACTCCGTATGCAGCCGCATCCCCCAACACATTGCCGGATGTTATAACAATTGAAGCTTTGATATCCTCCATGATAAACGTTATTCTATCGGGTGGATATTCAAAATCAATAGGAACATAGGCCGCCCCCGACTTTAGAATACCAAGCATGGCAATGATCATTTCAAAACCCCGCTCAATACAAAAAGGGACCAGTGTTTCCAGGGCAACGGCTTTACTTTTTAGATAATGAGCCAACTGGTTGGAACGACAATTTAATTCAGCATAACTCATTTTTTCTTCTCCCATAACCAAGGCGATAGCATCCGGGCTTTTACTTACCTGTTGTTCAAACTGCTCAACAATACTTTGATTGGAAGGAAAATTAAACTGGGTGTTGTTAAAATCTTTGAGCAATTGATTTACCTCAATTTCATCCATCATGTTTAGAGCGGCAATGTTTGAATTGGGATTTGTTACAATCGCTTTTAGCAGGTTATTAAAATGGCCGACCATGCGGCAAATAGTTGATAAATGATATAAGTCCGTGCAATACTCAACCATTCCTTTCAGTCCATTTTCGGTTTCTGCAATTGAAAAAGACAAGTCAAATTTGGAATTATTGTGTTCACTCTGGATAGGTATAATTTCTAAGTTACCTAGTTTTATTTCTTCAACAGGTAAATTATTCTGCATATCAAACATTACCTGGAATATAGCGCTGTGGCTTAAATCCCGATTTTTTATCAACTCTTCAACCAACTTTTCAAAAGGCAAATCCTGGTGTTCATAAGCAGCAAGCGTAGTTTTTTTAACCTGCTGTAATAATGAGATGAAGGAAGAATCGCTTTTAACTGTATCTCTAAGAGCCAGTGTGTTTACAAAGCATCCTATAAGCCCTTCCACTTCCTGCTGCTGTCTGCCGGCAATGGGAATTCCCACACAAATATCTTCCTGCCTGCTATATCTGTGAAGCAACACTTTAAACGCTGCCAATAATGTCATGAAAACTGTAGTGCCCTGTTGTTTACCAAGCAACCGAATTCGTGCAGCCGACAAGTCGTCAATAATAAATTCATATTTTGAGCCACTAAAACTTTGCACAGCCGGCCTTGGATAATCGGTCGGTAATTGCAACGGAAGAACACCCTGTAATTTATCTTTCCAATAAAGCAATTTCACTTGCAATTCATTGCCAGCCATGTATGCCCTCTGCCATATTGCAAAGTCGGGATACTGAATTGGCAATAGGGAAAGTTTACTTTCAATTCCCGTATTAAATGCTTTATAAAACGATAGTATTTCTTTTACCAAAATAGCATTTGACCAACCATCAGATGCGATGTGATGGATGACCAGTACCAATAAAAACTCCCCAGCATCCAAATGAACCAAGGTTGCACGGAGCATATAATCTTTCGAAAGGTCAAATGGCTGGCCAACCAGACCTGCTATGCAATTTTGCAAAGCATCATCCTTGTGATTAAATTGATGCCTGTCAATTTTTGGGAGGCTCCACCCACCAGAAGAATTTATTTTTTGAAAAACCTGTCCTTCTTCTTCAATAATAACTGTTCTTAGTACTTCATGGCGCTCTACAATTTGCTGTAAAGCATGTGTCAATGCTTTGATGTTGAGCATGCCATTCAATTTTAAAATAGTGGGCAAATGGTATTGCACACTGCCTTCGAGCTGATCAATAAACCACAAACGCTCCTGGCTAAATGACAAGGGAATGCGCTCAGGCCGGGCAACTGGTTGTATAGGAGGCAGCAATAAATCAGAATGATGTGCATGCAGATGAGTGGCAAGGGTTGCAATGGTTGGATAATCGAACAGAGCTTTTATGGCAATTTCTATTTGCATTTGTTTGCGGATGGCTGACACCAATCGCATAGCAAGCAGGGAATGCCCACCGAGTTCGAAGAAATTATCATGTATTCCCACCTGCCCAATATCTAGCAATTCTTCCCATATTATGGCGAGATTTTGTTCAACTTCAGTTGCAGGTGGCTGGAAGTTTAATTTACTCAGCGCCGATTTCTCCTCCCGTAAACTTAGAAACCTTCGGTCAATTTTTCCGTTATTCGTTAAGGGCAATTGTATCAAAGCAATGAGTTCTGAAGGTATCATGTAATCGGGCAAGCGCTGCTTCAGCATTAACTTTAAATCCTTTTGTAACGATAAGCTTATATCACTAAATAAGGGCACGTTGGTATAATTAACCATCGCATCCCTTTTAGGCAGTAAAGGCAATACCACCCGGCTTCCGGAAAACCGGGCTTCCATTACAATATTTATTTTGAGCGGATCTTCATCAAGTAACAAACGAATATGATAGTTTTTAGACTGCGCCAACTTCAGCAGTTGTTTAATGCTTTGGTTGCTTTCCGCCTCTTTGCTTATAAAACTAACCAGTTCTCCTACGTTAATTACCAATTGTTCTTCCAACGCTTCTTTCAATAGATTTTCCTGCCACAAGCGAAAATTGGTTACATTTTTCAATGCAATCATTGGTTGATTGTCTTTCAGTTGTTGAAAGGCCATCCCGAATGTGGCGGGGTTATTAAAATCCTGCCAATCCGGTTTCTCCATATCAACCACCTTACCTACTTGTAGCACTACATTGTAGCGATATAGCGTCAATTCATTGAGACTTTCGGCATCTTTCCACGTAATTTCTACATGCGAGATAGCAGGATGTTTGGAGGGAAGCTGATAAAAATAAGCCGGGTTAAAACACAATTCCTCTTCTTTTAAAATCTCCTGGTCTACCGCCCATTTAAACTCCCTGATATTTACAGAATGGCCCATTTGCTGCAATATCAACCTTCCTTTAAATAACTCGAGCAAGCGATTATCCCTTACATCTCCTATAACGATGCGGCCTTTGCCATTTAGCAATAAAATACATTTCTCAATGACTTCATTCATATAGTGTTCGCCCGGAAAATACTGTACAACCGAATTCATCACGATAGTATCTATTTCCTCACCAGGTGGCAGCGAAACTTCATGCGCTGCCACTACCATCAACTCGGTGGGACCATAATCTTTTAACCCTTTCTGTATTCTACGTGAAATAAGGTCAATGGAAGCCTTTGAAAAATCGGTACCAATATATTTGCTCACTTTACCGGCCAATTGGTAAAATACCAGTCCGGTTCCCGAACCAATTTCAAGGACAGTACCTGTTTTTTCTGAGAGTATGATTCCTATAATATCCTGCAACCATTCCTGCATTTGTTCAACTGGTATGGGGTTACCAGTGAAGGAATTTTTCCATATGTTGATGTCAAATTCTTCATCCTCCGTTGGCTCACTCACGGTATATTCCGATTCATAAATTTCTTTCCAACTTCCTACCTGCTCTTTATACAGTTCCTGCTCTCTGGCTTTAACCACCTCCCACCTGGGCACATAGTAGCCAACCAGTTTTTTATTGTTGCCTGTAACTTCTTTGGCAATTACTACAGCCTGGTGAATTAATTCGCTTTGAATTAACACGGTTTCAATTTCACCTAATTCAATACGGTGTCCCCTAATCTTCACCTGGTCATCAATTCTCCCCAAACATTCAAGGTTACCATCAGGCAGCCACCTTCCCATATCACCAGTTTTATAAATCCTTGACCCAGCAGTTTCCGTGAATGGATTGTTGATGAATTTTTGTTCGGTAAGATCGGAACGGTTTAAATATCCCCTTGCCAAACCAGCGCCACCAATACATATTTCCCCTATTACACCAATCGGCACCAGCTTCATGGTTTCAGTAGTGATAAAGACATCCGTATTAGCAAGTGGCTTTCCGATCAACACCCTTTCTTCCCGTTCCAATTTTTTGCAAACGGACCAGATGGTGGTTTCGGTGGGGCCATATAAATTGTACACTTCCCCGATTTCTGTCAATGCATCTTTTATTTCTTCCTTGATTGCTTCCCCACCAATCAATATTTTGATAGATTCCTTATTTTGCCAAGATGCATCCAGCAATAGTTGCCATGTAGCCGGGGTAGCCTGCATGTGTGTGGGGCAATAAAGATGGATGGCATCGGCTAAACTATAGCCATCCATGGCTGTATACCTTGTAATCAGGATCAACCTTCCCCCATTCACCAAAGGCAAAAAAAACTCAAGGTAACAAATATCAAAGCTAAAAGTGGTTACGGATAAAAATGCTGAATTGGCTGTGAAGGCTACCGTGGTATCAATACACTTTAATAAGTTAACTACCGATCCATGCTCAATCATTACCCCCTTTGGCATTCCTGTAGAGCCAGAAGTATGAATAACGTAAGCAAGCTGACGGGGCGAAATAAGGATATGAAGGTTCTCTGAAGATTCTTTATTGATCATTGGCCAGTCTTTATCCAGCCGGATAATTTCCAGCCCATTCAGCTCGTTTAATTTCAGCATACTGTTGCTGTTGCTGACGACCAGCTTAGCTGCTGAATCGTTCAACATATAATTTATCCGATCCAGCGGAAAATCTGGATCGACTGGCACAAAAGCTGCTCCGGTTTTTAATACCGCAAGGATGGCAATGATCATTTCATGTGATCGTTCGATGCAAACAGGCACCAGCATGTTATTGATAACACCTTTTCCTACCAGGAATCCTGCTAACTGATTCGCTCGTTCATTTAAATCTTTGTATGAAATGGGTACTTCGTTCATTTCCACCGCAATGGCATCCGGCGTTTTATCTGCCTGTTCTTCGAACAACGCCACAATGCTTTTATCCCGAGGGTAATCTTGTACCGTGTTATTAAATTCTAGCAGCAACTTTAATCTTTCATCAGCAGTAAGCACTTCAATTTGCTGAACGCTGGTATGGCCCTGTCCATTTGTTACCAGTTGTTCCAATACATTTTTAAAATGGCTTCCTATCTTTTTGATCGTTTCTTCTTCTAGCAAGGTAGTGTTGTAACTAAACGCCAAATTAATTTTTTCGACAGTGAATATAAAGATGGTGAGGGGGTAATTCGTTTGCTCATTTATTTGGATATTATCAATATCCAGCGACCATTTTTTTGAACCGAGCACCTTGCTTACCGGGTAATTCTCGAATACCAGGATGCTGTCAAACATATCGCCGGATGGCACGGCAGCCCAGTCCTGAATTTGTTGTAGCGTAGAGTATTGATATTGCCTTGATGATACCTGCTGGGCCTGTATTTCCTGAAGCCAATCCATCAAATTTGTTCCTTCTTCCACTATGGAACGGAGCGGCAGCGTATTGATAAACATCCCAACTCTCTTTTCCACGTTGGGCAATTCATCCGGCCGGCCGGATACGATTACACCGAATACAATGTCCTTACTACCTGTATACTGGTGAAGCAAGAGCGACCATACACCCTGCATCAACGTGTTCACCGTAAGCCGGTGGCCTTTTGCAAAGCCCTGTATTTTTTCTGTTAAATCAGCGTTCAGGTGAACTGGTAGGGAACGGTAATATCCCACGCCTTTTGTTCTTTCCTTGGTAGCACCAATAAAAGGCAACATGGTACTTTGTTGAATACCCTGCATATAATTTTTCCAGTAACTTTCTTCTGCATCCTTATCGCTTCTTTCGAGGTATCGGATATAATCTTCGTATTTATCTTCTTCTTTAGGGATTAACAAGTTGCCGGAGGCAATCGATTCGTAAGTTGTTAAAAACTCCTCCATCAATATCGGCAGTGACCAACCATCGAATAAAATATGATGAGATGTCCATAGCATTCGGTAAGTGACTGCCGTTAATTTTAATAAAGTAATCCGCATTAATGGGACCGATTTAAAATCAAACCCTTTGGCACTATCGGCTATTTCAAATTCTTTTATTGCAGTCGCCTGATCAGTTTCGCTAAGGTGACTGTAATCAACTATTTCTACCGGCAACTTTACTTCCTTATAAACGCATTGTACCGGCATAGTGAAGGCATCGTAATAAAACCCGCTACGTAAAATGCTGTGGTTCTTCAATACCTGCTGCCAGCTTTTGGATAGGTGGTTCAGGTCCGGATTGTTGAGGTCGCAGGTAAATTGTTCCGTGTAAGCTCCTACTCGCTCGTCGTATAAACCATGGAACAACATTCCTTCTTGTAATCCACTTAAGCGGTAAATAGCCGATATATTTTTTGATCTTTTATCAATGGAAGTCTTACCTGATAAAAATGAAATGTATTCGATCAGTTCACTTTTATTTTCCTTTATATAATTGATGATAAATTCGTTTGACTTTACAGCGTTCAATTCATTTTTGGATAGGGTTTTCTTATCGCACTTCAAAATGAGTTTATCCTTTTCGACCGATAACGTAAAGTTTGACTGCTTCAGTGTTGCTATAAATTCCTTTATTTTCATAATTTCTTTTAATTAAAAACTAATGATGTTCTCTGAATCATCTTCCTCTAAAAACTTATCCAATTCTTCATAACTCACATCTGCTCCAAGTCCATAATCGGATGGAGTAAAGACCGCCACCTTCTGCTCCATACAGTGCGCTATCAGTTGATCCAGATTGGCGACACAGGAGCCAGCCAATAAACGGATGGTAGCTGCATCAAAATGCCGAGAGCTGTAACCCCAGTTGAAAATCAGCCTTCCGCCCTGTACCATTGCACTAACCGAAAGTAATTCTCTGGAATATTGTTCACCACTTTTTCCTGAACCTGTAGATTCATTTACCACCGAAAACCATTTACTATCCTTTATCACATTGTCGAGCTGTCCAAGATAATTGAAAACAAGATCCCATGGATTTCTACCCAACAATTCTGGTTGTCTGTGAATATATTTCAACACGCCAAAGGCAAGCCCTTTATCCGGCACCTGCCTTAATTGTTCTTTAACTGATTTGATTAATTTATCATCCGTCCAACCCTGTTTCACATCCAGTGAGAGCGGGTAAAGGTTTGTGAACCATCCGATAGTACGGGTGGTATCGATGCCCGCTGCAATATCTTCCCGTCCATGCCCTTCCAAACCAATTGACACATTGACATGACCAGTCCAGTTTACAATAGTACGTGCCAGTGCGGCCAGCAGGATGTCATTGATTTCTGTATGGTAAACCCTCGGAACTTCCTTTAATAAAAGGCTGGTTTGCCCCGGACTAACTTTTATTTCATGTTCAGCCATTTCTTTTACGCTAACTAACCCTGTGACAATTTTATCAAATGGCAGAGTTTTATAACTATCTATGACCATTTTCCAATACGACAATTGTGATACTGCCGTTTTACTTTGTCCAAACTTTTCCAATGCATTGTACCATTGTCGATAGGAACTGGATTTTTTCCCAAGCCCTTCAGCTACCATACTACTTTTTCCGGCCAGCAAAAGTTCCAGGTCTTCCAGCAAAATGCGCCAGGAAACACCGTCAACTCCAAGATGATGTACAACGATGAATAACCTGTTTTGTTGTTCTGTTGGGGGTGTTTGAATCCACACCATCTTTAGCAACTCTCCTTTTTCCAAACTAAGGCTATGTTGGTAACTATCTGTAATTTCACTTACCTGCGCCGACAATAAATGCTGCGGCAGGGTTTGAAGGTCGCAGGTGATAACGGATGGGTTGTAATTACCGTATTCCTGATGCCAGCGGCCTTCCTGTTTAAAATATCTAAACCTTAATGCATCATGATGCCGTACCAAAAGCTGCAGTGCATTTTCCAGTAATGAAGCGGTAATCATTTTGTCAATACCTACTATTACAGACTGGTTAAAATGGTCATTTCCGGGCTGGTTCGTTTCAAGGTACCATTGCTGTATTGGAAGCAACCCGCTTAACCCGGATAAGAGGCCTTGCTCACCCACCACCTCCGCACTTTTCCTTTCAGCAATTACTTCGCTAAGCCTTTCAATCGTCTGATGTATAAAAATATCTTTCGGCTGCAAATCATATCCCATTCGCTTGGCCCTGCTAACAACCTGTATTGTTAAAATGGAATCGCCTCCCACTTCAAAAAAGCTATCATGGATTCCAACTTTTTCAATACCTAGTAACTCCTGCCAGATATCGGCAAAGTCCTGTTCCAGTTTTGTTTTTGGGGCAACATATTCGTTTGCCAACAAATTAATAGTGTCTATTGGCGGTAACGCCGTCTTATCTACCTTGCCATTGGAGGTGAGTGGCAAATATGCCAGTTCAACCCATAAGCGGGGTACCATATATTCCGGTAAACGGTTGCCCAGCCAGTCATTCACTGCTTCTTTGCTGTAACCTGCATTCGGTACCACATATCCAATCAGCCGCTTAGTGCCTTCGATATTTGCTTTGGCAATTATTACCGACTGGCTTACCAGTCCGCTCTGTTGCAACACTGTTTCTATCTCACCTAATTCTATGCGATAGCCCCGTATCTTTACTTGGTCGTCTATACGGCCGAGGTATTCAATATTGCCATCGGGCAGCCATCTGCCCAAATCACCGGTCCTATACAATCTTGCCCCGGGCTGATTGCTGAATGGGTTGGACAGGAATCGCTCAGATGTTAACTCCGGGCGGTTTAAATAACCACGGGCTACACCGGCCCCTCCTACATATAATTCGCCGGCAATACCTATTGGGACCAGCTTGTTATTACTATCCAATATATAGCAGGCTAAGGTAGGAATAGGCTTGCCGATAATGCTGGGACCTGTATTGATATGCTGCCATATGATCTCCTGGAAAGTA
>Ga0335397_10006825_pt1 | contig 14653 bp, 11 predicted proteins | sample MAT04_FD_205740 | JGI IMG/M metagenome (GOLD analysis project Ga0335397, IMG submission 205740) | Freshwater microbial communities from Lake Fryxell liftoff mats and glacier meltwater in Antarctica - MAT-04 (spades assembly) (version 2) ...
AAATCGCCTATACCTTATCCTTGCCTTTTGGCGGGCGTGTTAATCAGTCTTTACCGTGTTTCTCAACGGATTTATTCTTGATTCAGCCGTTACACCATTTAAGGTAACGATGGTTCAAACACATCTTTGCTTACGCTGCACATGGACTCCTGCTCGACAGTTACCGGGTTCGGCTTAAGCGTAGTTCTGCCTTTTAACCCCGCTTTAACCTGTTGGTTGCTACCCAACGAGCTAGGGGTTATGCTTTCACCGCTGCATCTGCGGGATAGGTTTTGCACCTACTTGTGGTAATCAGTTATCTGGCTAATGGAACCAGCTAGCCGTCCTTGAGTATTTCTACTCAATTAGGTCAAACGAATCGCACAACTACTTCCTTATTATGTAACTGACATGGTAGCAACAGTAGCGCAAGGGATTTTAAAAACTGAGTGTGGTAAAGTAACAGAGATTGACTGTGTTAGCTGGTATGCTACTGGTACGGTAACAGAAAAGTATCGGGCAAGTTACATAAGCGTTACTAGGGAAAATTTTTGATATGACATCTAAGCGCTTAGAAGAAATAGGGGACGCTCTAAACACTCCCCCAACACCGCGTCAAGCTAAGGTTACAGATACGGTTACAGATCAAGTTACGGTTACAATTGCAGATAGTCGGATATACGCGCTAGAGGCGCAAGCAAGTGAGTTAGAACGGGAACTGTCAGAATTGCTAGAGCAGCAACAGACACGGCTAAACTTACCATGCGCTGCTGACTTACTTAATCAGCTAAGAACACGGCGTAAAAAGTCTAAGGCAGACTTGCCTGACGTAGAGGCATTACTCGACCTAATCTTCGCTGGCAGTGACGCTTGATTACATAATCACAACATACGCATAGTGTGATTGACACAACCTGACACGTGACCTGACAGAGTAACAGCACCTTATATATGTAGGGGTACCTAAGTAGCTAGCTACTTAGCTAGCTACATTCAGAATATGTCAGCAGGTACTCACTAAAGGTTGTAGTAAACGAGCGCTAGAGTAGTGCTAGATGAGATTGCTTGTGTAGCGGTAGCAGGTAAGTGACACTGGTAAGTAGTAAGTCAGTCACTGGGGACGCTAAACAGCTCTAAAAACAGTGAATTGAGAGTGAGTTGATAGAAAACCTAGCAGCGATGGTTGAAACCATTGATAAATGGTAGTTGACTATAACAGATGACGAGCTTAGCGAAAAATGAGTGGAAACAACAAATCGAGGCTTGAGTTAAAATCCTAGATAGCGTAGGCGTATGGTTGAGAAAGCGATGCCAGGAACGAGACTTGAACTCGTGACACGTGGATTTTCAGTCCACTGCTCTACCAACTGAGCTATCCCGGCTTGTTTTTTCGCGCTTTACTATCTTAGCAGACACATACACAATTTAGCAAGCACTTTTCTCAACTAATTTTTAGCTCGCCCGGAACCGCCCGCCTGTAAGCTAAAAGCTGCAACCTAAAATCCAAAAATCGCAATGGCACAGCAACATCGGGCTAGCGGGGGCAACAGTCTGCTTGTCTTGGGGACAATTTGGCTGTTGGGGGCAATTAGCGATCGCCTCTGGTTTGCCTTCGATCGCTCTGTACCCGCGTGGGATCAGGCAGAATACCTCACGAGCACGCTGAATTACTGGCAGGCGCTGCAGCATCCTCAGTGGTTTTCGGGGGATTGGTGGACAAACTTCTGGCTGCTTTCGACGAAAATTCCACCTTTGACGTACATCTTAACGGTGCCGTTTTTGAATGTTTTCGGTACTGGGGGCGATCGGGCAACCCTCGTTCATTTATTATTTAGTGCAATTCTCCTCGCCTCAGTCTACAGTCTCAGCGTCAAATTATTCAACAGACAAGTCGGTTTGTGGGCCGCTGCAATTTGCGTTTTGTTACCGGGACTTTATCGGTTCCGCTGGCAATTTTTGCTCGACTATCCCCTCGCTGCTGCGATTACTTTGGCTTTCTATTGTCTGACAATGTGGAAAGAAGAAGGTTCGGCTGCGAGCAATGTACGGGATGTAGCGGATAGAAGAAATCAGGAAAAGGGTAAAAAGTTTTACCTGAGTCGATTATCTTTCTTTTGGGCGATCGCCTTTGGAATTTCTCTCGGCTTATCAATATTAGTTAAACACACTACTGTATTATTTCTGTTTACCCCAATTCTGTGGTTAGCTGCGGGTGCTGTGCGGCAAAAAGCTTGGGGAAGATTAGGTCAATTAGCTGGTGCTTTGTTGCTGTCGGTGGCGGTGTTTGGGCCGTGGGCAAAAACCAATTGGCTGTTAATTTTGACCGGGGGAAAACGGGCAACGCTGGATTCTGCGATCGCCGAAGGAGATCCGGCCCTGAATACGATCGACGCTTGGATCTACTACGCTCAACATTTACCAGAACACATTTCTTGGCCTTTGTTACTGATTCCCTTAGTTGGATTGATACTTTATGGGCTCCGCAGGCAAAATAGTTCGTCAATCTTTCACTTCAACTCCTGTCGGTGGCTTGCTGTTTTTTGGGTGGGAGCTTATTTAATTAATTCTTTAAATATCAACAAAGACGACAGATATGTGATACCTTATTTGCCAATATTATCTATTTTTTTAGCCTACTGTTTAACACTGTGGCCTCCGCGTTGGGGGCGACAAATTCGCTGGGGAACAATTGGCTTAGCAATTGTGGCAATGCTGTTGCATATGTGGCCTTTGGGAGGTGCTTTCGGACATAACTTAGTTCAAACTATTAGTCCTGGAAATTCTAGTTATCCTTACTTGGGAAAAGAGTGGCCGCACCGAGAGGTAATTGCAGAAATTCTTGCTGCAGAACCTTATTTGCAATCTACTTTAGGCGTGTTGCCTTCCACAGCGGAAATTAATCAGCATAACTTGAATTATTACGGTGCTTTGGCGAATTTTCAGGTGTACGGGCGGCAGGTGGGAACTAATTTAAAAGAAGTGCCGCAAGATGTGCGATCGCTTTCTTGGTTTGTCACCAAAACAGGCCCGCAAGGTTCGATTCGCGAAAAAATTAAAAAAGCTCAAAATGCAGCGGTAGCGGCCATTGAAAAAGGTAAAGATTTTCAGTTAGAAAAAACTTGGGTTTTGCCTGACAATACTAATCTAAATCTTTACCACAAGCGACGGCAGTCTGTTGAAATACAGCCGTTGAATGAAGCGCGATCGCAAGTACAATTAGAGCAAGTTACTGTTACGGGAAAAGCGATTCCCGGAGTCGCGCTGCCGGTTACTTATATTTGGTCTGGGCCTTGGCAGCAGTTGCAGTCTGGTTTAGTGTTGGTAACGTGGAAACATCGGCTAGCTAGTGATATCCTAGAGTCGGGACAAGCTTTAAGGATTTTACACGATCGCGCGATCGCCCAAGGGACTTTGCATCCGGGAATTCTGGAAGCAGATAAATTTGCAGTCGGGTTTCGAGTTGTCGATCGCACGGCGATGCTGACTCCTGCTAATATTGCACCGGGAAGTTACAACCTGCAAGCTACTTATCTCAACCGAAAAACCGGCGAAACTTATCCGATTAAGGTGCCATCGGTAACAATTAAAATCGATGCAGAGCCTCTAAATATGCCTTCCCAAACCACTCCGGGGAACAAAAACGATCAAAAGTTGAAAATAGTCCAGACTCTTCCCGATAACGAGGATAAGCCGGAGTTAGATTTGGTGACTCAATTGCGGGCGATGGCAGTTAATTTACCGAAAGGATTAACCAGTTTAGAACCCATATTCGAGCAGATTGGACGCATTAATCAGTACGATCCAACTCAAGATTATACCCTGCAAGCGGAACAAGCACTAGAATATAGGTTGAAGCAAGAACCCAAGAATCTAGAATTCGCTTATGCTTTGGCATTTTCTAGGGTATTGCAGCAAAATGTCAAAAGTGCGATCGCAGCCTTAGAAAAAGTTACCCAACTCGATTCTCAAAACCCTTATGCTTATGGTTATCTCGCCTTTGTCCAGCTTTACGGCTGGCATCCCAAAGCCGCTCAAACAGCCTTAAAACCCGCTCTCGCCCTCAACCCCAACTTACCGGAAATTAGAGTTTTAAACGGTTTAGCCGCTCTAATGCAAGGCAATCTCATCCAAGCGGGGCAAGATTTGCAATTCTTAAAACAGTTGAAAATTTAACAATTATTAGGAATTAGCCAAAAGTTTTTTTAGAGGGCGGGTTTTGCCGTTTTTTTAGAGGGCGGGTTTTGCCGTTTTTTTAGCCATTTGTATCATATATCTTTAGCTAAACCCGCCCCTACAAAACGACGTTGGAGGTTGGACTGAAGATGAATGAGGGCGGGTTTTGCCGTTTTTTTATGATTTGTATCATATATCTTTAGCTAAACCCGCCCCTACAAAATGCTGATGACTGATGACTGATGACTGATGATTTAGAGGGCGGGTTTTGCCGTTTTTTTATGATTTGTATCATATATCTTTAGCTAAACCCGCCCCTACAAAATGCTGATGACTGATGACTGATGACTGATGACTGAGAGGGCGGGTTTTGCCGTTTTTTTAGCCATTTGTATCATATATCTTTAGCTAAACCCGCCCCTACAAAATGCTGATGACGTTGGACTAATGACTTCCTCATGAATCAACTAAGAATTGTCTCTCTAATTCCCAGTGCCACCGAAATTGTAGCAGCTTTAGGATTAACCGATGCCATTGTCGGCCGTTCCCACGAATGCGACTATCCCGCAGAAATCCAAAATTTACCTGTTTGCACTCAGCCTAAATTCAATCCCGAAGGAACTAGCAGCGAAATTCACAACCGCGTGACAGAATTGTTGCAAAATGCGCTCAGCGTCTATAAAGTAGAAATAGATACTTTAGAAAAATTGCAGCCAACTCACATCATTACTCAAGCTCAATGTGAAGTCTGTGCTTGTTCTCTGACAGAGGTAGAACAAGCAGTCAGCACCCTGGTAAATAGCCAGCCGGAAATTATTTCTTTGCAGCCGAATTTGCTAGCAGAAATCTGGACGGATATTGGGCGAGTTGCTGCTGCTTTGGGTGTCGATGCTCAAAGTACGATCGCACTTTTGCAATCCCGCATCGATGTTATTACATCCCAAACCCAAGCACCATCTATTCTTAGCAAAAAACAGACACTTCCCAAAGTAGCCTGCATCGAATGGATTGAACCTTTGATGGCTGCGGGAAATTGGATTCCCGAATTAGTAGCAATGGCGGGAGGCGATTCACTGTTTGGCATTGTCGGGGAACATTCCCCCTGGTTAAAATGGGAATCCCTGGTTGAAGCTAATCCCGATGTGATTATTTTTATGCCTTGCGGCTTTGATTTAAATCGCACTCGCACCGAAGCAATGGCGATCGCTCAATACACAGAATGGCAAGATTTGCAAGCAGTCAAAACGGGGAAAGTTTACATAACTGACGGCAATTCTTACTTTAACCGGCCAGGGCCGAGATTGGTGGATTCCTTAGAAATTTTAGCAGAAATTATCCATCCCGAAATCTTCGATTTTGGCTATCGGGGTAAAGGTTGGCAGCCATTTTTGCCAGTGCCTGCAGCTACTCATTAACACGCATAAAAGGTTCGTAGTGCGGACTTCAGTCCGCAGTTTTAGAGCGGACTAAAGTCCGCACTACGAACCAATTTTAGATCGATCGAAGATGGTATCACGGGAGATTAGTTAATTGCCAGTTCCCTCAAATTCAGTTACATTAGGATGCAAAAAACGCTAATCCTACATGGCATCAGCAGGGATCAGCACCTTGTCAATTACATGAATAACGCCGTTGCTAGCTTTGATGTCAGCTTTCACAACATTAGCGCCGCCGACAGTAACTTTGCCGGGGGCAACTACCACCTTCACAGACATACCTTCAACAGTTTTAACCTCACCGGACTTCAGGCTAGTAGATAAAACCGAACCAGGAACAACGTGGTAAGTTAAAATCTTAGTAAGTTTGGCTTTGTTAGCTGGTTTCAGCAAATTTTCCAAAGTTCCTTTTGGCAAAGCAGCAAAAGCCGCGTCTGTCGGTGCAAAAACAGTGAAAGGGCCTTTTCCTTGGAGAGTTGTCACCAAATCGGCTGCTCCCAAAGCCTTTGTCAATGTCTTAAATTGATCGTTGCTAGATGCAATAGCGACAATATCCTTAGTGGCGGCCATTGATGCCGGTGCAGCCATTGGTTTCATATTTCCTGCAACTTGTTGAGTTTGAGCTGCATTAGTAACAGTTGTATTGGAGTTGATGTGAGCCCAAGCCGGGAAAGCAATCAACGCGCTAGCGCCGATTACTCCTGCCAAACCTGTGATTTTTTGGCTCCAGTTAGGTACATTTTGATTTTTCATTGGACTTAGATTTCCTTATGAGAATAAAAGAGTGAACATGAATACTTGTGTTAGCCAAATTTCCACAAAAGATCGGGTTGCAAAGGCTAACGTATAGAGAAAATTTTCTGGGATTTTCGATCGCACCAAAACTTCCTTAATATAACGCAAACTTAGGGAAAAAGTGTCAACCGCTAAATCGGTAACTCAAAACCTCAATCACTGAACCAGTTTGGGGTAAGTCAGCGGGTTTAATCGAAATCGTGTCATTATTCAATCGGCGCACCGCAGTACCATCCATCAGCGCCAAGAAGTCATCTAGCGGCACTAAATCGCACGCTGCTGCATCGGCGGCTTGGGTTTTGTAATGCGTGGGAATCACCATTTTTGGTTTGAGAAGTTGCAAAGTTTGCTTCGCTTCCGCCGGAGTGTAAGATTTCGGCCCGGAGCCCACGGGAATCAGCACCAAATCCGGCCGCCCGATTAAGATTTGTTCTTCAATGCCGATCGGGCCAGCAACTCCACCCAAGTGTAAAATCTTAATACCGGCTTGCTGCCAGAGCCAAGCCACATTTATCCCAAATCGCCTGCCACCCTCCCGGTCTTTTTCCGTGCGAATCCCTTGAATCCTCAGCCCGTTCGATCGATAAGCGCCCGGTTCGTACAAAAGGCCGGGATTGCCCGAAAATCCGTCCACCGCCCCTTCATCGAGCAATCTGCTGCTAATCAGAATCAAATCAGTGGGCACTTTGGGAGAGCGATAGCCAGCCGTACAGCCCAGGGGGCGAAAAGGATTCACCAGCACCCTCGCACCGCCACCGGCGAACAAAAAGCAAGTGTGGCCCAACCACTGAACTGACAAAGAATCAGCAGTTTGAGCTTGATAGCTTTCCCATCCAGAGGGCAAACCAGTGAAGAAAGCTGCTAGCAAACCCGTCTGTGCGTAACGTATTAATTGTCGCCGTTTCATCTTTTGGTTGTGCTTGTCGGGTGTTGGTCGTCTTTCAGTGTAGCCAAAAAAAGAGGGAGCATCTGGGGCTTTGTAAAAAGCATTTTTTTTCTTTTAAGTAAATCCATCTAATGAAACCTATGAGCCCGATCGCTCAAAGGCTTGTTGTATATCTATTCTTGCTTCTTCCTCCTGCATCCTGCCTTCTTCCTAATAACGTTCCCGAGCGGGGACAGGACTAATGATCGATGACTAATGATCGATGACTAATGATCGATAACTAATGACCAATGACCAATGACCAATGACCAATGACTGAGAGAGGGCGGGCGCGAGCCATTTTTTTAGTCATTTGTATCATATATCCTCTTCTAAACCCGCCCCGACAAAATGCTATGACTGAGGGCGGGCGCGAGCCATTTTTTTAGCCATTTGTATCATATATCCTCTTCTAAACCCGCCCCGACAAAATACTAATGACTAATGACCTGTTTGACCAATGACTAATGACAAATGACTAATGACCAATGACTAATTGCACAGCCGAGAAAAAACATCGCTTCCACCGATCGAAAACTTGGCTGTCATCTGGGCTCTCACCAATATGGCGCTGATTGTGGCCCTCTGGCCAAACAAAAGCTAAGCTATGGGATTTGAGATTTGGGGTTTGGGATTGAAAAATTGGGAATGACTGATTGTGTATGGGTTTGCAGCTTGCAAGCGAGTTGCATTATTTCCAGAAATTGGTATAGCCAGTGGCGCGACTGAGAAAAAAATTAGCACGAACACGCCAAAAAGCTCTATCTTAATAGTTATAACTTGGCTCTAGGAGGACTCGATCGGTGTACCGCCGCTCTTACAACTTCAGCTATGCCGCAGCTATAAGTATTGTTGTATCTCCCGCACTCTGCTTGCTGGCAATCTCAGACGCTGCGGCCTTTGCCCCTATTATAAATGCAAGGCGGGTTCAAGAAAGCGATCGCGCCCAGGCAACTGAACCCAAAACGCAAGCAGACACACTCTTTGAAACAGGAGTAAAACAGCACCGCGAGGGTTTGTTTATCGAAGCAATCCAGACTTTTGAACAAGTTTTGGCAATTCGCAAGCAACAAAACGACAAACCCGAAATCGGCAGAATCCTCAACCGCCTGGGAGAAGTTTACGGCGAAATGGGTTCAAAGTCGAAAGCTTTGGAAGTTCTGCGACAAGCTTTAGTCATTCACCGAGAAATAGGCGATTCGCGCCGCCTCGCTCAAACCCTCAATCTCATCGGTTTCATCAACCGAATTTCCGACAAATTTCCCGAAGCGCTGAAACAGCACGAAGAAGCGTTGGAACTTGCCAAAACTGTCAACGACCAAGTTGAAATCGGAGAATCACTCCATAACATCGCCGCCGTGTACGCAGAACAGGCAGAATATGCTAAGGCGATCGAATTTTACCAGCAAGCGCGGGTCATTCGCACCGAACAGAGCGATCGACGCGATTTAGGCCGTACCCTCAACAATATGGGCGGCGTTTACTACAACATCGGCGATTTTGACAGAGCGATGGAATTTTACCACCAAGCTTTAGCAATTCGCCGGGAAATCGGAGACCGGGCTGGCGTGGGCCGCCTCCTCAACAACATGGCACTTACCTGTCGCAAACAGGGTAAAAATACTCAAGCGCTGATCTATTTTCAGCAAGCGATACCGATGTTGGAAGCAATCGGTGACAAGACAAGTATCGGACGGTTGCTCAACAATATGGGCGGCGTTTATGAAAGTCTCGGTCAATCTGCTAAAGCTCTCGAATCCTACGAGCAAGCTTTGAAAATTGCCCGCGAAAAAAACGATAAATTTGGAGAAAGTGGGGCGATGGAGGGAATTAAGCGATTGTCTTCCGGTCGGCTAGTGCCGCAATAATGACCCAAAAAGGTTTCAGGAACGCTAGAATTTTGATTAATATCTGGCTCGAAAGATAGAAACAATTTCTCGATGGTTTCGTCGGGCAAGCTCGATCGCCCCACAATCAATCTAAACTATGGATATCCGCCCCGAAAAACCCGAAGATGCAGCAGCTAGACTAATACCATTATCATAAATTTCCAGTGACCCGATACCAGCCTAACTCACAACCGAGGATAGAAATTTCCCAAAGTCACGGCTTGCTAGCTGCGGATTTGATCCGAGTAGCTCGATCGGCCTATGGTATGTATCTGAAAGTGCATTCCGAGCAGATGCAGCGTCCTGCTGGTGTAGTTGTTAGTCTAGGCAGCCATCGAGGTCAGCTAATTTTTGCTTCGCAGCCGGTTTTGTTGCCCGGTGAACGTTTTGTTACTTTTGACGAAATTGAATCTCAAATGTATTAGGCAGTTGACAGTTGACAGTTGACAGTTGATGATTGGTGATTGATAATTGGTAACACTTCAAAATAAAAATGACATCGCACAACTGCCAAACAAGGATCGAGCGTGAGGACTTTAGTCCGCATCTTTCATCAGACTAATGGGATTCCAAGGTTCGTAGTGAGGGGGTGCATCTCTGTGCAAGCATTTGTAGTGCGAGCGGGGACGCTCGCGAGTATTATACACCTCGCGAGCGGGGACGCTCGCACTGTAAAAAAAATCCTTTTTGCGAAAATGAGATGCTCCCGTAGTGAGGACTTTAGTCCGCATATCTCATCAAACTAATGGGATTCTCAGGATCGAGCGTGAGGACTTTAGTCCGCATCTTCGATCAGACTAATGGGATTCCTCACTCCAAATTTAATTGATAATTAACTAGACAAAATCTAACAACTAATATCATGTTCCGTCGATCGCCATAACAAAAACGATTCGTTCGCGAGCCTATTTTATCGTTGTCAATCGACCGGACACGATATCGCAACTAAAAAATCACGACAGTCAACAGTCAACAGACAACTTAATGGAAATTATTTTTAATGTCCTTGTCACCGCGAGCGTCTTTATTGTCGGCTCGGCGATCGGCAGCTTCTTGAATGTGGTAGTTTATCGGTTGCCTGCGGGTTTGTCGGTGATACATCCTCCCTCTCGCTGTCCCAAATGTTTAAATCAACTCAGAACTTACGAAAATATACCCGTGTTTGGTTGGCTGTGGCTGCGGGGACGCTGCAATCACTGCCACAGTCGGATTTCTGCCCGCTATCCGCTGGTGGAAGTATCTATGGGTTTGCTATTTTTGCTAATCTTCTGGCAGTTTGGGATCGCAGTGCAAACTCTGGGTTTGTGGGTTTTGTTTAGCTGGCTGTTGGCTTTGTCTTTGATTGACTGCGATACAATGACTTTGCCTAATTCTTTAACTCGATCGGGCTTGGTGCTCGGATTGGTTTTCCAAGTGGCGAAAGGTTGGTGGCCGACTTTTAGCCCGATCGACTCGGTACACTATCTGGTACTCGACGGTATTCTGGGAGCAGTTGTCGGGTTGTGGCTGTTTGATGCCATCGGACTTGCAGGTGCGATCGGCTTCGGGCAGACTGCTATGGGGATGGGAGATACCAAATTGGCAGCTTTGATGGGAGCTTGGCTGGGCTGGAAATACTTGCTGTTAGCGGGATTTATCGCCTGTTTCGCTGGAGCTTTTGTCGGCGGCGGGGCGATCGCCCTCCGATTGCTCGATCGGCGTCAACCCATGCCTTTCGGCCCGTTTCTGGCCCTCGGTGCAGCAATTACTGCTCTGTGGGGCGAAGCGATATTATCTACTTACTTGCAGTTGTTTTTCCCGAATTTGGCTTAGCAATCTGCCGCCCTGCAAGCCCTAGAGAGTTGAGACCGGATTTTTTCAGGGAGAGACAAAGTATACTCGATCGAGAAAGCCGTCCTCAAAAGACGGGGCTTTAAACCCAATTGTTTGGTAAAATTGTCTGTGTCTTGGATTACACTTAAAACCACTAGCTTCCGCTGGGAAGCCGAACTGATGCAGCAGATCCTTGCTGCTCATCAAATCCCGGCTCGGATTGTTGACTTGGGCTTGGGATCATCTGATCTGGGAGCGGGCAGTGCTACAGCTTTGCAAGTTCTTGCAGAAGACCGGCCCACTGCATGGCTCCTAATCGATCCCATTGAAAAGGAGACAGAATCAGATGATTAGCGATCGATCAGTCGATTTTAGATTTTAGATTTTAGATTTTAGATTTTAGATTTACTTGCAGGATTGAATCACCGGAGCTTGAAGTCTTGTCTAAAATTTCGATCTTTCGACGACGGTCGTAGGTGGTAAAATATCCCTTTTTGGGTTGGTCATTAATGATTAGTCATGAGCGATGCCGGTAGAAAAGTGACAACAGACAACTGGCAATTGACAACTAACAAATACCAAATACCAATTACCAATTAGCAATTAATAAGCTTTAATGTCTCTATTTGATTGGTTTGCAAATCGAAGAAAATCTGTACCGAACTCTCAAGAACGACCGGAACGAGAAATTGCCGACGGGCTTTGGAATAAGTGCGAGGCTTGCGACGCGCTGAGTTATACCAAAGACCTGCGAGCAAATCAAATGGTTTGCTTGGAGTGCGGGCATCATATCAGAGTTTACAGCGACGATCGCATTGAACAGTTGATCGACCCCAATACCTGGGTACCCATTAACGAAGGTCTCCACGCCACCGATCCCCTGAAATTTCGCGATCGCAAAAAATATAGCGATCGACTCCGCGAAACCCAAGAAAAAACCGGCCACCTAGACGCAGTAGAAACAGGCATCGGCAAACTCGAAAATTTGATCGTCGCCCTCGGAGTCATGGAATTTCAGTTCATCGGCGGCAGCATGGGCTCAGTTGTCGGAGAAAAACTGACCCGCCTCATCGAACACGCCACGCGAGAACGCTTACCCGTGATTATTGTCTGCGCTTCCGGCGGCGCAAGAATGCAGGAAGGAATGCTCAGCCTGATGCAAATGGCCAAGATTTCCGGGGCTCTGGAGCGCCACCGGGAAGCGAGACTGCTTTACATCCCAATTTTGACCCACCCGACCACCGGCGGCGTCACAGCCAGTTTTGCCATGCTGGGAGACATTATAATTGCAGAGCCAAAAGCTACTGTAGCCTTTACGGGCGGTCGGGTAATCGAGCAAACTCTGCGGGAAAAGCTGCCGGAAAATTATCAAACTTCCGAATATTCCTTCGCCCACGGTTTTGTAGACTTGATCGTACCCCGGACTCAATTAAAAAAAACTCTCGCTCAACTGATCGCTCTCCACCAGCCCCAGCCGTTCTTGGCAAAATCGGAATTTTCAGCCGCAGATGTCGGCGAGAGCCACCACGCTTTACCCGCACCGACTCACGCTCTCAAGCTTTCTCCCTAAGCTAAGCAGCAGCGCCCAATGACTTTTGTAGTCAAGAGATCGAAATTTTAGAAAAGAGTTCAAGCCCCAGATTGCATCTGTGGAGTAAATCTAAAATCTAAAATCTAAAATCTAAAATCGACTGATTGTCTATTGGTGAGTCCGCCCAAGACCAAAATCTCAGAGGAATTGCCAAAAAACCCTGGTTTCTTGGCAAAACATCAAGTTGGGTGGCGAGAAATTCAGCCAAATACCGGGTTTTTAGCCCCGCGCGCTCAAGTCCTATTGATAATAAACACCCGGCAATGGGATGATATTAGTTGGAAGTTGATGGGCTATGAAGTTTGAGTGAGCAAAAATACTTAGTGGTAGTTAGTGGTTAGTGAGCTGGCGATCGAACAAAATCTCAGAACAAACTAACAGAGGGGAGCTAACACCACTTTGTTAAATTGTCCAGCTTTCTGTCAATAGCCGTCAACTCAATTTTGACCAGTCAGCAACCTAAAAATTATGGGTTTTGCAGACCTATCCATCGCAGAAATAGCAGAGGACTTCCACGTCCCTGTTGAAGACGTGCTCCGCTTGTGTGACGAGTTGGAAATTGCCTACAAGCATCCTCAAACCCGTTTGGCTTTGGAAGATGTTAAGGCAATTATGTCCGCTCTCGAAAAAAGGCGCGACTCAAAACGGATTGCAGATTAGAACGCAAAATTCCTCTACCTCGATCGGGTACGGCTGCACAAACTTTTGCCAATTGTCGCAGCCAGAAGGAATTTTCAACATAAATCTGTTTGCCAGCTACGCTCTCTTAGCGTTCAATAATTTGTCGGATTTTTTTAAGGAGAACCATGCTTAAAAGATATTTCATTGCTCTGACCGCTGTATTCTTGACATTTCAGTTATTTGTCAGCAGCGCGATGGCTGTCGAACTGAGTCCGGAACTTCGCACTGTGACTTTAGATGACAAGGGCGCTCCGGTGGTGCTGAGCCTCAAACAAGTTCAGCAAGGCAAACGCCTGTTTAACTCGGCCTGCGCTCAATGTCACGCTGCGGGAATGACAAAAACTGACCCAAACGTGACTTTGAGTCCCAAAACTCTGGCTTTAGCAAACCCACCCCGCAACAGTATTGAGTCGCTGGTGGACTTTATGAAAAATCCCACGACTTATGACGGCTTTGAGGAAATTTCGGAACTGCATCCGAGCATGAAGAGTGCGGATATTTTTGCTGAGATGAGAAATCTCTCGGATGAGGATTTGTACGCGATTGCCGGTCACATTCTGTTGCAGCCCAAAATTGTTGGCTCCCAGTGGGCTGGCGGTAAAGGCGCTCGTTAATCGATGTTAAATTTTAGATTTTGGATTTTGGATTGGGAGAGGGCTGGGATTTGGCAAGCATTGCTGGCTGGTCGTTTTTCGCTCTAAAATCCGAAATCTAAAATTTACCAGAAAAAATGGGTTTAAAGCCTCCCCCTTGTAGGGAGAACGGAAAAAATTAATTTCCCTCGCCCGCAATCCTGTTCGCGCCTAAGTCCTTCGGTCAACTGTCAACTGTGAACTGTTGAAGTCTTAACTCATTGATTATCGCAAAAGGTTGTAGTCTGTCATGCAGCGTCCTGGTGTTTTTGTCTGCTTTTTGTTGGGAATTTTAATTATTTTGCCACTGGTGCTGCTGGCACCTCAACCAGCCTTGGCTGCTGCTGATGCTTACGTGACTCGCTATTTGAAAGTCACCGAACCTGTGGCATTGGAATTGGACGCACAGGGAAACACTCGGTTATTTTCGGCTGAGGATTTGTCCTCCGGTAAGCGGTTGTTTGAGCAAAGCTGCCTCAACTGTCATGTTGGGGGAGCGACTTTGCCAGATCCGACTATATCTTTGTCTCTGACTGCTCTGGAGGGGGCAACGCCTCCGCGCACCAGCGTCAATAGTTTGGTGGCGTATCTGAGAGAACCCATGACTTATGACGGTAGTGAGGAAACTTTTTGGTGCCGCCAAGTGCCGGAAAGCTGGATGCAGCAGGATGAGATTGAAAATTTAGCTGCTTTTGTGCTCCGGGCTGCTCAGAAGGCTCCGGGCTGGGGCGTGGATAATT
>Ga0335397_10006829_pt1 | contig 14650 bp, 10 predicted proteins | sample MAT04_FD_205740 | JGI IMG/M metagenome (GOLD analysis project Ga0335397, IMG submission 205740) | Freshwater microbial communities from Lake Fryxell liftoff mats and glacier meltwater in Antarctica - MAT-04 (spades assembly) (version 2) ...
CGAAATGTTGTAATTTTACATAGCATGAAAGTAGCAAAAAACACCTGAAAGCCTTTTATGAAAGCTAACATTGTTTTTGCAATGATTAAATTATCACTTCTAACTTTTTGTGGGTTTGGTGATGATCAGTATAGTAAAATACAAGCTAAGAGAACCACCTCTGGTTAAAATAACGGGCAGTGAAAACATAACCATTTCACAGCATATATTAGCAATTCTTCGTAAACATCCAGTAGATATAATTATCAGACCACGAACTTTTTTTCGTGGCTTCATTTGCTTTCCCAAGCTTATCACGAAGGTTGGAAATGCCTAATGAAAACATGTTAGTATCCGATAAGGAAACTCAACTAACTCAACCAACTACTTTTCACGGTAGCAATAGTATTGGAAGAAAGCCTGTTATGCCAATATCGGACAATGAGTAATTTGAAAAAGAGAGAACCTAAGTTGCTTAATCTTTTAGTGAATTAAAAACGCAATAATACATAGGTAAAAATGAAAACCGGAAACAAACGTACTATTTGCTTTTTTTTCAATGTGCATCAGCCATTCAGGCTAAAAACATATCGTTTTTTTAACATAGGGTGTGATCAAACAAAAAGGAAGCAGAAATACCAGGAAATTTTCATGATGACATTTTAAAACCATACAGCCATGAATCCAACTTACGATCTTAAAGGTGAACACGATGCTATTCTTATAGTTCTGTCAGCAATGAAAAAAATTGCTTCGGAGATACTTGACAGAAAGTACTTTGATCTTTTCAGGGTTGCTCAGATTATTGATTTCCTCAAAATCTATATTGATCACTCGCATCATGACAAAGAGGAGGAAATTCTGTTTCCTGCTTTAATTGAATGTGACGTGCCATGGATCGCAGACACTATACATTTGCAAATGGACGAACATATCATTGCCCGTGGATATATGAAAGCCATAGAAAACAATCTACAGGACTATCTGGGAGGGCATGCTTATGCTCTCGAGAGTATGGCTTCGGGTATGCTTAACTATGTTTCATTGGAAGAGAATCACGTTAAAGCGGAAAATCAGGCACTCCTTCCACTCGCTGACAGGTATTTTAATAAAACAAAACTGGAATGTATTTCCACGGATTTCAAACGTATACAAAAACGGGAAATTGGAAAATTTCAGCATCTTGAATATTATATTCTTCTGAGAAAGCTTTATGCTGAAACTACCATTACACGGGTATGTGAATTTGCGTATTGACTTGAATTGTTATCAATTTCATCGTTAGCTTCCATGATATTCTTCATAAAAAAAGCAGATTCCAAAACGAGAATCCGCTTTTTTAAGTATGAAAAGGAACATTAAGTACTCATCCCTCCACATACACTCAGTACTTGCCCGGTAACATAAGCCGAAAGGTCGGAAGCAAAGAAAACACAAGCCTGTGCTACATCTTCGGGTTTACCTCCACGACGAAGTGGAATCTGTGCAGCCCATTGCGTACGGACTTCTTCGGATAATTTAGCGGTCATTTCAGTTTCGATATAGCCGGGCGCTATCGCGTTGCAACGAATATTACGCGAGCCTAATTCCTGTGCGATTGATTTAGTAAAACCAATTAAACCGGCTTTGGATGCTGAATAATTTGATTGCCCAGCGTTACCATTAACACCAACAACAGAACTCATATTTATAATTGAACCGTAACGTTGCTTCAGCATATATTTCTGAACAGCTTTGGTGAGGTTAAATACCGATTTAAGGTTCACCTTGATTACCAGATCCCAATCGGCTTCGGTCATACGCATCAGCAGATTGTCGCGGGTAATGCCGGCATTGTTAACCAGTATATCGATACGACCAAACTCTTTAGCGATTTCATCCACGGCACGTTCGCTGTCGTCGAACGAGCTTGCATCCGAAGCATAACCCATGGCTTTAACGCCTAAAGCCTGAATTTCGCTTTCGGTTGCTTCCATTATTTCATCGCGGCGCATATCAGTAAATGCAATTGAAGCGCCCTGTTGTGCAAATGCTATTGCAATGGCTTTGCCAATACCGCGGGAAGCTCCGGTTATTAAGGCTACTTTTCCTTCGAGTAGTTTCATTTTTTTAAATTAGGGTTTAGGGTTTAGGGTTAGGGTTTAGGGTTTAGGGTTTGGAATTAGGTTATAGGGTTTAGGTATTAGGGCTTAGGGTGTTACATCACCATTTCTCCCCTTCTCCCCATCTCCATTTCTCCCCATCTCCCCTTCACAATCACGCCCACTTCACCAGATTAAAGTCCATGCGATGAGGCAGTAAATCGTTTTTGGGTGTGATTCGGAAAGCAAAATCAAAAACGCCTGCAAGAGCAGTTTCAATTTCTATAACAAAATGGGCCAGGTTTCCATCCACTTTTGTCAGATGCAATTCGCGAATCGACTGTGGTTCAATCATATGATCATTTACTTTTTGACCCGAAACCATTTCAATCATAACATCATCAGGAGCAATATCGCCTAAACTAAGTATTAGTTCGGCTTTAAACTTATCACCCAGATTCAATTCTTCAGTGGTTGCATTCGGAAAGATAACGTCCATTACCTCAATGCCATCCCAGTTTCGGATCATTCTGAATTTCCATGAAGCAAGGCTGCGCATAGCTGCGTTATCGTCTTCTTTCAGCAGAGCCGAGCGTTTGGCAAGTTTATAATAGTATTTCTCGAAATAATCGTCGAGCTGACGCTTCATGGTAAAATGAGGGGCAATGCCCGAAATGGTATTCTTTACATATTTCACCCAACCGTGTGGCACTCCATCGCTATCGCGGTCATAGAAAGTGGGAATGATTTCGTCTTCAAGAATATTATAGATAGTTTCGGCATCCAGTTCATCCTGAAACTGCTGATTTTCATAGGTAGCTTCTTCTTTCAATGCCCAGCCTGCATCTTCGCGGTAGCCTTCGGCCCACCAGCCATCGAGTACACTAAAATTTACAACACCATTCATAACTGCTTTCTCACCACTGGTACCGCTGGCTTCCAATGGACGAGTGGGTGTATTCAGCCAGATATCAACGCCCTGAACCAGTTTGCGGGCCATAGCCATATTGTAGTTTTCGAGGAAAAGGATCTTGCTCACAAATTGTGGCATGCGCGAAACTTCCACAATCCGTTTAATGAGATCGGCACCTGCTTTATCGTCCGGATGTGCTTTGCCGGCAAAAACAAATTGTACAGGTGTTTCTGTATTACTCAGTATTTGAGCAAGGCGTTCAATATTTGAAAAGAGCAGATGCGCCCGTTTGTAAGTGGCAAACCTCCGGGCAAAACCTATGGTCAATGCTTTAGGATCAAGAGATTCCATAACCTGAATCACCTGCTTGGGATTTTCTGAACTTGTGCCCATTGAATCGGATAAGCGTTTTTTAATATAGCTTATCAGTTCATTTCTAAGTTCTTCCCTGATTTGCCAGATGCGCTCATCTGGAACATTATGTATTTTCTTCCAGTATTCGGGATTCGACTGATCCTGCAAATAATCATTGCCAAATTCCTGAAGATAAAGTTTTTTCCATTTAGCGTTTGCCCATGTAGGCAAATGAACGCCGTTTGTTACATAACCGATATGGATTTCATTTTCGTAAAAACCGTTGTACATATTCTTGAACATCTGCCTGCTTACCTGACCATGAATGCGGCTCACGCCGTTCATTTCCTGTGAGAGCTTGGCTGCAAGAACGCTCATCGAAAATTTCTGATCATTGCTGTTTTCTACATACCGGCCCAGGTTCATAAAAGTATTCCAGGTAATATTGAGCCTCACGGCATAATGAGGTATGTAGGTACGAAGCAAGTCTTCGGTAAAGGCATCATGACCTGCAGGAACGGGAGTATGAGTTGTAAACAAAGTTGAAGCCCTTACCAGCTCAATAGCCTGCAGGAAGGATAACTGGTGGTTCTGAACAAAATTACGAAGCCTTTCAATTCCAATAAAAGCGGCGTGGCCTTCGTTACAATGATACAAATCGGGTTCAACGCCTATTGCTTCGAGTAATCGGATTCCTCCCACTCCAAGCAACAATTCCTGTTTAAAACGATTTTCAAGGTCCCCGCCATAAAGCTGGTGGGTAACAAACCTGTCAGCATCTGAGTTCTCTTCGATGTCGGCATCAAGCAGGTAAAGAGGAATGCGGCCAACATCGAGTTGCCATATTTTGGCACGAAGGATTCGGCCTGGCAACGAAACACTAACCATTGCCCATTCACCTTTGGCACTGCGCACCGGCTTTATAGGCAAATGGGTGAATTTCTGCGGATTGTATTGCGGAACCTGTTCACCGAAAGGGGAAAGTGTTTGTTTAAAATAACCATAGCGGTATAATAAACCTATACCTACCATATCTGCATTGGAATCCGAAGCTTCTTTGAGGTAGTCGCCTGCCAGAACACCTAAACCGCCCGAATAAATCTGAACACTTTCGTGAAGGCCAAACTCCATGCTGAAATAGGCAATTTTCGGCCCCTTTCGCTCAGCAGCCTTAGTCATGTATGTATCAAAATGACCCATTACTTCTTTGAGCCGCGACATAAAATCAGTGCTTTTTACCAAATCCTGCAACTGGCTGAAGGTAAGGGATTCGAGCAGTGCAATAGGGTTATGATCGGAATACTCCCACCGCTCGGGATCAATCATACGAAACAAATCGGTTGCTTCGCTGTTCCAACACCAGTAAAGGTTACGGCTAAGTGTCAACAAACCATTGAGTGCCTCAGGGAATGTATGACGAACGAGTATTTTACGCCATTCGGGATGGGATGTTTTTTTGCCGTTCGCACTTATTACAGTTTCTGCCTGCCGCTTATCGCGAAACAGATCGGAGCGGTCGGCTACTTTTTCGAGTGCAAAGGAATAGGCTTCTTTATAATTGATAAGCAGGATACTCCACAATGCGGTATGAGCAAGCTTTATTGCCGAAGAAGACAATTCAGTCCGCCTGGTTTCCGACATTTTTTCGAAGGATAATATGACTGAAACTATTGAAGCAACAACAGCTTCGTTGTTATCATCGTTGCGGTCGATAACCGTAATTCCGGCATCCATATTCAAACTCCTTACCCATAAGCCAAAACCTGCCAGCGTAGTGGTGACTGTAGGTACGCCGAATGCCAGACTTTCGAGCGGGGTATAGCCCCATGGCTCATAATATGAAGGAAAAACAGATAAGTCGAAGCCCGGCAGCAAGTCGTAATAACTCAGGTTAAAAATTCCATCATTGCCATTGAGATAACTAGGCACAAATATTACTAACACCTGTCCATCCATAGTATTGAAGAGCCGATTTTGCTTGAGTCGTTTCAATATAGGATCGTAATCGGGTTCAAAAAGACCGTGCGTGAGGTAGTGTTGTTCTTCGGTATTATCGAAAATACCTGATTCAATTTTTTCGGCTAAACCGGGAACGGGTCCTGAATGGTGAGCCGGAATTGTGATAAAAGCTACAACCGGGTAAGTAAGCTTCTCATTATGATTAAGGTTGGCAAGTGCATCCAGAAAAAGATCAATTCCTTTATTGCGGAACTCATACCTTCCACTGTTAATCAGCAACAAGGAGTCGGCAGGCAAGGATTGACCGGTAACAGCCTGTGCTACAGCCAGAAGTTTTTCACGTGCAACCTGTCTCTTACCCGAAAGTGTTTCACTATCCTGAAAAAGTGATTCATCAAATCCGTTGGGAGTAATAATATCAGGCTCGCGATCGAGGAACTGGGTACATTCGTTTGAAGTAAGTTTGCTAACGGTGGTAAAAGCATCACTTTCAATGGCGGCAATATGCTCCAGCGAATGTTTAGCCATTACATGAAACCGGTTAGCCATTGCATCGCCATTATACTCATCGAACTTACTGTATAGTGGAAGGTTGTTGCCTGCAATACATCTTCCGACTACGGTGGCATGAGTGGTAAACACAGTTCCTATTTGGGGAACACGGTCGTTGAGATAAAGTATTCCGCTACCTGTCATCCACTCGTGAAACTGAGCAACAATTTTATCCTGGGCAGTAAGGCTGAATTCATAGAAGCTTTCGATTACTTTACCGGCAGCATAACCGAATAATGCGGGTTCAAAATAATCCCACGATCCGGTAATACTATCGAGTTTATATTTTTCCCAGAATTCGGAGAGAATCCTGTCTTTCGCTGTAAAGTACTGCGTAAAATCAACAAGGATGGCTATCGGGCGGCCTTTAATATTCCACCGGCCTATTTTAATGCGTAAACCTTCATTTTCAGCACGCTCGCGCCAGGTCCGAAAAATGCTTTTATCTTCAGTAAACTCAGGGTTCTGACTGGTTTCCTTCCATACATCAGGTCCGATAACGATGTAATTGTTTCCATATTCCTGCTGAATTCCGGGAGCTTTGGTGGCTACTACCGTGTAAATTCCGCCAACTTTATTGCATACTTCCCAACTTACTTCAAAAAGGTAATCGGGTTTTAATAATTTCTTCTCACTCATATAATGATTTCAGATTCAAGTAATTTAATGCATCAATGCCTGCATGAATGCACAAAAATCAAACCTCTGCCAGGCCAAAAGCCTGAATCAGAGGTTTGCAAAAGTACAAATTTTAAAATAAACCGGATTTTTAAGTTATGCACAAGATGTTTAATAATGTGAATAAGTAATTCCAGGTATTACATTGTCGGAGGTTTTGTAGCTGATTAATTAATGTGATTATTGAACGCACAACTACAGTTTACATTTTCTATTTAACAGTACCTTTTAATTTAACAGTTCCTTTTGATTTAACTGTACCTTTTTATTTAACCGTACCTTTTGATTTAACCGGGATTGTTTTTGGGGCTGGAGTTTCATCTTTGGGCATTGGTTTTACAGATGATACCGGTGATTTTTCAGCATATTCCTTTACCCGGATAAGGAAATCGGAGAGTACATTCATATAATTAAGAAATGCCTCGTAAGGTGTGCCGTAGGGATTAAAATACCGATGCACATCGCCATCGCTGAACCATTTTGTACACATATAATACAGGTGGTCGCTGGTTTGAAGGTAATTCCAGTCGCGGTGAAGATCGGCATCTATACAGTTAGCCATTGTTTCCGAAACCTTAAAAAGACTCGAAAAAGCTTCATTCTGCAAGTCGTTGCCAAGCCAGGCAGTTAGGTCGCGTTCTTCATCAGCCCAGGAAATAGGGTGTGGACAATCAATACCTGCAACAGGCTGCATATCTTCGGAAACTTCGCTTGCTGTGCGGAAAGTCCAATTCCGGGTTTTGATGAGTTGCTCCGGAAAGGCCCTGAGGAATCCAAATATCCCGGCATCTGCTTTCTGATGTTCACCGAAAGTTTCGTAATCCATGAACAGGTTAACAAGTTCCTGTTTTTTATCAACATTGTTTAGCCATTTAACGAATTTCTCGGCTGTAAGCGGCCATTCGCTCCACTCCTGCTGCGAAAATCTGAATGTCATATCGTCGCTCAGCTGGTAATTGCGCAAAAGCAGTTTCAAACGAGGATGCGATGCGCTGAAGTAAACGAAATCAGGACTTTTCCATCCTAAAAGTTGCTTGGCTCCTTCAGTAAGCATGGTTTTGTATCCCATTTCGAGAACCTGTCCGGCAATGCTGTTGGAATAAACAAGTTCGGTATTCCGGAAAGCTGTAGGAGTATAGTCAAACAATTCCTTAATGGCTGCATCGTGTTCTTTTACCTGCCTTTTGAACTCGGCAGGATCAATTAAACCGGCCAGTGAATGCGAATATGTTTCGGCCAGGAATTCAACATTTCCTGTTTTTGCCAGCCTTTTAAAACTCTCAATTACTTCGGGCGTGTACTTTTTAAATTGCTCAAGAGCCGTACCACTGATGCTGAATGTAACTTTAAAAGCCGAGCCAAATTCGTTGATAAGACCGAGCAGAACCTCGTTTGCCGGAAGATAACAATTGTTAGCAATACGTCGGGCGATCCGTTTATTCTGATAATCATCGTAATAATAATGATCGGCACCTATATCGAAAAACCGATAGGTTCGTAAGCGGAATGGCTGGTGTACCTGAAAATAAAGACAAACTGACCTCATATATCTTTGTTTTAGAAACTATGGTTAAAAATATTCTGGTAATAAATTAATTAAAGCAATGATTCGTAAATATCTGCAACTTTGCGAGCTGCTGATTCCCATTTTAGGTTATTCACCTCTTCGGTGCCACCTGTAACAACCATATCATTAAGCGATTTGTAGTGAAGCAGGCCGTATATGGCATCAGCCATGGCATCCACATCCCAGAAATCGACTTTCATAACATGGTCGAGAACTTCGGCCACACCCGATTGTTTTGAAATAACAACCGGCACATTGGAACGCATGGCTTCGAGTGGAGAAATACCAAAAGGCTCTGATACCGAAGGCATTACATACACATCGCTCATGGCAAACATACGATCAACATTTTCACCTTTCAGGAAGCCTGTAAAATGGAAGTGTGAAGAAATCTTAAGTTTGGCAACACGTCTGATCATTTTTTCCATCAGGTCGCCGGTACCAGCCATTACAAAACGTACATCAGGATCACGCTCCAAAACTTTCTGGGCTGCTTCGATAAAATACTCCGGACCTTTCTGGAAGGTAATCCTGCCAAGGAAAGTTACAATTTTTTCCTTTACGTGTTTTTCGGAATTAATCAATTCAGTCTTTTCGGTCGGCTCAACAGCATTGTGAACTGTAATAACCTTATCGGGATCAATATGATACCTTTCGATGACAATATTACGTGTAAGGTTACTAACGGTAATTACCCGGTCAGCCGCCTCCATTCCCTTACGTTCGATTTCATATACATTTTCGTTATAATTCTCACCTGAGCGGTCGAATTCGGTAGCATGCATATGAACAACAAGGGGTTTGCCCGATATTTTTTTAGCTGCCACCCCGGCTGAATACGTAAGCCAGTCGTGGGCATGAATGATATCGAATTCGCTGTTGGCTGCAATAGAAGCGCCAACAAGCGCGTAACGGGCAACTTCTTCCATGAGGTCGTGGCCATATTTGCCGGAGAATTGAAATTTCTCGGAAAAAACTCTGCTGCCTTCCTGAATCTTTGTATTCAGGTTTTCACTTACCATTGTCTGGAAATCCTCAGGCCCCACATAAGGAATCAGGTTTGAACCAATTTCCATATAGGTAATCTGGCTCCAGTAATCGCGAAAAACAGGATCATTCATCATCACCTTAACATCGCTTGCATTGATAATGCGCACGGCTTCCTGGCTTTCGTCGCCATAGGCTTTGGGTACAACAAACTGAATTTCAACTCCGTGTTTCAGCAAGCCTTTGGTAAGGCCGAAGCAGGCTGTTCCAAGGCCACCGGTAATATGGGGAGGGAACTCCCATCCAAACATTAATACTTTCATCGATTTGTATATTTAATAATTCCTGACTTATTTCAATTTTTTCGTTTTGGCGGGTTTCATTTCTTCGAGCAAATGATGTACTCTAAGAATTTCAGAAACGCTCCATGCCTGCGAAATAGCACCTGAAGGACGGTAAGGAGGGTCGCCATCGTAAAGCTCCGAAATGGTTCCTATACCATGTTCCATTACAGTTTCTTCAAAGTCATTGTACAACCTGGTAATATATGCAACTCCGCTTTGTTCGTAAAGTTTTAACCAAGCTTCGGCAAAAGGGCCAAATAACCATGGAAAAACCGATCCCTGGTGATAGGCAAGATCGCGTGATTTAGTGTCGCCGGTATATTCGGATTTATACATAGGATTTTTAGGTGCCAGCGTGCGCAATCCGCGAGGTGTAAGCAACTCGGACTGTACCCTGTCGAGTACGCCTTTGATTTGGTCGTCGTTGAGCGGTGAATAAGGCATTGATGCGGCAAAAACCTGGTTTGGACGCACTGATTTATCACGGAAATCTTCGTGTACATAATCGTACAGGTAATTTTTTTCTTTAATCCAGAACGTTTCAATAAATATAGCAGGTATTTTTTCGGCAATAGGTTTCCATTCGTTTACAAAATCTGTTTCACCTGCTTTTTCGGCCAGTTCAAATGCAAAACAAATGGCATTATACCAAAGCGCGTTAACTTCAACTGCCAGACCTATGCGTGGAGTAACTGGTTTACCATCAACTATGGCATCCATCCAGGTAACTGCTGCACCGGGTATTCCGGCATACAGTAATCCGTTTTCGAGCATATGAATGTTGTAAGGAGCACCTTCGCGGAAACCGTTTAAGATCAGTTTCAGGTAACTGCCATAGTTTTTCCAAACGTTTTTGTCGCCGGAGTATTTAATGTACTGCTGCAATGTCCAGAAAAGCCAGAGCGGAGCATCAACAGAATCATATTCGAGCCTGGATTCAGTTCCTGAATTAGGAAAAAGCGGGCCTTTCATTTCGAGGAGGCTGTTATCCAATACCGCTTTAAAGGTTTTAAAATCGCCCTGTACAAGTGTTAACCCAGGTAAAGCTATAAACGTATCGCGTGTAACCCGGCCAAACCAATGGAAACCGGCAATGAGTTCCAGTTTTTTGCCACGTTTTACTATAAACTGTTGAGCAGCATTTTGCAGACATGAGAGGAAACTGTCGCGGTTAATACGTTTTTTCAATTCCTGAGCATACATCCGGGCAAAGCTTTTCGGATCTTCTTCCTCGAGGCTGGCCATAAAGAATATACTTTCGCCGACTTTAACAGGTAATTCAAAATATCCCGGTGTAAACAGATCTTCCTGACACTCATAACCACGGGCTTTTTCGCGTATGTATTCAAAATCGAAATACCAGTCGGGTGCATGTATATATTCATTTTCCTTCGAAAACTGCAGATGCAGGAACGGATATCCCGGGTACATCCTAACTTTAATACCGTTAGAGATGGCTTCGTATTTACGTTCAACATCGTTATTTGCTTTGCTTACAGCATGAATGTTGCGATATGCCAGGAAAGGCCTGAAGCGAATATGGGTGGGCGAATGAGCTTCCACCAAAGTGTATTTTATTATAACACTATCGCTGTTACCGGCGAAAAGCATTTCCTTTGTAAGCACTACACCACCAACGCGGTATGTAATACGAAGGTTGGTATCAATATTAAAGTCGGTAACATACTTATGACCTTTGGGGCTATACTTCTCCCCTTTGTATTTGTGAATGGCAAGGTTGAATTCCTGATCGTGTTGAATAATGGTTTCATCGAGTTGCGACAGCAATACATGCATTCCGCCATCGAGCTGAGGCTGATGTGCAACAAGCAGCCCATGATATTTTCGGGTGTTACAGCCTATTATAGTAGTGGATGCATAAGCACCAGCCCTGTTGGATCGGAGCATTTCGCGGTTAAGAGAATACTCGAGATTTACCAGTTTCGACTTATCAAATTTAATATAATCCATAGTGATTCAACTATTTAGCACTTTAAATAATAGCTTTCCTGTACATTTGCAAAGGTACATACATTTTAAATATGAACCAATTTATATGTGAAAACCAGTTTTTTAGTCTGTATTTAACCATAAAATTACGAAAATTGTTTTAAAAAAATATTATTTCCTTAAATATTTCGTTTAAACAAGTGAATTCACATTCAACTATCTTTACAGTCCTTATAAAAAAATACGAATGACACTAAATCAAACAGCCCGACTTCTGGTATTTCTATTAATAATCACTGTTTTGTCGGTTGTGGGCTGCAGGAAAGATGAATTCAACACCAATCGTGGATTCAGCCTCAGTTTCAGTGCCGACACAGTTATGTTCGACACCGTGTTTACCACTGTAGGATCAAGCACTCGTTCGCTGGTGATCAGGAATAGCGGGAGCAGCAGAATAAACATTTCAAAAATTACCCTGGCACGAGGGAAAGCCTCTCCTTTCAGGCTGAATATTGACGGAACTGCAACCGAAGTGTATAATGACCTGGAAATCGGGCCAAATGACAGCGCTTATATCTTTGTAAAAGTAACTATTGATCCCCAAAACCAAAACAATCCTTTGATTGAAAGTGATTCGATTGTTTTCGAAACCAATGGAAATTTGCAGGATGTAAAATTAGTAGCCTGGGGGCAGGATGCTTATTTTCATCATAATGCTGTTTTAGAAGGCAATATAACGCTTCCTGCTGATAAGCCACATGTGGTTTACGGAACGCTTACCGCTGAAAATGGGTGTAATCTGAATATTACGGGCGGAACAAAACTGTATTTTCATAACAACAGCAGCCTGGAGATCCGAAAGGGTGCTTCGCTAAAGGTTTCGGGTACATTGGAATCGCCTGTAATATTCACCGGCGACAGGCTTGATGGCGATTATCCCTCCCTGCCTGGTTTGTGGGATGGCATCTGGCTCGAAAACGGCAGTACCAACAACAGCTTTACCTATGCCGAAATCACAAATGCAAAAGTAGGCATACAGGCCGACAGTTGCGGACTTGACGGTGGCGAACCGCTTCGGCTTCATAACTGTATGATACACAATATGACCAACTATGGAATTATAGCAACAAAGTCCCGAATAGTTGCCACCAACTGCCAAATTACCAATTGCGGAGGAAATGTTGTAACAATTGAAAATGGCGGCAATTATGACTTCCGCAACTGTACGCTGGCGAGGTATTTTTCAGGAAAGGGTTATCCGGCAGTTTCGATCAGCAATTATTTTCAGGATTCAACCGGCATGCAATATCCGGGTGAGTTAACCGCTGCTTATTTTAGCAACTGCATTGTGTCTGGTAACCAGTCGGGCGAAATAGGTTTGTACGAATTGAAAGGGACTTCGTTTGTATTTCAATTTGATCAGTGCCTGGTGAACTGGAACAAGGAAAAGGAATATGAATCAAATTTTATCAATTGCATTTTCAATAAAGACGTGAATTTTATCAGCGTTGATTCCAATAATTTCCAGCTCGATACCTTGTCGTTTGCTATTGATGCGGCATCATTGAATATTATTAATTCTACAGTTCCCGATATTACCTCCGACAGGAAAGGCATTTCAAGGGTAATTCCCGGACCACCGGATATGGGGGCTTATGAGAGGGTGGAGAGGAAATAGAAGAGTTTGAAGGGTTTGAGGGGTTTGAAGGGTTTGAGATGTTTGAAGAGCTTGAAGGGTTTGAGATGTTTGAAGAGTTTGAAGGGTTTGAGGAGTTTGAGGAGTTTGAAGGGTTTGAAGGGTTTGAGATGTTTGAAGAGTTTGAAGAGTTGATTCACCTTTTGAACTTTGGGTACTCACGTTCAAGCATTTTCAGTATATTGTAAATGATCCTTTTGCGAAACTATTTTCCATTAACCTTCAACTATTAACTACTCCCGCAGGGAAACGAAAAAGGTACAAACCACAACCAACGAATCCGTCCATTATAATTTGCACCCTTTTCAACCTGTAATAAGCTACAGGGATATCTGTAATTTTAAGCTATATCATTACTTGAACTATTTTTCAAAAGCTTAAGCATGGCTGCTCCGATTTCGGCTGGTGAATCAACAACTGTAATTCCACACTCGCGCATGATGGCTTTTTTAGCTTCGGCTGTGTCGGACTTTCCGCCAACAATAGCACCGGCATGTCCCATGGTACGGCCTGCAGGTGCAGTTGCACCGGCAATAAATCCTACTACCGGTTTGGTGCCGTGATCGCGGACAAAGTAAGCTGCATCTGCTTCCATATTGCCGCCTATTTCACCTATCATAACTATTCCTTTGGTTTCGGGATCGGCCATAAACAATTCCATGGCATCGCGTGTGGTAGTTCCGATAATCGGGTCGCCACCAATACCCAGCGCGGTGGTTTGACCTAATCCTGCTTTTGTAAGCTGATCCACGGCTTCGTAAGTTAAGGTGCCTGAACGTGACACAATGCCCACAATACCTTTTTTGTGAATAAAACCTGGCATGATACCCACTTTGGCTTCGCCGGGAGTGATAACACCGGGACAATTTGGCCCAACAAGCCGACAATCAAGGCCATCAACATATTCCTTGGCGGACATCATATCCTTTACAGGAATGCCTTCGGTAATACATACTATCACTTTAATACCTGCATCGGCAGCTTCCATAATGGCATCGGCAGCAAAAGCGGGAGGCACAAAAATAAGTGAAACATTGGCATTGGTAGCTTTCACGGCTTCTTTCACCGTATTGAAAACTGGTCGTCCGATATGCTCGTTGCCACCTTTACCAGGTGTAACACCGCCTACCACATTGGTTCCGTAATCTATCATCTGGGTAGCGTGGAAAGTACCTTCGCTACCGGTAAAACCCTGAATTATAATCCGGGAATCTTTATTAACAAGTATGCTCATTGTAGAAATGTTTTTATGCTTCAAAGGTAAATAATTAATTCGGAATGCGGATTAGAGATTTATGGGCTGTATCATATTTAGATGTGCTGGGAAAGTTAAGACATCATAATAGATCCATGCTTAATTCGAAAATTGAATTAGAATTTATTTCTTTGTCCTTTTCCCTTGATGGAAAAGTACCAACTTAGCAACGCGGTCTCATGCACACCAGTAAAAATAAGCAATATGTGCATAAAAGATCAAGGCTATATAACAATGCTGGCGTTTCTAAGCCAGAGGTATCTCCTCGCAATACAAGGCATGGAAAAGCACAACAAATCCTAACAGTTTAACTTGCTGTGTATTGCTACGCACAT
>Ga0335397_10006830_pt1 | contig 14644 bp, 9 predicted proteins | sample MAT04_FD_205740 | JGI IMG/M metagenome (GOLD analysis project Ga0335397, IMG submission 205740) | Freshwater microbial communities from Lake Fryxell liftoff mats and glacier meltwater in Antarctica - MAT-04 (spades assembly) (version 2) ...
GCTCAAGCGACTGAACAAGCAAACGACGCATGGCACGGCGTCGTGCTATCTCGATGTCGATGCCACTGGCAAAATTCTGCTCGTCTCAAACTATTCCAGCGGCAACATCGCATCGTTCCCGATTCAGAAAGACGGCTCGCTGGGCGAAGCGGCGACAATCATTCAGCACGAGGGTGCCATCGCCGACCCGGTCCGCCAGAAAGAGCCGCATGCCCACTGTTTTGTGATCAGCCCGAACAACAAATTCGCCTACGCCGCGGACTTGGGGATCGACCAGATTCGCGGATATGTCCTCGACTTGCCGAATGGCAAGGTCGAGCCGATGAAGCAGCCCTTTGTACGCACGCCGCCACGGGCTGGCCCGCGGCATCTCACATTTCATCCGAAAAAGCCGTGGCTGTTCGCGATCAATGAGATTCAGAATTCGGTCACGCGATTCGATTACGATGCTGAGACCGGCACTTTGACCGAACAGCAGACAATCTCCACGGTGCCGGCCGATTTCAAAGCGGAAAGTAACACGGCCGATTTGAAAATCACGCCCGATGGCCGCTTCCTTTACGGCACGAATCGCGGGCACGACAGCATCGCGTGCTATGAAATCGGAACAGACGGCATATTGACGCTGATCGGTATCGAGCCTAGCCTCGGCAAAGGGCCGCAGAATCTGGCGATCACCGCGGACGGCAAATGGCTGCTCTGCGCGAACATGCCGGGGAACAGTGTGGTCGTCTTCGCCATCGATGGAAAATCGGGAAAGATCAAGGCGACCGGCGAACCGGTGGCCATTCCCAGCCCGTCGTGCATTCTCATCCGCTGAGACCTCTCTTGTTGACCGGAACGCCGCTTATGCCTCGGCTGTTTTTCGGCAACTTCGACTTTGAACATCAACTCGCTGATCCCGGTCATCAGCCAGCACACCGGCTGATTCGCATCGCTGCCGAGCGCGCCGCTGCCTGGCTGTCGATTGCGGATGAGGGCGATTACCTCTGGTGTCCGCTGCCGATTTCGCCCGCCTTCGTTGAGAAACTTGAGACGTTAGGTTTGCCGCGGGTGATTCCGGTCTCCGAGATATCGCAGATTCCCGAGAACGTGGAATTCGTGCCGTGGGGTTGGACGCGGGCCGTGTTCAAGTTAGCGCAGGCTCATCGGTGGAAGTTCACGGCCCCGGATTTGTCTGCCGTCCGCGCGGTGAATGCCCGTCAATTTTCGTTTGGCCTCGAAACCGAGTGGTGTCTTGGCCTGCCGGGGGCCACGGCGATTCAACATACGGATGATCTGTCAGCCGCGCTGCGGAGAGCACACACCTATTCGCCGCGCGTCGTGATTAAAGCGAATTTCGGCATGTCGGGACGGGAACGCATCCTTGTCACAGGAGCTTTATCGAGTCCTCAACGAGGATGGATTCATAAACGCCTCGCAGAGCAGGGGGCACTCTTCATCGAACCGTGGGTGGAACGTCTGGATGAAGTCGGGATTCAATTACAAATTCCCGCTCGTGGCTCACCCGAACTACTCGGAGTCACGAGATTGGTTTGTGATGAACTGGGCCAGTATCGCGGCAGTTGGTTTACGACTCCTCATCAATCAGGCTCGGAATTCATCCACCGTTGGCAGCCCGCGATTGATGTCGCCTTACGCGCCGCCGAGCGGATGCAGGCGCTCGGCTATTTCGGACCGGTCGGGATCGACGCTATGCGTTACCGCAGCGATGACGGCACGATTCATCTGCGGCCGCTGCAGGATATCAACGCCCGCTGGACGATGGGCCGGTTGAGTCTCGGCTGGCAACGATTCGCACAACCCGGCGAAACTGGATTCTGGAGTCACGCGGCAAACGAGATGACTCTAGCTCGACCGGCCAATGCGGAGGCGTGCCGAGAAGTTCGCATTCCCGCCTTGGTCTTCTCGGAGGATGGCCCCGCATATTCATCACGGCTATGCTTCACACAATCAACACAGGGGAATTGAACACCGGTTGAAGATGCATCATATTCATGCGGCTTGCACATGGCCGCATCACAATTTTCGATGAACGGGTCTGGGCATGAATGAATTGCTGGAACGTTTTCTGCGTTACGTCCAGATCGATACGCAATCGGACGAGAATAGCCTGACGTATCCGAGTACCGCCAAACAACTCGTTTTGAGCCGGCTACTCGCGGAAGAATGCCGTGCGCTGGGATTCAGCGATGTCAGCTGCGACGAGCATGGCATCGTTCTGGCGACAGTACCGGGCAATACGCCGCAGCCTTCACCGACAATTGCGTGGATCGCGCATGTCGATACGTCACCCGAATACTCAGCCGAAGCCGTGCGGCCGATTGTGCATCGCGATTATCAAGGCACGGATCTCGTATTACCCGGCGATCCGTCCAGGGTGATTCGTTTTGCGGAAACGCCCGAATTGAAGTCGTGTCTGGGGCATACGCTGATCACGACCGATGGCACCACATTGTTAGGCAGCGACGACAAAGCGGGGATTGCCGTCATCATGACCGCCGCCACGGAATTGCTGGCACACCCTGATGTGCGGCGTGCACCGGTTCGCCTCTGTTTCACCTGTGACGAGGAAATCGGTCGCGGCACCGACAAGCTGGACCTGAGCAAACTCGATTCGCGCTGTGGCTACACCCTGGATGGGGGCGGGCAGGGCGAGATCAACGCCGAGACATTCTCCGCCGATCAGGCCGTAATTCGCGTGCAGGGAGTCAACATCCATCCGTCGATCGGCAAAGGAACGATGGTCAACGCGATTCGGATTCTCAGCGAGTTCCTCACGCGGTTGCCGAAGTTCAGGCTCTCGCCCGAGACAACCGACGGACGAGACGGTTTTCTGCACCCTTACCATGTGGAAGGGGGCGTGGCGGAGGCGACGGCCCGTTTGATCCTGCGAGACTTTGAAACCGCGGCGCTGGCCGAGCAGGCGAAACTGTTGGAAAGCATCGCCGTCGGCTTGCGGGCCGAATTTCCCCGCGCGGAGATTACGGTCGAGATTCGTCGGCAATATCGCAATCTGCGCGATGGTTTGGCAAAGGAGCCACGCGCCATTGCGAAAGCCGAAGCAGCGATGCGGGCCGTCGGACTCGAACCGCGTTACGGCATCATTCGCGGCGGCACGGATGGTTCGCTGCTGACGGAAAAGAGCCTGCCGACGCCAAATTTATCGACCGGCCAGCACAACATTCATTCGCCGCTGGAATGGTGCAGCCTGGAAGAAATGCAAACGGCCGTTCGCGTACTGGTGCAATTGGCCGTCGAATGGGGGAAAGAAACGTAGCGGCGGCTTCCAGCCGCCGGGCCTTTTCGAATACGAATCGGCGGCTGGAAGCCGCCGCCACGAAGGATCATCATGTCCCGAGAAGCAATCTTTGAAGCGAGTCTCGGCTACTTTCTGGGGCCGGTGAAGCCGTTTTTGCAGGACGATACCGTCACCGAAATCATGATCAACGGTGCCGATGAAATTTATATCGAGCGCCGCGGCCGATTGGAAAAAACCGACGCGCGATTTCCCAGCCACGATGCGCTCCTCTCGGCGGTGCATAATGTGGCTCAGTACGTCGGCCGTGAGATTGACGAAGACCGGCCAATTCTTGACGCGCGGATGCCAAATGGCTCGCGCGTGCATGTCGTACTGCCGCCCAGCGCGCGGCGTGGGATCTATTTCACGATCCGGAAATTCGCGCGAGACATTTTCGGAATGGACGATCTGATTCGCCTGGGAAGTCTCTCGCCCGCCGCGAAAGAATTTCTCGAAATCTGTATCCGCCTTCGGAAGAACATCATCGTTTCGGGGGGAACGGGAACCGGGAAAACGTCGCTGTTAAATGCCATTTCCACCGTCATTCCGACCGACGAGCGGATTGTCGTGATTGAAGACAGTTCCGAATTACGGCTCGCGCAGCCCCATTCGTTGTATCTCGAAGCGCAACTCCCCGATGTCCATGGACGCGGCGAAGTCACGATTCGGCAGTTATTCAAAGCCTCGCTGCGGATGCGGCCTGATCGAATTCTCGTCGGCGAAGTTCGCGGGGGGGAAGCGCTCGATATGGTGCAATCGATGATCAGCGGCCATGCCGGCAGTTTGACGACCGTGCATGCCACAACGCCGAACGACGCGCTCATCCGACTCGAAACTCTCTCGCTGATGTCGGATGTCGTGTTGCCGGTGTATGTCGCGCGAGCCCAGGTAGCATCCGCAATTCACCTCATCGTGCAACTGGCACGCTTTACCGAAGACGGTTCGCGCAAGATCGTGCGGATCACCGAGGCCCGCGGGTTGGATGCCGCCAACAATTATCAACTGCAAGACTTGTTCGTCTCCCGCATGAAGGGCCGCACGCCGCAAGGACGACTGCTCGCCGAACTGGAGTCGAACGGCCAGCAACCCTCCTTCGCCGGCGAAGTCCGCGATTACGGGCTTAATTCGCTGGTCAGCCTGACCGCAAATTTGTGGTCCTAATGATCAGAACCACGATTCAACGACTTGGGTGAATGGGCTGGCTGAGTAGATTGTTGTGGCCAAGGCCGTGTCACTGTTTCTCTAATCAGAACCGCTTGCGTAGATCGAATAATGCGCCAAGTCTTTACAACCGATACTACCAGAAGAGTCGCGATTAACAGGCTGTGGAAAAACGTGGGTCACGTTTCCAACGTGACAGAAACTGATCGAAAACGGCGAGAAAATTAAGTGACTCACACGTTAAAAACGTGTGCCACGAGAAATTCAACGGTCTGCTAAGGTCTCGATCTCTTGCTGCACTGTTGATTAGTTCCTGCCCGAGCAACGGCAGCATCTGCCGAATCGCACCTGGTTCGTACACCTCGACAGGGAAACCGCTGGATGCTGGTTGATTCGCGATTCTGGACGTATGGTGCGGTATTTTGCCTGCTTCTGGCACTGTCCCCATACCTTCACGCGGAAGATTGGGTCGAACCGGAGAATCTCCTCTCCGAGACTGTGCTGATCAATGCCGAGCAACTCGTTGAATCACCCAATGCCGCTGAGGATGTGCAACGCGAACTCTTCCGCCGCCTGACCGCCACGGAAGAACAACTGGCGATGATGCAATCTGGAAAAGTCGCCGAGGAAGAGCAAATTCGCTGGGCGGCTCAGGTTCAGCAGCGCTGGCAACAGGTCCAGGATCCATCGATCACCACCGTCGATCAGCAGACGCACAAACCGCCTGGTTCAAAGTCTGACTCCAAAAAGTGGTACGACCGACTGAGCATCCGCGGATACGCCCAGTTTCGCCACAACACAAGCCTGTCTAGCGACGTGGACAGCGCGCCGCCGCAGCATGTCGGCGATCGATCCGTCGGCGACAACCAGAACTTTCTGATCCGGCGAGCACGGGTGATCATTTCGGGCGATGTTTCCGAACACATGTACGTCTATTTTCAGCCCGATTTCGCATCTTCAGTTCCCGGCAGTCCGGACGCCAATCAGTTCGCGCAGATTCGTGACTGGTACGGCGACCTGTATATCGACACCCAGAAGGTGTACCGTGTGCGTGTCGGTCAATCCAAAATTCCCTACGGGTGGGAGAACTTGCAATCGAGTTCCAATCGAATCCCGCTTGACCGGAACGATGGGCTGAACAGCGCTGTGCGAAATGAGCGAGACCTGGGCGTTTTCTTTTATTGGACGCCCGTGGAAGCGCAGGACCTGTTTAAGGAAGTCCTCGACAGCGGCTTGAAAGGTTCCGGCAATTACGGCGTCTTCGGCATCGGCGTCTATAACGGTCAAGGCGGATCCTTTGTGGAACAAAACGACAATCTGCACGTCGTGGCGCGCCTGGCTTATCCGTACAAGCTGCCGAACGACCAGATTATCGAAGGGGGACTGCAAGGATACACGGGCAAATACACCGTCCTCTCGTCGTCAATCCTGCCTCTGGGAGTGGGGCCCGCCACGCGACCCGCCGGCACTCTGGAAACAGGAAACCAGGCGGGCATCCGGGATGAACGCGTTGCAGGAACGTTGGTGTGGTATCCCCAGCCGTTGGGCTTTCAGGCCGAATGGAACGTCGGCCGGGGGCCCAGCCTGAATAATGAACAGACCGCCGTGGTTGAACGCGCGCTCTACGGCGGCTACCTCATGTCGATGTATCGCCTGGAAACCACCCGTTGCGGCATCCACTTCCCGTTCCTCCGCTGGAACTATTATCGCGGCGGCTACAAAGCGGAACGAAACGCGCCGGATAGCCAAATCGACGAATGGGAACTGGGGCACGAATGGCAGTTCAATCCCCAGATGGAACTCGTCACGCAGTATACGTTCACTGATCGAACCAATACCGTGGCCCAATCCAACGGGCAGTCGTACCGCCAGTTCGACGGATCACTGTTGCGCTTGCAGTTCCAGATCAATTATTGATCCCGCGCGACTCTCCGCGCCGGCATCCGGTGATGAGCAGTTAAGTTTCACCGCCATCTGCGGTTCCTGAATCATTCTAATGTTTTCGGGAGCCTGTCGTGACAGATGTCGCCCGTCCGTTTTTGACCGCCGACTGGCGTCACCTGCTGATGCTCAATTATGACGTCGATGCGGATAGCTTGACGCCGTTCTTGCCGCGCGGGACGGAGTTGGACCTTTGGCAGGGCCGCGCGATCATCAGCCTCGTCGGATTCCGATTTCTCAACACGCGGATCAAAGGGTGGCGCATCCCGTTTCACCAGGATTTTCCCGAGGTGAATCTGCGATTCTATGTCCGTCGGGCCGGTCCGGAAGGCTGGCGGCGTGGCGTGGTGTTTCTGCGGGAAGTCTCGCCGAAACGGGCCGTCCGTTGGGTGGCGAATACGATCTATGACGAGCAGTACCTCACGTTGCCGATGTCGTACCGGGTTCAAATTCCGGCGTCCGCGACCGATCGCACCGGGCGGGCCGAATATCACTGGCGCAGTGGAAACCAGCCCTTCCAGATGTCCGCCGATTTTCACGGGCTCCCAAGTCGATTAACGCCTGATTCCGAAGCGGAGTTCATCGCCGAACATTACTGGGGCTACACCCGCCATGCGGATGGTTCAACCAGCGAATATCGCGTCGAACATCCGCCGTGGCGTGCCTGGCCAGTGACTCGTGCGGAATTTCAGTGCGACGCCGCTGCATTATACGGTGCGGCATTCGCCACGGCGCTGGCGGGAGTTCCCCGGTCAGCACTCATGCTGGATGGATCAGCCGTCAGCGTGTCCCCCGGCCAGCATTTGCCGCGTGGTGAAATGGACATGCCGTTGGGACAAGTTGCGGCCGTTCCACCTACTCCGGCAGCGGCTTCCCCTTCGTCTCCGGTGCCAGCCAGATGATCCCCAAGCCGATGATGTAGATCAGGCTCATCGCCATGCCGGCTTTGGGGAACTTGCCGTCAAACACTTTGTCTTGCAATACGCCGGCCTGCAACGCTCCCACGGCGGCGAGAATGCGTCCAAAGTTGAAACTGAAGCCCTGTCCCGTGGCTCGCAACCGCGTTGGGAAAAGTTCCGGCAGATACAGCGGGAGCCAGCCATAAAACGATGCGGTACACGCCCCGGCGACGAAGCAACTCGCGAAGAACATGTTGTCGACTTGGGTGTTGTAGCCGTATAGGAATTGCGCTGACGCCAGTGACAAGAGGCACAGCATAAAGAACGTGACCCGCCGACCCAGCCAGTCGCCGGCGAGTGCGGCGAGAATTGTGCCGACAATCGCCCCGACCGACAGCCAGACTTGCGTCCATTCACGCGACAAGTGTTGATTGTCGGTCATCTCGCCAGCCCACTTCGCGGCCCACTGCATCGACGCCCAGGTTCCCAGGAGAGCCACGCCACTCAAGCCCGCGCCAATCAGCATTTTGTACATCGTGCCGGAAAGATCGGCCGAAGCGGCGGCTCCCTCCGCGGCGGTACTTCGTTTCATGAATTGCACCACGGGGAACGTATAGCCCACAACCGCAATCGCCAGTCCCACAATCGTGACGACAATCCGGCCCGCGAGCGGCAACCAGGGAATGTCATAGGACCAGACGACGATGATCATCACCGGGCCGATGAGGCCAATCAGCACGCCCAGCAGGTCCGCCGACGCCCAATGCGAGGTTGTTCCCTTTTTGTGTTCTTCCTCCCATTTGCGGGATTCCGGCACGAAGATGCGGAAGAGAAATGTCAGCAGAGCCGGGGCAGTACCCATCATCATCATCAGCCGCCAGCCTTTATGCGCGGTGAGCATCGTGATCGTTGTTTCAGGCAGCCCGAGCGAAGTCAAAGTGGCTGGAATTGTCGTGGACAACATGGAATCGAGTCCCATGCCGACAAACGCCACCAACAGATAACCGACGTTCGCCGACGCGCCGATCAAGCCGGCCATGAATGCCCGCGACCGATTCGGCCAGACTTCCATGACCAATGCCACACCCAGCGACCATTCGCCCCCCATTCCCAGTGATGCGATAAACCGCAACACGGCCAACTGTTCAACATTTTGAGCAAACCCGCAGAAGCCGGTGAAGAGCGCGTAAACCAGCACGCTGAGACTCATGGCCCGCACGCGGCCGATGCGATCTCCCAGCCAGCCGAAGACCACGCCTCCGGTGGCCGCGCCCACAAGAAACGTGGCGATGATCGACCCGAACCACGCCCCGGCCTGGCCCTCGCGCGCCGTACCAAGCAGATCCTTCACGGCGGCATTCCCCACCAGCGAGAACAGCCCCATCTCCGCACCGTCGAACATCCAGCCCAAGAGAGCGGCGGTCAATGCCATGTACGCGCCGCGGCTCGTCGTTGTCGGCGATGTGTCGGGCAGCGGGGCGGCCTTAGGGTCGGACATCGGGCATGTACTCCTGGGAAATCGGCGGCAAGGTGTAGTCAAATTGTGGACCGGGTTTGCGGTGAACGCAATCGTTGCGGACGGCTCGAATCCGATTTCGCCCGAATTTCCGCAAATCGGCCCGTGATGCTTGCGGCGAGCGACCAATTCGATTGTATTGATACAACTTTCCCTGATTCTCACACCCGAATGTGTCCGCAAAAAGGCTGACCGCGATGCACGGCGCTGAATTTTCCGAATCGACCAACGCAGCCGAACCCAACGATAATCGTCCCTGGTGGAAACTGCTGAACCGCTATCACTGGTTCGTGCTGACTGTCGCCGCGCTCGGCTGGCTGTTCGATACGATGGATCAGCAGATTTTCGTGCTGACCCGCGTCGATGCCTTGCGCGAACTGATGACCGTGGATGGCGTTCCGCCGACGAAAGCCACTCTGACCGTACATACCGGGTATGCCACGTCGATTTTTCTGCTCGGCTGGGCCTTCGGCGGCATCGCATTTGGCGTGCTGGGCGACAAAATCGGCCGTGCCAAAACAATGATGATGACCATTCTGATCTACTCGCTCTTCACCGGCCTCAGCGCGTTCTCGACCAGTTTCATCGATTTTTCCATTTACCGTTTCTTGACCGGGCTGGGTGTTGGCGGCGAATTCGCGGTCGGTGTCTCACTGGTCGCGGAAGTCATGCCCGCCCGTGCGCGGCCGTTCGCCTTGGCACTGCTGCAAGCCTTGTCCGCGATCGGCAATATCAGCGCCGCCTTGATGAGTATGGGGCTGGGGCATCTGGAATCCGAAGGTGGTCTCAAAGATTTCATTGTCATGGGCGTCCATGTGAAGGCGTGGCGAATTCTCTATGTCATCGGCATTCTCCCCGCGCTGCTCGCCGTCGCCATCCGTGGTCGGCTGAAGGAACCGGAGAAGTGGCAGGCCGCCGGCGGGAAGAAAGCCGGTTCTTACGCGGAACTCTTCGGTGATCCCCGCTGGCGGAAGAACGCCATCGGCGGTCTGATTCTCGCCTCCGCCGGCGTCATCGGCCTGTGGAGCATCGGCTTCTTCACGCCCGATCTGGTCGATTCCGTGTTACGCCGCCGCTACGTCGGCAGCGATCTGACGCCCGAGCAGATCAACGGTAACGTGGTCTATTGGAAGGGCGTCACATCATTGATGCTTAACCTCGGGGCCTGCCTGGGGATTTATGCCTTCTCGCAAGTGACCCATTACATCGGCCGCAAACCGGCATTCGCGGTGACGTTTGTCGCCGCGATGGCCAGCACGATTTTCGTCTTCACGTCGCTGAAAGAGTTCTCGCAGATCTTCTGGATGATTCCGCTGATGGGCTTCTGTCAACTCGCCTTGTTTGGCGGATATGCGATTTACTTCCCGGAACTATTCCCGACCCGGCTGCGCAGCACGGGAACATCGTTCTGTTACAACGTCGGCCGCATCGTAGCCGCCGTCGGGCCGTCCATGCTCGGCTTGCTGACCAGCCAGGTTTATCAGAGTTACGAGGAACCCATGCGCCCAGCCGGCGTGACGATGTGTTCGATCTTCCTGCTCGGCCTGATGGTGCTCCCCTTCTTGCCGGAAACCAAAGGCAAGCCACTGCCCGAATGATGTCTTTAACGTGGGTCACGTTTACGTGGGTCACGTTTCCAACGTGACAAGCTGAGCTTTGATGAACTAATTATCCCGGCACGTTGGAAACGTGCCGCCACGGAGACTCGCGATGCGGGAAAAGTTCTCGCGACGAGACTTGCCGCACTGGGATTATCCCGGCGCAACTTACTTCGTGACGACTTGCCTGCAAGGAAGTATCCCGGCCACGGGGATGGTCGAGATCATCCGTCTGCGGCAAAGTCTGGAACGTATTTCCAAGCCGCCTCAGCAATCAATTTCGGATTGGAAATCGCACTGCTGGAAGCAAGTTTTCGTCGAGTCTGAACGGTGGCTTGATCAAGACCCGGCGGTGCGATTTCTCGCAGATGAACGTCTTGCGGGGCAGGTACAAGCCACCCTGCAATATTTTGCTGGTGAGCGATATGAGTTGCTGGCATGGGTGATCATGCCGAGCCATTACCATTGGGTTTATCGTCCGCGTGACGAGTGGGTGCGGCAGCTCGGATCGGATGCTGACCAGAGATCACCGCGTCAGCGGATTCAGCATTCGGTGAATCGTCATTCCGCGGTAATTTGCAACGAGTTGCTGGGACAAACCGGTGACTTCTGGCAAAGAGAATTCTACGACCATTGCATTCGCGATGCAGAGGAGCTGGAGCGGATCATCAATTACATCCATGCGAACCCTGTGAAAGCCGGCATAGCTGGAAAAGCGGATGATTATCGATTCTCGTCCGCATTCGTGGGTCACGTTTCCAACGTGACAAAGCCAGAGTCGTAAATGAGAGCAAACAAATGAGAGGGAACCGTTTCCTGGCACGTTGGAAACGTGCCGCCACGTCGGAACGATGAGACGTCCTTAGGGAGCCACACCGCGCCGGGCTGCACGCCGCGCTGCCCGGTCGATTCGGCGTTGTTCCCGCTCCAACCGCCGTTGTTCGACTCGTTCCGGATCGGCCTCTTCCGCGATCTTCTGGAAAACGATATCCGGGATGAACTGTTCGATTTCAGCGGGGATGGTCCCTTGGATCATCACGGGCAACGCTTTGATCGCCGCGCGCTCAACAGCCGTCAACTCCTTGGGCGGCGGGGCCAGTTGCTCCGCTTTGGCGGGTTGCACGCCATCATCCGTCCCGGCACCAAGATTCACCACCGGCGCGCCACCGGGAGCATTCCGGCGGCCTTCCAGCGGCATCTCTCCCTCGTCACCAAAGTGCCCGTCGGCTGACGGCAGAATGTGCTTGAGCAGGGGGACAGCCGCCAGCAGCGGCAACAGATTTCGCTGCTCGATCAAAACCTCGGTATTGCGGCGGACCACGGTCAATGTGGCGGGTTGCAGGTAGGGCAGCACGGCACGAGCCGACGGGATGTCTCCGAGTTTCAACCGGCCACCTTCCGCCTGGTGTTCAGCCAATGTGGGCTTCAACAGATACGGCAGCACAGAATAGAACGTGGCTGCGATCCGCGGCGTATCCAACATCAGCGTGGCGACGAGCGCTCCGTTCTGCGGGATCAGCTTGCGAGTGGCAAGTTCCGACAGACGCGGCTCGGTAGAGGCGATAAATCGTAAATGGGCTTTGATGGCCTGCGGATGCAGTGCAATCAGCAGCGATTGCTCGGTTAGACAGATGGCCGGCGACCACGGGGGTTCGCTGTTGTACCTTACGGAATAACCCCGCGAATCGAGATAGTGAATCGTGTGTCCCTGAAATTCGATGTCGACCAGCGAGACCTGACTGTCATCCATGGACGGCGGCAGGCCTTCGACGATCAGCCGATGCACACTCTGCACAACATTCGCTGCGCGGCCTGCATCCTTCACCGGCAATGCGATCACCAGTCCCGTCAGTCCTAGGCCTCCAGATGAAGGGGAATCATACGCCGTGACGACATCGCCAAACGCGGCGATGATGTCTTCGGAATCGAGTTTTAGCTCCAACTCGAGTTGCCGTTGAAATTCATCGAAGCCCGCGACGGCGTCCGGCAAGGTTTGCATCACGATCTCGCGCGCGGTGTCCCGTAGTCGCGACAGGTCGAGGCTGACGGCGGCCACAAAGTCGGCATCGGCGGGAATGCTGGCGAAGTCCGCCGCGTTCAGCCCGCGACCGCCCAGCAGTTTCAGCAAGCCCGCTGGATTCTGCTCGACGGCCATGTGCGTCTGAACCACGGAATCGGGGCCATCCAGGCTGGATGTCGTCAGCAGCGAACTGACTTGAGATACGCCGAGCGCATCCGCCACGCTGCAAACCATCGTCCCCACGATGCCGAATCGCGCGGGAAGTTCCGCACGCACCGCCTGGAGATTGATCCACGAGAGCCGCCCGATTTGTGCCGGTTTCGCGTGGTTCCAAGCAGTGGCAAACGCGGAGACTTTGGGCAATTGCGCTTCGGCATTTCCGCGACGATGTAAAAGTCGAGGCAACGCTTCTTGACCTACCGCCACGATGATCGTCGAACCCTCCCGGTGAAGTCGGGCCGTAGCTCTATTAAGTGGAATCGGATGATCATGCGGTTGATTCGTTGGTTCGTAGCCGTCGATGCGCTGAAGCAGCCGGTTCGCCACCGAGAGGAACTCATCCGTGTCGTCTCGCAGATTCAAGACCAGCGCCCCTTCCAGGGGCAGTGAAAGGGATGGTTTTCCAGCCGGCACATCGCCCGACACATACAGGCAGCCGGCATGGGTGGCCGTCAGGCGGAGCAGGGTCAGCAGGTCCGCGCGGGTTGTCGACTCCATACTGCCGAGCGGTCCGTCGTCCTCGTCCTGCGCCTCTGCGAGTGAAGACGCGACTTGATCCAGCAAGGTCTGGATTTCCTGATCGGCCAGCAATCCCGCGATGCCGACTCCGCCGGGCTGGATCGCGCCGGGCGATGTCCATTCCTGATAGAAGTAGACATTCGCCGGCGGCGATTTGATGAGTGCCGGGTCTCGCTCACCGGGGACCAATCCTAGAAACTGTCCGCTGAACAGCAGGAGAAAAATCTCCGCCAAGCCAAACCCGACCGCGCTGGTTTCCACCATCGTGTCCACTCCTTTGAACCATGCAGGCGATGTCAGTCGGTCCAACTGCTGTTGGATGCTGAACGATCATGCCGGCTTGAATATTCGCTGCAACTCTTCCAGGGACGTTTTCCCCTCGGCAACCAACCTTAGGCCGTCCTTATGGAATGTCAACATCCCTTCTTTCCGCGCCTGGGCTTTGATCTGGTCCGGTGCGGCTTTCGCACGCACCAATTCTTTGATCGCGTCCGACATCAAAATGTATTCCAACATGGCGATGCGGCCTAAATAGCCCACCCCTGCGCACTTCTCGCACGGCGGTTCCTCTTCGCCGCTTTCCTCTGCCACGATCGGTTCCCCCTTACGGTACAGGAACTTGGTTTCCGGTGGCAAACCGACCTGCGCGAGCAGTTTCGGATTCGGGCGAAACGCTTCTTTGCAATTCGCACACAGCAACCGGACCAGCTTCTGGCTGAACACGATTTCCACAAACTCGGCAACCGCATTCGGTCCGCCGGCGATTTCCGTCAGCTTGGTCAGGCATGAGGCACTATCGCGGGCAGACATTTCCGTCACGAGCGCCACCCGGTCGAGGACCGATGCATACGGCTGCCACTGCTCGGCGTCGCGGATCGGGTCGACCACGATGATGTCCGATTCGGCACGGACGATACGCTCCAGCGTCTGCTGCAAACTGTCACCGGGATTCGCGTCGAACTTCGTGATGTTGTAAATATCTGAGATGCTAATCGCCGACGTGACGGAAAAGATGGCGTGCAGATAAACATCCAGACCGCGCAACATAGCTTTGACAGTCGTCGTGGTGCCGGAATTCGTCGGGCCGCAGACCAGCATCAGGCCGCGCTTCTTGCCGGTGATCTCACGGACGAGTTGTTTGATCGCCGGGCTGAATCCCAGGTCTTCGACCGTATTCAGTTTCGATTTCAGGTTCTTAACCCGAATCGTCAAACGCTCAGCACCTTCCGGCAGTGGCAGAATGTCGACATGCAGTTCATACGGGATCTGCTGGTGTTCGGCACGCAGTCCGCCAGACTGGGGCTTGCCGCGGAGTTTCGGTTCCAATCCCCCCAACAGCTTCATCATCTGCGTGACGGCGAGTGTTTGCTGCTTCGACAATTTGCCGCCGGAATACGCCACGCCGTCGACCTGCATCGTCACCTGCGAGCGCTCGCCTTTGGGTTCGACGCGGATCAGTTCCGCCCGCCG
>Ga0335397_10006831_pt1 | contig 14642 bp, 5 predicted proteins | sample MAT04_FD_205740 | JGI IMG/M metagenome (GOLD analysis project Ga0335397, IMG submission 205740) | Freshwater microbial communities from Lake Fryxell liftoff mats and glacier meltwater in Antarctica - MAT-04 (spades assembly) (version 2) ...
GGAATACAGCCCAGCATCATCAAGGACATCGGGCGCGTCATCCGCATGCTGGCCGACCGCAAGACCATGGCCATCGTGCTGGTCGAGCAGTACTACGACTTCGCCCAAGCCTTGGCCGACCAGTACCTGGTGATGGAACGCGGCGAGATCGTGCAGCGCGGGCGCGGGAAAGACATGCAAGCCGAGGGCGTGCGGCAGCGGATGTCGATCTGAGCGGCTGAGCGGCTGAGCGGCTCAGCGGCTCGACAGCTACCCGGCTCGCCGACGCCGACGCAGACGCAGGCGCAGGCGCAGACGCCGAGGCCGAGGCCGACGCAGGCGCAGGCGCTGCACGGCACGGCACGGCACGTCACGGCGTGGAATCGGGCCGTACATGATCCGAACGGCGCATGCCAGGCTTGTGCTGCCGTCACGCCGGGGCATTAGTTTTCGGTGCATGAACCGTCCTCGGCTCCCCGCCAGATCGCGTACCTCAGGGCTGCGCCGGTACCTGCTTGCTGCCTGCGCGCTGGGCCTGGTTGCCAATGCACCTGCGCTGGCGCAACGCCCAGGTGACCTGGCGTTCACCACCTGGAACGCCGACGAAGACGGCTGGACTCTCGTCGCGCTGGTAAACCTGCCTGCGTCTGGACGCATCTTCTTCACCGACAACGACTTCGACGGTGTCCGCTTCGGCACCGGCGAAGGTTTCCTGCAGTGGGACCTGCCCACAACGGGTGTCGCCGAAGGCACCCCCGTGCGCTTCAGCCGCATCGACAGCGCCACGGCGGCAGCGGCCAGCCTGGGTCAGCTGCAAAGGCTGTGGCTGCCTGGCAGCACCGCCCCGCAACTGGCGCAGGCGGGCGACACGCTGTATGCCTACCTGGGCAGCGACGCGCTGACACCGACGGTGTTCCTCGGCGCTGTCACCACCGAAGCGCCAAGCCAGGTGGCTGCCCGACTGGCCGGCACTCAGCTGCAACCCGGCCGCACGGCGCTGGCGCTGGCCCCGGCGACCGAGTTCGCTGACTACGGCGGCCCGCGGTCCTTCGCCAGCCTGCCGCAGTGGCAGGCGGCCATCAACGGCGCCTCGGCCTTCACACAAACCAGCGGCGCGGCCTTTGCGCTGGACACGCCGACCCTGGCACCGTTCACACCCGTGCCTGAACCGGCCGCCTGGTGGCTGGGCCTGGCGGCGGCGGCGTGGCTCTGGCGCCGACAGCGCGCAGGCCGTGTCGGCACTGATCCGTTCGGATCACACAAGTCGTTGCCCACATGCGGCAGCGTCACGCGCGCTGCTTAGCCTCTCGGGAACACCTGAACCGATCCCTCGATGGACGGCCCCGACGTGCCTGTCAGCAGGGGCGCACCCATAGACATGCTTGGCGGTGAATGAACCGCACTCGATTCGGAGTACTTGAAATGCACACAAAGACCCGCTGGGCCGCCGCCGCTGTCGCCCTCGCTGCCGCGTCCAGCCCCGCGTGGGCATTGCAACCGCCCAATAACGACCCCGGCAACGGGTCGGTGGTCTTCGTCGCGCTCGACAGCATTGGCACACCGACGTCCATCTTTGTCGACCTGGGCTACCTGTTCTCGGCCTTCGACCCGATCGGTGCCGCACCCGTCACCGTTGACGCTGGAGGCAGCGCGAACATGCCCAGCGGCATAGCCGGGGCGCTGCTGGCGCCCGGCACCGTGGCGCAGTGGAATTTCGCCGCCAACAGTCTGACGGTGAACGGCGCTGCGGTCAGCGGCGACTTCCGGTGGGGCACGGAGTTCGCGATCTTCAACAACGCGGCGCTGGCCACGGAGACGCAGTGGGCCGTGTTGAGCGGCGTTTCCAACTTCTTCCCGGCCTATTACCTCAGCACCGGCAACCCCGCAACGCAGCAGGTCAGCAACCAGCTTGCAGGCTCCACCTCGAACATGAGTCTGGTCTTGCCGTTGTACTCCGGCCAGTTGAATCAGGGCAGCTTCGGGTCGGCGTACACGTCGGCGTTTGCCGGTGCCAACGCCGTGGTTGCAGAGACAAGCCTGGCCAGCGGATATGTCGGTTTGGTCGGAAACGGCTTCATGGGCCCTGGCGGCAACGGGAACTGGGGCGGAAACCTTGCCTGGAACGCCCTGCTGCCTACCGGGGCGACGAGCGCGGTGCGCGTGCTGGACGACCTGGCCGATGGCGCAGACGGCGTGACCCTGCTGCCCGGCACCTTCAGCTACGCCAACGGCGTGCTGACCTGGGAAACCACCCCCATCCCCGAACCCGGCGCAATCGCCATGGCCTTGGCCGGGCTGGCTGTGCTTGTGCTGCGTCATCGCCGCCCCCGCAAACCCGCTCCCCTGAATCGCGGGGGGTGGGGGTCCTAACGGATCACATCCGGCGACCGCGTCCCTGAACAGGGTCACACGTCATCCCGAACATCAAGTCCTGTGCGGTCAGCCATCCCGGCCCCGCGTCAATCAGCTAGGAGAGCAAGCAATGAGCAAATTGATCAAGACGGTGGCGCTGGCCGCTGCGGTGGCAGCCGTTTCGACCGCGCACGCCAAGCTCGAGAGAATGGTGGAGGGGAATATTCCAGGCCCGGGCAGTTCGCTGGCTTTCATTGCTATTGACAGCATCGGCACGCCGACGTCGATCTTCATCGACCTCGACTTCAATTACGCCGACTTCGCGCCTGCGGTCGTCAGTGACGATCTTGATAGTCTCATCCCCCTGGCCACGCCGCTGCTGGCACCAGGCACGATGATTCAGTGGAACTTCAACAACAACACCGTCTCTGTCAATGGCGTCAGCCGTCCGGGTTCTTACTCCTGGTCCGCTGAGTTCTCCCAGTTCAAGGACGCTTCGCAGACGGGCCAACGCCTCTGGGGTGTGATCGCCGGCGACGTCAACAACTTCCCGGGCTACTACCTCTCCACCGGCCGGCCGACTGCCGCCCAGCTGACGGCCCAGGTCGGGTCCCTCTCGGCCAATATGGTCCAAGCCAACCTGTTGTACACGCAGCAATTTGGCAAGGGCACCATCCCGCCATTCTTCGGCCCCGAGGTCAACAGCCCGCGCGCTGGCGCGAATGCCACCGTGAACGAAACCGGGTTCTCTTCGGGCTACGTGGGTGCCAACGAGAACTTCGGCACCCAGGGTTTCTGGGCCGGCCAAACGAGCTTCTCGGCCTTTTCTCCCGAGAACAGGTCGACGCTGTTCTGGCAGCTTCAAGATGCCAACGATCTGGAGTTCATGATCGGCAACATGCCTGGCGTGGGCTCGGCCGAGTTCTTCTACAACGACGGTGTGCTGACCTATGCCGTCCCGGTGCCCGAACCCGGCACCTATGCGCTGTTGCTGGCTGGCCTGGGCATCGTCGCCACGGTCGCCGCCCGCCGCCGCAAGGCCGCCGCCTGAGCGCCTGACCGGGCCAGCGCCAGGGCGTCGCAGACGTCGGGCGCAGCCAGCCACCTTTCACTTGAAACCGTCGTCCGGCACATGCCGGGCGCGGAAAGACGCGTCCACACGCCATCAAACCGCCAGGAGATCCGACCATGAAACTGTCTACCCTTGCCCTCGCCGCCGGCCTCGCGCTGGCCGGTTCCGCTGCCCAGTCCCAGGTCATTGCCCGCCTGTCGGGCGCCTCTGCGCCCACCATCAACGAGGTGCGTGCATTGCGCCTTTTGTGCACCAATGCGGCGGGCACGTTCGCGCTGTACAAGACCGCGAGTTCGACCACCAGCCTCGGCAACATCTTCACCGGCACCTGCACCCAGCCCTTCACCGCGGACACGGTGCAAGTGCGCCTGAACGTGGCCGGCGGAACTTACTCCGCCGTGTTGAACCGCACCGGCAACGACAACGTCGTGGCTGTGCCGCTGATCGACCCCGCGCAGGGCAGTTGTGTCGCCCTGGGCGCCGGCACCGGCCCGCTCAGCTTCATGGCCGCCGGAGAGTTGCGCAACTGCGGCAGCACCGGCCAGGTGCTCGAAACCACCGACGGTGGCTTCATGGACGTGCCGGGTTCGGTGTTCCGCGCCAGCGGCTTGTTCGTTCCCAGCCAGGTGAACGATGCCACCGACTTTCCGGGCGCCCGCGTGCAGCAGGTGTTCGGCGTCGCGATGACGAAGGAATCCTACGAAGCACTGCAGGCCTACCAGGTCGCGCGTGGCCAATTGCCCGCCACCTGCGCCAGCACTGTCGTCAACGGCAATGTGACCAGCTTCACCGGTCTGGGCGTCGCGACGCCCGAATGCCAGCCCAACCTGTCGCGCGCGGCGATGGCTTCGTTCGCGGTGATCGGCATCAACGATGCCAAGCGCGGCGGCTTCAACTTCCTGCTGGGCGGCACCGCCACTCTGAAGAACGACCTGCCAGCGACCCAGGCCATCGTGCCCGATGTGCCCCTGGGCACCGACTTTGTCTACTGCCGCCGGCCCGACACCTCGGGCACGCAGGCGGCGGCCAACCTGTACTTCCTGTCGCGCCCCACGGCTTCCGGTCAATTGGGCGCCCTGAATACGGCCGGCGGGGCTGCCAGCGGCACGCAGACCATCGGCGCCAATTACCGCGTGACCACGAACTCGGGCTCCAGCGACGTGCGCAACTGCCTGAATACGGTCGGCACCTACGGCGGCGGCATCCTGTCGCTGGAGAACAACCCGATCGGCGGCAGCGACACGTATCGCTTCGTCAAGATCAACGGCCAGTGGGGTTCGGAAGGCGTCGCCGGTTCGTCGCAGACGGCCGAGTCGGCCGCGGGCCGCTACGACTTTGTGTACGAACTGGTCAAGTACTGCCCGGGCGGCGTGTGCGTGCCGGTGCTGGATGCGATGGACAACATCATCCAGGCGGGCTCGTCGTCGCCGGGCCTGTTCCTGAGCAGCGAGTCCCGCTTCTGGCGCGGTGGCAACCCGAACTCGCCCTACCGCACCCGCTGAAGCATGGGTATCAGGACGGCGACCGGGCAGGCCCGCTTCGGCGGGCGCTGGCGAAGGCTGCCGTCCACCTTCGGGGCCGCATGCGCGGCCCTTCTCATTTGGGCGGTGACCGGGGCGCAGGCCCAGTCACCGCCTGCCGCGCCATCGGCCGAAGCCAAGCCCCAGGCCGAAGCCAAGGCCGAAGCCGAGGCCGAACCCCGCTTCGACATCCTCGCCTTCAATGTCAAGGGCAATACCCGGCTGTCGGTGCCCGAGATCGAGGCCGCGGTGTATCCCTTCATGGGTGAACGCCGACGCATCGCCGACGCCGAAGGCGCGCGGGCCGCGCTCGAACGGGTGTACCAGGCGCGGGGCTTTCTGTCGGTGGCGGTGACGCTGCCGCCGCAGACCGTGGACACCGGCGAGGTGCTGCTGGAAGTGGTCGAGGCCCAGGTCGGCCAGCGTCGCGTGACCGGGGCCCGCTGGTTTCTGCCGAGCCGCATCGCCGAGCAGACCCCCGCCCTGGCGCCCGGCACCGTGCCCGACTTCGAGCAGGTGCAGGCGCAACTGGCGCAATTGCAGACGGCACCCGATCTGCGCCTGACCCCGGTGATCACGCCCGGGGCCACGCCGGACCGCATCGACGTGGAATTGCGCGTCGAGGACACATTGCCGCTGCACGGCCATGCTGAGCTGAGTTCGCGCCAGTCCTACAACACCGATCGCGGGCGGCTCGACGCGCAATTGCGCTACGACAACCTGTTCCAGCGCGGGCACTCGGCCGGGCTGACGCTGATCGTGGCGCCGACAGCGCTGGATCAGTCGCGCACGGCAGTGTTCAGCTATGCGCTGCCGGTGGATACCAGCGGCCGGCGGGGCGGGGGGGCGGATCGTGGCCGGCTCAGCCTGACCGGCATCGCGTCGGACAGCAACACCCCCACCAGCCTGGGCGGCAGCACCGTCGTGCAGGGCAGCAGCTGGGGCCTGGGCTGGCGCCAGCCGCTGCGCAGCCTGGAGTCGGGCTTCAGCCATGGCTGGAGCGCGGGTGCCGACTGGAAGCACAACCGCGACCGCAGCGAAGTCAGCCCCGGCCTGGGCGGCAGCCCCGGGTCGCTGCGCTACTGGGCCTTCCGGCTGGGCTGGGACGCCTACGACAGCCGCACCGAAGGCAGCCAGACCCAGTTCGATGCCCAACTGGGCCTGGGCCTGAGCGGCATCAACCGGCGCGAAGTGGACTGCGCCGGCCGCAGCCGCGTCGAGCAGTTCGAATGCAAGCGCAGCGGCGCCCGCCCCGACTGGCAGTTGCTGCGCCTGAATGCAAGTCACCGCCGCACGGTGTTCAGCAACTGGGCGCTGCAACTGCGGCTGCAGGCCCAGCTGGCAGGCGACCCGCTGAGCTCGGGCGAGCAGCTCGGTGCGGGCGGCCTGGACAGCGTGCGCGGCTACTACGAGTTCGAGCAGGTGGCCGACCAGGGCGTGGTGCTGGGCGCGCAACTGGGCACGCCGGTATTGATGCAACTGGGGCCGCTGTCGCTGTCGGCCCTGGCCTTTGCCGAAGGCGCGACGCTGCGCGTGAACGAGCCGCTGCCGGCCGAGCAGGCCGACATCCGCCTGCTGGGCGTGGGCGTGGGCCTGCGGGCCAGCAGCCGCGAAGGGCTCAGCGTCGCGCTGGACCTGGCCTGGCCGCTGCGCGCCAGCGTCAAGCCCGACGCCAGCGGGCGGCCCGTGCCGGCCAGCGGCGAAGCCAGCAGCAACCGCCAGCGTGTCGACCTGAGCGTGCGCCAGGCCTTTTGAATCCGAGAACCGATGCCATGACGCTGCGTCACCGCCTGCCCGCTTTCGCTGTTGCGCAATCTGCCCCGCGCGCCGTCACGTCTGTGGCCTCGCTCACCCTCGAATCAGCCACCCGGTTCAAGCCCGCCCACGGCGGCGGTCGAAGCCGCTGGGCCGGTGCCGCCGCCGGGCTGCTGGGCGCCGGCTTCCTGCTGACGCCGGTGGCGCAGGCGGCGCAGGCGATCCCGCGCGCCAGCGCCCCGTCGGCCGCACAGCCCCTGCCGGTGCGCAGCGTCGACGCGGCGCGCCTGGCCGGCGACTTCGGCCAGTTCAACGTCACGCGGCCATCGACCACCGAACTGCGGGTGGAGCAGGGCAGCCTGCGCGCCATCGTCAACTGGGACAGCTTCAACGTCGCGACCGGTCACCAGGTGCAGTTCGTGCAGCCGGCACAGGGGTCGACGCTGAACCGCATCTGGGACGCCAACCCCAGCGTCGTGCAGGGCCGCATCCGCGCCAACGGCGAGGTAATGCTGGAAAACGCCAACGGCGTCATCTTCGGCGCCACGGCGCGGGTCGAGACGGGCCGTTTCGTCGCCACCGCGCTGCGCGTGCAGGACGCCGCCTTCTACCGCGCCGGGCTGGCCTTTCCGCCGCTGGGCGACACGCGCGAACCGGCCTTTGCCGCCGGCGACAGCGAGCGCCAGGGCTATGTCAGCGTCGAGCGCGGGGCCGAGATCCGCACCGCCGCCGGCGGCACCGTATTGCTGCTGGGGCCGCGGGTGGTCAATGCCGGACGCATCGAGGTGCCTGACGGGCAGGCGGTGCTGGCCGCGGGCCGGCTGGTGTACGTGGCGGCATCGCTGGACCCGGCGCAGCGCGGCCTGGTGGTCGGCGTCAATGCCTTCAGCGGCAACGACCCCGACCTGAACCGCGTGACGCAGGATGTCGCCGGCAGCTACCGCGTGGACGCGCAGGGCAACACCGTCGTGGACAGCACGGCGGGTATGGCCGCTATGGCCGGTATGGCCGATCGCATCAACGCCATCGTCGCCGAGCGCGGCAGCATCAACCTCGTGGCGCTGTCCATCCATCAGAACGGCGTCTTGCAGGCCAGCACGGCGGTACGCGGGCGCAACGGCGTCATCGAATTGCTGGCGCAGTCGCAGGTCAACCCGGCAGGCGTGCGCACCGCGGCGGCGCAGGACAGCCTGAACAACGCCGAGCCACTGCCGCGTGCCACCGCATTGGGCGAAGTCGTGTTCGGCGCCGCCAGCCGCACCGAGATCCTGCCCGAAGCCGACGCTGCCGGCGGCCAGTTCGCATCCGAAGTTTTCAACGCCTCGCGCCTGCTGGTCGAGGCTGCGCGGGTGTGGCTGCGCGGTGGCGCTGAACTGCGCGCGCCCGCCGGTCGCATCGAGATCGTGGCCAGCCAGACCCCGGCCGAGTCCCGCGCCTTCGAGCCCACCGGATCGGTGGGCCTGTCGGCCAACGACAGCAGCCGCATCGTGGTCGAGTCGGGCGCCGTGATCGACGCCGCCGGGCTGCGCAATGTGACGCTGCCGATGAGCCGCAACCAGCTCAGCCTGCGCCTGTTCCAGAACGAACTGGCCGACGCACCGTTGCAGCGCGATGGCGTGCTCTACCGCGAGGAGATCTTCTTCGACGCCCGCCAGCCGCCCACGCTGGCCAACGTCGCGGGCGCCTACGCCACCATCGCCCGCGGCGCCCAGGAGTTGTCGACACCCGGCGGCAGCGTCAGCCTGCGCGCCGATGGCGCGGTGGCCATCGACACGGGTGCGGTGATCGATGTCTCGGGCGGCAGCTTGCGCTTCGAGGACGGCCAGATCCGCAGCAGCCTGCTGCGGCAGGGCGACCGCTGGGTGCCGGTGGCACAGGCCCGCGCCGACACGCGCTACGACGAATTGGGCAACTCGCTGGCGCGCACCGCGGCGGGCACCCAGCGTGTCCAGGTCAGCGCGGTGCCCGGATATGTCGAGGGCCGCAATGCCGGCGCGCTGGAGATCTATGCGCGGCGCGCGCATGTCGACGGCGCACTGCGGGGCGATGTCGTTGTCGGCCCGCAGCAGCTTCAGGGCGCGGGATCGGCGGCGCCGATAGGTGCGCGCCTGGACATCGGCAGCCGCTGGGCGCCCGATCGCAGCGCCTACAGCGGGGTCGTCATCGCGCCCGTGGCTGCAGCGCGGCCGACGGCCCTCTATGCCAACCCGTTGCTGGCCGACATCGACGCCGCGCTGGCACCCACGCTGGTGCTGGCAGCGCCACTGATGGCACAGGGCGGATTTGCCGACCTGCGCCTGACGGCATTGGATGTCGTGCGTCTGGACAGCGCGGCCACACTGCAACTGCCGGCGTTCGGCGCGCTGTCGATGGTGGGCTCGCAGGTGCAGGTGGACGGCCGCCTGCACGCCGCCGCCGGCCGCTTCAGTGCCAGCAACGCGCTGGAAGGCGCCGCGGCCAACGCCGGCATCCGCCTGGGCGCGGGCAGCCTGCTCGACCTGTCGGGCCGCTGGATCGACAGCAGCGATACGGCGGTGGTGCGCGCGCTGGACGGCGGCAGCGTGGTGCTGGCCAGCCGCGGCACCGTGCAGACGGCGCTGGGCGCCGCGATCGATGTCTCCGCAGGGGCCTTGCGCAGTGCGGGTGCGCTGACCACCACCGGCCGCGCCGGCCATATCGAGGTGCGGCTGAACGAAGGGCTGAACCTGACGCAGGCCGCGCCGGTGCCGCTGGGCAATTGGCAAGCGCGCATCGCCGGCTTCGACTTCGATGCCGGCGGGCGCCTGGCCTTCAGCGGCCTGGCCTCGCTGACCCTGGGCGGTAATGCAGCCAGCCCGGGCTTCGACAGCGACTTCTTCAACGCCAACGGCTTCGGCAACATCAGTCTGGCGGCGCTGGGCGATGTGCGCCTGGCTTCGAACCTGAACCTGGCGCTGGGCCTGCGCAACCTGCTGGCAGGCACGGCCGCCGACGGCAGCGGGCGTTTTGTCAGCACCGGCGTGCAGCCGCTGAAGGCGCGCCGGCGTGCGGTGACGCTGACATTGGCGGCCACCGCCCCGGTGGACCGCATCAACAGACTGCCAGGCGCCAGTCTGGTAATGGACACCGGTGCGCGCATCACCACCGGTGCCGGCGGCAGCCTGCGCCTGAACGCGCAGCGGCAGCTGACCGTGGGCGGCACGCTGACGGCGCCTGCGGGCGAAATCGCATTGACGCTGGACGGGCGCCGCGGCGGCAACGACAGCGGCGGCGTGTTCGAGGACACCGTCGGCTACCTGGACACGCAATCGGTGTGGCTGTCGTCCAGCGCCCTGCTGGACGTGTCGGGTGTCGTGCTGGCCGATGCCGACGTGCTGGGCCGCCCGCGCGGCCGCGTGCTGGGCGGAGGCACGATCAGCCTGCTGGCCCGGCGCGGCCATGTGGTCACGGATGCCGGCGCGGTGCTGACGCTGCGGGGTGCCAGCGGCACCGTCTGGACCGACGGCGCGCGCGCGGCCCAGGCGCTGTCGGCCGACGGCGGCACATTGCGTCTGCAGTCGGCCGAAGGCATGCACCTGGCGGCCCGTGTCGACGCGCGGGCCGCGGACGCACGCGGGGCTGGCGGACAGTTGCAGTTGCGGCTGGGGCTGTCGGGCACCGAGCGCTTCACCAGCGGCCCGGCCTATGCGACCAGCAACCGCGAACTGCGGTTGCAACGCGCCGACCCAAGTGCAATCGGCCTGCTGCCCGGCGCTGCCGGGCTGGCGGCTGCCGTGGGTCGTGGAACGACTGTCGGCACCACGGTCATCGGCGACCGGCTGCTGCGTGACGCCGGCTTTGCGACCTTGAGCCTGCAGGCCGACGACGCGCTGCGCTTCGGCACCGGCATGACGCTGTCGGCCAGCCGTGCGCTGCTGCTGGACGCGCCGGTGCTGGGCGCGCTGGGCGATGCCGAGGTGGCGCTGCGCGCGCCGCATGTGGCGCTGGGCAACCAGCGGCGCGTGGCGCCGAGCAGCCACGAACGCATCGGCAATGTCGCCACGGGGCCCAAGCGCCTGCCGGTGGCCATGGGCGGCGACGGCGTGCTGACGGTGCTGGCGTCCTTGATCGAGGTGCATGGCGACACGGCCACCCAGGGCCTGCGCTTCATGGGGCTGGACGCCACGCTGGGCGCGGACGGCACCCGTTCGCGCACCGACGGCGAGATCCGCCTGATCGCCGTCGCCCAGGGCGTCAGCAACACGGCTCGCAGCCAGCTGGCTTATGCCGGCGAACTGCAGTTCACGGCCGGCGTCACCTACACCACGACGATGAGCGACTACAGCGTCATCGGCACGACCACGCGGGTGGCGTCAGTCGGTCCGACGTCAGGTGGAGTGGCGTCAGGCAGCGTGGCGTCAGGCAGCGTGGCGTCAGGCAGCGTGGCATCAGGCAGCGTGGCATCAGGCGGCGCCGCGCCACGCGAGCTGCCCGCGGTGCTGGCAGTGTTCGGCCCGGCCGGTGGGTCCGCCAGCCTGCCGCCGCCGTCAGCCGCCGGGCGGCTGACATTGCGCGCCGACCTGATGCGCCTGGCCGGCAATCTGCACCAGCCCTTCGGTGCGATCGATGCCCAGGCCGACACCCTGATCGTGGCTGACAGTGCCCGCATTTCTGTGTCCGGGGCGGGGCAGTCGTTGCTGCTGGGCAGCACCGTCAACGGCCGGCAATGGCAGTACCGACCGACGGGTCTGTACCAGGCCGACGGCAGCGCGCGATCCGTCGACCCGGCGCTGAATGCCGACATCCGCGTGCTCGATGCGCTGCCGGTGGACAACGCGCTGCGCCTCGATGGCCGCCGCCTGGAGGTGAACCCGGCGGCGGTGCTGGATGCCCGCGGCGGCGGCGACTTGCTGGCCTGGGAGTTCGTGCCCGGCGTGGGCGGTACGCGCGACGTGCTGGCCAACCCCGGCGTGTTTGCGGTGCTGCCCGGCTACAGCTACGGCTTTGCACCGGTCGATGCCGAGATCGTCGGCAGCGGCGCGGCTGCTGCGCTGCGGCCGGGCAGCCGGGTCGAGATCGTCGATGCCGGCTCGGCCCTGCCCCCGGGCACCTACATCCTGCTGCCGGCGCGCTACGCCCTGCTGCCGGGCGCCGTGGTGGTGAGCCTGCAGGCCGGGGCCGCACCGGCCCAGGCCAGGGCCGGTGACAACGGCAGTGTCGTCGTCGCTGCACGCCTGGGCAGCGGCGCAGCGCCCGCACCCGGTGCTGCATTGCAGGCGGTGAAGGTCGAGGCGGCGGCAGTGGCGCTGCGCGCGTCGCGCATCGACCTGACAGCGGTGGACCGGTTGCTGGGCGATCGCGCGCTGCGTCTGGACGAACCCGTGCCTGCACTGCCGGCCGATGCCGGCCGCATCACCTTGCTGGCGACCGAGCCGCTGCGCCTGGCGGCCGATCTGCGGCTGCAAGCCCCGAGCGGCCGACGCGCCGGCACGCTGGAGATCGGCGTGCGCGACGGTCGCATCGTGGTACTGGACCTGGAAGACAGCGACACGATGCTGCCGGACGGCATCTCCAGGCTGGACGCGGGCAGCCTGGTCGCCGCCGGGGCCGACCGCCTGGTGCTGGGCGGTGCCGGTGTCGGCAGCGAAGCAAGTGGCGCCGGGGACATGAGCGAGGCCACCGGCCGGGTGCAGGCGCTGTCGCGCCAAGTGCAGGTGCAGGCCACCGCGCAGCCGCTGCAGGCCGGGCGTGTGCTGCTGCTGGCGCGCGACGAGGTGGACTTGCTGAGCGGTGCACGCGTGCGGTCGGCCACGGTGCCGGGCCCAGGCGCCGGGGCCGGGGCCGGGCGCATCGAGCTCGACGGCGCCGCGGCGCTGCTGTATGTCGGGCCCGATGCGGGCGCGCAGGTGCTGCGCACTGGCGATGGCGCCGGCGGCGCAGGCAGCGGTGGGATTGAAAGTGCGGGCCGCGTGAATGTGGCCGCCGGCGCCGGTCTGCAAGGCGCCACGGTGTTGCTGGACGCCGAGCGGGTGCAGCTCGACCCCGGCACAGCCTTGCAGCCACAGCATTTTTCGGTGCGCGCGCGGACATTGGCCCTCGGCGCCGTCACGGCCGCCGAGGGCGACAGCGTGCTGGCCCCGGCCTTGCTCGACGGGCTGGACGGGATCGCCAGCCTGAGCTTCGGCGCCAGCGAGCGCCTGGACCTGTACGGCACGCGCAACGTGCGCGCCACCCGCATCAGCCTGGACACACCGGTGCTGCGAGGGGTCGGCACCGCAGCCGACGTCAGCCGCTTCGAGGCCGACGACATCGATCTGCGCAACACCGGCGCCGCCCCTGCCCCGTTGGTGGCCGCCGCCGGTGAGGTGCGTGCCGGGCTGGCCCTGGTGGCCGACCGCCGCATCACGCTGGGCGTGGCTGGCGGCGCCGCCACGTTGCTGGACTTTGCCCGGGTTGCGCTGCAGGCCGGCACGGACATCCGGCTCGACGCTGCGGGCGGCCTGCAGGCGCCTGGCCTGTTGAACCTGCAAGCCCCGCGCATCGGCGCCAGCACCGGCAGTCAGCACACGCTTCAGGCCGAGCGCCTGACTCTCGGCGCCGCAGCGTCCACCTCGGCAGCGACCTTGCCGGCCGCAGGCGGCACCGGTGCCAGCCTGCGCCTGCGCGGCAACACGGTCGAGCACGACGGCCGGCTGGAATTGCCCGGCGGCACGATCAGGGTCGAGGCCGGCAGCGGCGGGCTGCGCCTGGGCACGGGCGCCGTCACCTCGGTGGCCGGGGCGCTGCTGCCCTCCGCCGGGGGCGCGCAAGTGGCCGGGCCGGGTGGCCTGTTGAGCGTCGAAAGCGTCGGCGACATCGTGCTGGACGGCCGCCTGGATGTGTCGGGTGCACGCACGGCCGCTGTGGGCGGCACCGCGGGCACCGACGGCCACGACGCCGCCGATGCCGGCCGCGTCGAATTGCTGACCGGCGGCACGCTGGTGCTGGGGGCGGGGCTGGCATTGCAGGGCAGCGCCGCGCCGCCGCGCCTGGGCGGGCGCTTCGACGCGCAGGTGTCGGGCTTGCTCGACGGCACCGGCCGCAACGCCGGCAACGGGGCGCTCGACACCCTGGCACAAGGCCTGGACGAAGGCGGCTTCGATGGCGCCATCGCGCTGCGCCTGCGCCAGGGCGACCTGCGCCTGGCGACATCGCGCCTGCGTGCGGCCGAGGTTGTGCTGTCCGCCGACAACGGCCGCATCGACATCGACGCGCCGATCGTTGCCCGCAGACTGGGCGGCATTGGCGGCATTGGCGGCGTCAGCGGCAACAGTGGCGTCAGCGGCGGTCGCGTCGAATTGCACGCCGGCACCGACCTGCGCGTGACCGGGCCCATCGATGCCAACGGCGGCGGGACTGGCGGCACGGCTGACGGCATGACCGACAACAGGTCAGGCTCAGGCGGCCAGATCACGCTGGGCAGTACCCGGGGCCGGGTGCAGATCGGTGCCGGTGCGCTACTTGAGACCGGCATGGCGTCGGGCGATGGCAACGTCGGCGATGGCAACGTCAGTGGCGGCCGCATCGTGCTGCGCGCACGCCGCGACGACAGCGCTGGCACGGTGGCGGTGGACATCGAGCCCGGCACCACCAGCGCCGCAGAACGGCTGCGGGCCGGCCAGACCGTGGTCGAGGCGGTGCGGGTGTACGAGGGCGTGAGCCGCATCGTCAGCGGCCCCGGCACGCCAGGGTCGACGGACGGCACGCTGGGGCAGGACAGCCTGCGCGCCGATGCGTCGGCCTTTGCCGGGCAGGCCGATGCATTGCTGCAGCGCCTGGGTCTGGGCGGCAGAACAGACGGCACCGGCGGAACAGACGGCACGAACCCCGCCGTGCTGGAGGTGTCGGCCGAGGTGCGCAGCAGCGGCAGGCTGGAACTGGTGGACGACTTCAATCTGCACAGCGACGGCGTCGCCCAGCCGCTGACACTGAGCCTGCGCGCGGCCGGCGAGTTGAAGTTGAGCGGC
>Ga0335397_10006834_pt1 | contig 14637 bp, 14 predicted proteins | sample MAT04_FD_205740 | JGI IMG/M metagenome (GOLD analysis project Ga0335397, IMG submission 205740) | Freshwater microbial communities from Lake Fryxell liftoff mats and glacier meltwater in Antarctica - MAT-04 (spades assembly) (version 2) ...
CGCGGTGAAGTAGGGTTTCTTTTCGAGCAGCGCCTTGATCGCGGCGACGAGATGCTGCGGCGCATCCGTCTTCAGCAGATAGCCGCGGGCACCGGCGGCGAAGACCTCGCGCACCAGCTCGTCGCTCTCATGCGAGCTGAAGATGAGGATCTCGGTTTCCGGGCAAGCCTGCCTGATCTGCCGGGTGGCGTCGAGGCCATTGACCTCCGGCATGCCGATGTCGAGGACGACGATGTCCGGCTGGAGCTTCTCCGCCTGCTCCACGGCTTCGCGCCCGTTCGCGGCTTCACCGCAGATTTCCCAGCCCCATTCGTTTTCGAGGAGCAGGCGCAGGCCATTGCGGATGATGGCATGATCGTCGGCGAGCAGAATTTGGGTCTTTTTCATGAGTGGGTGAGTTGGGCGGGGCAACCCGAGTAAGAGTCTCGCGTGTTTTGCGGGTCACTGCGGACGACCTCGCGGGTGCTGGAGGTGAATGGAAGGCGGACGGTAAAGGTGCTGCCGTGGCCCACTTCGCTGGCGACTTCGATCCCGCCGCCGTGCAGTTCCACGAGCCGGCGAACGATGGAAAGGCCAAGCCCGGTGCCGCGTTCGCCGGAAGTGCCAGCCCGATGGGCTTCGCTGAATTTGTCGAAAATCAGCGGCAGGGCGGCGGCGGGGATGCCCCGGCCAGTGTCCGCTACGGTGATCGCCACGCCGCCGCTCCCGTGGGCGACGCGGGCGCGGACGGTGCCCCCGGCCGGGGTGAACTTGATCGCGTTGTTCAGCAGGTTGCTGAAGACCTGCGAGAGCTTCAGCCGGTCGCCCCACATCGGGGGCTCGCCGTTCTCCGCCTCCACGGCGAGGACGACGCCTTTGGCCTGGGCGTTGAAGCGCAGCGCCTTCGCCGATTCGTGCAGGACTTCGTGAATGTGCAGTTCAGTCAGGTCGAGCTGCGCGTGGCCGGCCTCGATCTTGGCGATGTCGAGGAGGTCATTCACCAGCGCGAGGAGATGGTGCGCGGCCTCGCCGATGGTCTCCATGTTGCGGTCGAATTCCGCGGGCGAGACCATCCGGCTCCGCCCGCGCAACACGCCGGACATCATCTCGATCCCACTCAAGGGCGAGCGCAGGTCGTGGGAGACCACGGCGAGAAATTCGTCCTTCAGCCGATTTAAGCCACGCAGCTCCTCATTCGCCGCCGCCAGCTCCGCGGTCCGCTCGACCACCCGCGCTTCGAGACCGGCGTTGAGCGCTTCGAGTTCGTCCACTTTTACCGAGAGTCGGTTCGTGACGAGGCAAAGATGCTCGCTCGCGAAGGCCGCGCTCATGGCAGGAACCACCGGCGTCCCCTCTCCCCCGAGCGCTTCACCGACGGCGGCGAGGATTTCCTCGGGGTCGCAGGGCTTGGCCAGGATGCAGGCGACGCCACAGGCTTCGGCGAGATCGCGTGCGGCCGGCTCCAGGCCGCTCGCGGTGTAGAAGATGACTTTCGTCGCCGCGAGCACGGGATCGGCGCGAATCTGGCGGACGAATTCATAGCCATCCATCGTCGGCATAATGATGTCGGCGATGACAAGGTCCGGGCGAAACAGGCGGGCCTCAGCCAGCCCCTCCGTGCCGTCCGACGCTTCCGCCACGGAATCTCCGCGGTAGTTGAGCAAGGTCACGAGGAGTTCCCGGTTAACCGGCCGATCATCGACGATGAGGATTTTGGACATGGCTAGTTTTCTTCAATTTCAAGCAGGCACTCCTCGATCACGGCGAGGAGGGCTTCGGGTTCGATGGGGCGGGCAATGAAACGCAGCGCCCCGGCGGCGACGGCGCGCGCCTGATCCGCCGAGGTCAAGGAAGCGGAGGTGATGAGGACCACCGCTTCGTCGCACAGCTCGGGGTCGGCCTTCACCGCGGCGAGCAGGTCGAAGCCGGTGCCACCCGGCATGATCACGTCGCAGACGATCAGATCCGGGTGCAGGGTGCGGGCGAGGTGGAGGGCTTCGGTCAGGTTTTTCGCCGGTCGCACCTCGTAGCCCGAGGGATCGAAGACGCTGTGCAAAAGCTGCAACTCGATTTCCGAGTCATCCACCGCGAGCAGCAGCGCGTGCGGTTTCTTCGGAGCGCCCGCCGGGGTTTCCGTCGAGGGCGCGGGTGCAGCGCGCGGGGTGGAGTGCAGGGCCGGATCGAGAAAGACCTCCATCTCGGCCACGAATTGCTCCGGCTCGATCGGCTTCGAGAGGTAGCCGTCGAAGCCGGCGGCCACGACTTTTTCCCGATCGCCGATCATGGCCAGCGCCGTCACGGCAACGATCGGGATGCGCCGCAGCACGGGGTCCGCCTTGAGCTGGCGGGCGACCTCGTATCCATCCATCCCGGGCACGTGGATGTCGCAGACGATGAGGTCCGGCGGATCCCGCCGGGCGCATTCCAGCCCCTCGCCGCCGTCCTTCGCAGATTGAACCGTGTGGCCGAAGGATTCGAGCAGATAGGTCATCAGATCGAGGTTGGCCGGGGTGTCTTCGATGACCAGGATGCGCGCGCTCACGATCGGTTTTCCTCCAGGGCGAAAGTGAAACAACTGCCCCGCTCGCGGGCGCTTTCCACGGTGATGACGCCCCCGATCAGGCCCGCGAGTTTTTGGCTGAGGTGCAGGCCCAGGCCGGAGCCTTCGAAGCGGCGCGTCGAGGAGTTGTCGAGCTGGGTGAAGGCGAAGAAGAGCTTTTCCTGATCCTCCTCGACGATGCCGATGCCGGTGTCGGTGACGACGAATTCGACGAAACCATCGGTTCTCCGGAGATCGAGAGAGACGTGGCCCTGTTTGGTGAACTTGATCGCGTTGTTGAGCAGATTGAGCAGGATCTGGTGGAGCGCGCGGCGATCGGTGGTGACGACGATCTTCTCCGGCGGCAGGCTGACGTGGAGGGCGAGACCCCGGGCCGCCGCGAGTTGCCGGAGCGTGGTCGCGACCTCCTGCATCAGCGCTCCGCAGTCCACCGACTCGGGATGCAGCTCGACGCTGCCGGATTCGATGCGGGTCAGATCGAGCAGGTCGTTGATCAGCGAGAGCAGATGCTTCGCGCTGCCCTGGACGGTGCGCAGTTGCTTTTCCTGATCGATCGTGAGCGGGCCGGGCAACCGCATGAGCAGCGTGCCGGTGAAGCCGAGGATGGCATTCAGCGGCGTCCGCAACTCATGCGACATGCCGGCGAGGAAGCGGTCCTTGGCCAGCACCGCCTTTTCCATTTCGAGATTCTTGCGGTGCAGGGTCGCCTCGATCCCCTGGCGCTCGGTGATGTCGCGCACCACGCCGATGACCATCGCGCCCTCTGCGGTCTCGACCGGGCTGAGCATGATATCGAGCGGGAATTCGCGGCCGTCCTTGCGCCGGCCGAGCAGCTCCAGCCCCGCGCCCATCGGGCGCACCTGGGGGTGGGCCTGATACGCCGTCCGGTGGGCGACGTACCGCTCGCGGAAGCGCTCGGGCAGCAGGAATTCGAGCGCCTGGCCGAGGAGTTCCGCACGCGGGTAGCCGAAGAGCACCTCGGCCGGCGCGTTCACCCGCGCGATGCGACCGTCGCTGTCGCTGACCACGATGGCATCCGGCGCGGATTCAAAGAAGCGTTCGAAAAGGGTGTTCATGGTTGGGCGCGTCCGGCGAGCACCGGCGCGGGACGCGGGGCCGCGCCGCGCTCCGCGAGCACTCCGATCCGGCATTCCTCGCCGTTCGCGTCGGCGACAGCTTCGAGGTGGACGGACCGCGGCGCGGCCCCCTCCCGCGGCAACGTCGCTTCGCAATGCTCCCGCTGCCCGCCGGCGAAGGCCTGGTCGAGAAAGCGGTGAAAGGCGGGGCGCTCCGCCATGGCGATGAGCATGACAAAGCGCCTCATCAGGAGCAGCGAGGGCGCGACGCCAAAGAGTCCACCACCGGCGAGGTTCACCGCGCGGATGACCCCATCGCGGGCGAGGGTGAAGTACGGCGTGGGCGTGTGGTCGAAGAGCTCGGCATAACGCCGCCCGCTCACTTCCAATTCCACGCAGGCCGCGCGCAGGGCGTCGGTTTGCATCTCCAGCGCGATTTGGTGGACCTGCAATTCGTGAAGCTGTCGCGCGGGATCGATGACTTTCGGCGGTGAGGTCCGGAGGCGCTCCTCGGCGCGTTGGTGGAGTTCGTCCGGCGAGAGGGCGGTAAAGGCAGTAGGGTTCATGAGGTTGGTTGGGTTGAAAGAAGCCGGCCTGCCGCGGCGAGGCATCCCGCGCGGCGCTGCCCGGAGGTGACGCAGTGCAGTGGTGCCTCTTCCGGAAAGCCCTGCTCATTTCTCCCCACTTTCCGCTGCCGGCCCGGGCATGGCCGACGCTTGATCAGGAGACACCTATGAATACGAACCTCCTCCCCATGCCGGACCCTTCCTCGCATCGCGACCTGGCGCGTCTCGAACTTTTCATCAACGTCTTCGTGCGCAAGCCCGGCCGCACGCCCCGCCGCCGCACCACTCACCGGCGCTGAGGCCTGGAGCGGCCCCCTCGTCGGCGGCCACTCGGTCCGGGCCGTCGCGGCGGATGCGACGTACTGTGGAGAGCGGGCGGTCATGGCGTGGCCAGCGCGTCGCGCAGGGTGGTGAGGAGTTTTTCGGCGCGGTAGGGTTTGGTCAGAAAGGCACGGGCCCCGGCTTCCTTGAAGGTCGCGATGCGGCCTTCGTCTCCCCGCCCGGAGGTGGCGATGATCCGCACCTTCGGATCGAGGTGCATCAGCGCGCGGGTCAGCGAGAGGCCGTCGAAATGCGGCATCACCGCATCGGTCAGCACCACCTGGATCTCGTGGCGATGCATGGCATAGAGCGCCACGGCTTCGGTGCCATCGGCGGCGGTCAGGACCTCGTAGCCGGCCTCGCGCAGGATCAGCGACGTGACCGTGCGAATCCCTTCTTCGTCATCGACAATCAGCACCAGCTTGCCGTGGCCGGCGGGTGGCGCAGTTTCCGCCGGTGGTGTGACCTCCGCCGCGGCACCGGGCACGGCGGGCAGGAAGACCTGGAAGGTGGTGCCGCGGCCGGGCTCGCTCTCGACGTGCACCACGCCGCCGTGGCTCTGGACGATGCCCAGCACCGTCGAGAGGCCGAGGCCGGTGCCTTTGCCCACTTCCTTGGTGGTGAAAAACGGATCGAAAATCCGGTCGATGACCTCTTGCGGGATGCCGCTGCCGGTGTCGCTCACCTTCAGCAGCACGTAACTGCCGGCGTGCGTGCCGGGCACCATGCTGGAGTAGTTTTCATCGACCTCGAGGTTCTCGCCCGAGAGCGCGAGCGTGCCGCCGTCGGGCATGGCGTCGCGGGCGTTGATGGCGAGATTGAGCAGCACCTGGTGGAGCTGCGTGGGGTCGCCCATGAGCGGCCAGAGGTCCGGCGCGAAACGCGGGACAATGTTGATCGACTTGGGAAAAGTCTCCCGCGCGATGCCGGCCATCTCCTTGATCAAATGCGTGACATCGAGCCGCAGCCGCTTCCCCTCTGCGCCGCGCGCGAAGGTGAGCACCTGCTTGACGATCTCCGCGCCCCGCTCGGCGCTGGCCTCGATCGTGGCCACGATCTTCTCCCTCATCTCCGCGGGCTGCTCCTTGCGGAGGAAAGGAGCGGCCATCAGGATCGGCGCGAGGATGTTGTTCAGGTCGTGCGCCACGCCGCTGGCCAGGGTGCCGAGGCTCTCCAGCCGCTGCGCGCGGAGGTAGTGCTTCTCCAGCGCCAGCCTTTCGGTGATGTCCTGCTTGATGGCGATGAAGTGAGTGATCCGGCCCGCCGGGTCTTTGAGCGGGGTGAGCGTCATCTCCTCGTCGTACCGGGCGCCGTCCTTGCGCTGGTTGCGCACCTGCCCGCGCCAGACCCGGCCGGCGAGGATGGTCTGCCACATGTCGTCGTAAAACTCGCGCGGATGTTCGCCAGACTTGAGGAGGTGCAGGTTCTGTCCGATGGCCTCCGCGCGCGGGTAGCCGGTGAGCGCGGTGAAAGCGTCGTTGACCCAGAGGATCGTGCCTTGCACGTCGGAGATGACGATGGCATTGGCCGCGGCATTGAGCGCGGCGCTTTGCAGGAGACGCTCCGCCTCCGCCCGCTGGCGTTCGGTGATGTCGTGGAAGTGGCACTGGATGATCCGATGCCGATCCACGACGTAGGCGCTGCTGGTGAGTTCCGCCGTGCGCACCCGGCCATCGCGGGTTTTCAGGGAGAGGCCTTTATTAATGACGGCGTGCTTTTTCGCGAAGTCGGCAAAGGCCGCCGCGGAATCCGCGAGGCCCGCGAAACTCTCGATCTCCCAGAGGTGTTTGCCCTGCAGCTCGGCCAATTCGTAGCCGAGCATGGCCTGCAGAAATGGATTGGCATCCACGATCCGGCCCGAGTGGCCATTGAGGACGAGGATGCCCTCCAGGGCGGCGGCAAAGAGCTGCCGGTAGCGCCGCTCGGAGAGCTTCATCGCTCCATCCGACTGGTGCTCCATGCGCCGCACCTGCACCTCGGCCAGTTCGCGCGCCACCGATGGCACGAGCCGCTTGAGGTTGCCCTTCATCACGTAATCCTTGGCGCCCGATTTCATCGCCTCCACCGCGACCTCCTCGCCGATCGTGCCCGAGACGTAGATGAAGGGGATGTCCAGCCCGCGCGCCTTCCAGAGATCCATGGCTTTGGCCCCGTTGAAGTGCGGCATGGAGAAATCGGAAAGGATCAAATCCCACGGCCCCTGAGCCAGGGCGGCTTCCATCGCGGGGGCGGTATCCACCCGCTCGGCGTCCACGTCATAGCCCCCGCCCTTCAATTCACGGACCAGCAACCGCGCGTCGTCCTCCGAATCCTCGACCAGTAAAACGTTCAGCGGCGTTTTCATAATTTTGGCACTGCCACGGGCGGCGGTTCGTTGAGCAGCAGCCAGTAGATGCCGATCTGCCTGACGACTTCGAGGAACTGCTCGAAATTTACCGGCTTGCGCATGTAGCTGTTCGTGTGGAGATCGTAACTCTGGAAAATGTCGCGTTCTTCCTTCGAGGAAGTGAGCACCACCACCAGGAGCAGCCGGGTCCGTTCGTCCGCCCGAATCCGCCGCAGGACTTCGATCCCATCCACCCTGGGCAGCTTCAGGTCGAGCAGCATTACCGCCGGCAGCTCACTCACGTCGCGTCCTGCGTAAGCGCCCGTGCCGAACAGATAGTCGAGCGCCTCGACGCCGTCGGTGGCGACGATGATCGGATTGAGGATCTTGCTTTGCTTAAACGCCCGTAACGTCAGCGTCACGTCGTCGGGGTTATCTTCGACGAGGAGGATGGGTCTATTCATGGTCAGGGGTGGGGGCGGGCAGCCCGGGGAGAGTGAAAAAGAACGTCGCGCCCTGGCCCGCCGCGGCCTCCGCCCAGATGCGGCCGCCGTGGCGGTGGAGGACGCGCTGCACGGTGGCGAGGCCGATGCCGGTCCCGGGAAATTCCGTGGCGTCGTGCAGTCGCTGGAAAGCGCCAAACAGTTTGCCGGCGTAAGCCATGTCGAAGCCGGCCCCATTGTCGCGGACAAAATGCGTGCGCTCACCCTCGTGCTCCATCACCCCGACTTCGATGCGGGCCTGCGGCTGTTTGCCCGTGAATTTCCACGCGTTGGCGAGCAGGTTTTGCAAGGCCACCCGCAGGAGCGCGGGATCGGCCTGCACGGTCAGCCCATCCGCGATCACCCACTCGACGCGCCGCGCGGGCTCCTCCTGCTCCAGTGCCGCGGCGATGCGGCGGGCCAGCATGGAAAGATCGACCGCCCCGACCTGCATCTCGGTGCGCGTCACCCGCGAGAGCTTGAGCATGTCGTCGATGAGATGCCCCATGTGCTGGCTGGCCGCGCGCACCCGCCGCAAGCTATCCTGCGCCTCCTCGTCCAGCTTGCCGGCGTAGTCTTCGAGCAGGATGCGGCTGAAGCCGTCGATGCTCCGCAACGGCGCGCGCAGATCGTGCGAGACGGAATAGCTGAAGGCTTCCAGCTCCTTGTTCGCCACTTCGAGCTGCGCGGTGCGCTCCACCACGCGCTTTTCCAATTCCGAGTGAAGCTGCCGCAAATTTTCCTCAGCCGCAAAGCGCTCGGTGATATCGCGGATGTTGCACTGGATCACGGCGTGGCCGCCCTCGTCGTAGAGATTCGCGACCACCTCGACCTGCTGGCGCCGCCCGCTTTTGCTTTCCAGCGGCAGGTCCTGGTAACGGACGCAGTGCTCGCGCTGCAAAACTTGGAACATCGCCTGGCTGGCCGCTTCATCCTCGAGCAGCCCGATTTCAAACAGCTCCCGTCCGACGAGTTCCTCGCGCGGGTACTCGATGAGTTGCATGATGAACGGATTCGCGTCGGTGATCTTTCTGGTCGCCGGGTCGAGGAGCAGGACGCCGTCGTGCGCGGCTTCAAAAAGCCGCCGATACCGCATTTCCGTAATCCGCAGCTTCTCCTCGACCCGCTTCCGCTCGGTGATGTCGCGGCTGATGCGGGAGAGGCCAAAGATTTTTCCGTCTGCATCGGCGATGGGGGAGAGCGTCGTGGAAACGAGAATCCTGGTTCCGTCCTGGCAAACGCGCTCGGCGTCATAATTTCCCACCCGCTCACCGCGACCGATCCGCGCCAGCATCTCGTTCTCTTCGGCCAGGCTCTCCGGCGGAAAAAGCCGCGTCAGCGACTGGCCGACGATCTCGGCGGCGGCATAACCGAACATCCTTTCCGCGCCCGGATTCCAACTGGTGACGGTGCCATCGAGGGCCTTGCTGATGATGGCGTCTTCGGAAGAATTGACGATGTCGGCGAGGCGGATTTCGGATTCGGCGCGCGACTTCTCGGCCTGCGCCCGCTCGGTGGTCTCCCGCTGGAGGCTTCGGTTGGTTTCCTCCACCGTTTGCTGCGAGGCGGCGAGCTCCCCCATCATTCCGCGCAGGCTGGCTTCTCTCTCCCGGTGCTCGCGGATGTTCGTCGCGATGAGGCAGGCGATGGCGTTGCCATCCCCGCGCAGCGGGGCGGCGGCGAGGCGCACGGGGAGGGACTTTTCACCCGCCGCCTGGAGGAGCAGCTCGGCCGCGCAACGCTCGGTTCGGGCCTGGCCGAGAACGGATTCAAAAGCGGCGCGGTCGGCTGCCAGCACGAAGTCGCGGAAGTTCGCGCCGACGATCCGGTCGGGCCGCGTCCCGACCATTTCGGCGAAGCTGCGGTTCGCGTAAAGGATGGTCGCGTCGGCCGCGATGGTGACCGCGCCTTCGCTCATCTCCTCGACGAGGTTGCGATACGGTTCCTGCGCGCCGGTCAGCGTGAAGAGCCGGTCGCCCCCGGGGCCGGCGACGATCAGCGCATCGATGTCGCCGCTGCGCATGGCGTGGAGATTTTCCCGGGCTTCCTCGAGCAGGGCGTGCAGCTCGGGAAGCTGCGCCGCGAGCGCTTCCAGCTCGGCGCGCGTCTTATTCGGGAGGTCCATCGGTGAGTTCGGGTTCGAGGTCGAGGGCGAGCAGGACGCGCTTCTGGTCGGAGAGATCGCCGATCAACCGCCGCCGGGGCAGCGGCAGGCGTTTGATCAGCGTGGGCGCGGCGAGGATGTCGTCGTCCTTCGCCCGGCCTTCCTCCTGCGAAAGATTGATCACGGTGAGAAGGTAGCGCCCGGCCAGGTGGTTCTCGCACAGCGTCTTGATGTTCGTGATGGCACGGCTCGATTTTTCCGTGAGGCCGGCAACGTAAAGGCGCAGGACGTAATGATCGGTGCGCGGCTGGGCGAGCAACTCCTCGAACTGGGCGGCGATCTCAGACATGGGGCGGACCTCCGATCGGGCGCGCACCGAGTCCCACGAGGAGGCGGATGCCTATGGAGGATTTCGGGAAGGCGGATTTTTTGGCCGGGAGTTTGGTTTTCATGGGGACGGTCAGAATTTGCTCTCGAACTCGACCAGCCGGGTGAGCGCCTCGGCGAACTCGGCGAAGGCTTCGCGCGGGAGCATGATCGTGTCGCGCCGCCCGCCCATCTCCTCGGTGAGTTTGAGGAAACGACCGCGGGCGTTTTCCTTGAGGTCGAGGAAGAAACTCTTGCGGTCGATGGCGATCTTCTCGCTGGCGATCGGCGGGGTATTGGGGCGGGAGTCGTTCATCAGGGATGGATGGTGGTTTGGGATTTTTGGGGGAAACGGCGCGGCGCGATTGCCGTCGGCGCGGAGGTGGAGAAGTGAAACGGGTGGATGGCGCATCGGCGCCGTCGGAAGCCCGCGCGGGAGCGTCGCGTGCGCCCGAACGTCGCCAGCCGCTTGATCGTGATGGGCGGGAGCGGTTCCTCGCCAAAATGAAGGCCCGCGGCATCCTCGTATGCCTGCGGACACGAGAGCAGAGCGCGGATCTCGCTCGCGACCGCCACGGCGAGGCTGGAGAGACGATCGAGTTTCATAAGGGATTCGTCAGGAGGCCGGCGTGATGGTCACTCGTGTCCGCCGGCCCGATGCCTGCGCCGACTTCCATGCCGAGCAGGCAGACGTCGTCTTCAAATTCATCGGTCGCGGAAAAGGCGTGGACTTCCTCGAAGAGCTCATCGAAAAGCTGTTCGGCGGGCAGCCCGACCCGGCGGTGCACCGCCTCGACCAGCCGCTCCTGGCCGAATTGCTCCTCATCTGTCCCTTCCACCTCGAAGATGCCATCGGTGAAGAGCAGGACGAGATCGTGCGGCGCGAGGACGCGGCGGCCCGTGGGATAGTGCGCCTCGGGCACGACGCCGAGCGCCGGGCCGTGGGTCCGCCCGCGCACCCCGAGCCGCTCAATCGCCCCCGATTCGGCGCGCACGAGGAAGGGGCTCGGATGGCCGGCGTTGGCGTATTGAATTTCCCCGCTGACCGTGTCGGCGGTGAGATAAAAGGCGGAGGCGAACATCGGCGCGCCGGCCTGCCGCAGGATGGGGACGAGGGCGCGGTTGATGCCGTCCAGGACCTCGCCCGGATCGGGCTGCGTGCGCGCGAGTTCGCCGAAGATCCCGCGGATGACGGCGGTGACGAGCGCGGCCCGCACGCCGTGGCCCATCACGTCGCAGATGAAGAGGCCGGCCTTGGTGTCGGATAATTCGCGCACATCGAAGAAATCGCCGCTCACCGTGCCCTTGGGCGCAAAGCGCTGATGAAACTGGAGCGCGCTCTCCGCGGCCGGCGTGCCCCGCGGGAGACTTGGGAAACTGCGCGGGAGCAGGGCGAGATTCGTCTCGCGCGCCAGGCGCAAGTCTTCCTCGAGCTCGGCGTTCTTTTTGCGCAGCGTCTCGTCGCTGCGCTCCAGCGCGCGGGAGAGCATCAGGAGATCATGGTGCGCGTCGAGGAGCTGCGCGGTGACTTTGTTGCCATGGCTTTGCCTGCCTTCCGCCGCCCGCGCTTTCCGGGCCCGGGTTTCCACCTCGCCGAGCACCTCGAGGAGGGTGGCGTTGATCATGGCCAGCGGCGCCGGTTTGCGCAGAAAACGCACCGCGCCGAGATCGGTGGCGAGTGCTTCGCTGGCGGCGGAAATGAGGGTGCCGGAATAGATGATGACCGGCACATCGTTCAGGCGCGCATCGCTGCGAATCTTGTGGCAGAGCTGATAGCCATCGACCGCGGGCATCATCAGATCGGAGATGACGGCGTCGATCGGCTCCGCGGCCAGGATCGTCAGCGCCTGCTCGCCATCCGCCGCGGTGAGCGCCAGATGGCCCTCGCTGATGAAGAGTTCGGCGAGCAGTTCGCGGTTCAGCTCATTGTCATCCACGACGAGAATCTTCAGCCGCCGGCGGTGGAGCGGGTCGCGGCCGCGGGCCGACGCGGCGTCGAAGAGAAACGGCGCGATCTCCCTTCCGAGCGAGCTGGCGTCGATCGACTTGACGATGCACCCGTCGCAGCCCGCCGCGGCCGCCTCCTCGGGGCCGTGTTTCGCCGTGGAAGCGACCCAGGCCACGACGGGCAGAGCGCGGGTCGCGGCATCGGCCTTGAGATGCATGCCCAGCGTCATCCCATCCATGCCGCGCAAGGCGGTGCCCATGAGGATCAGGTCGGGCCGTTGATCCATGAGCTGATAGACCGCCTGCGCGGCGTCGGGCGCGGTCCGCACGGCGTAACCTTCGTTTTCGAGGATGAGCACGGCGTGCTTCAAATAGCGGGACTGATTTTCGACGATGAGGATGCGCGGACGCGCCGGGGGGTGTCCGTTGGCGGGCAGGAGGGTGGCGCTCATCGGGTTGGTTCCTCGGGTCGGATGGTCGCCGGTTTCATTGTCCGTTGCGTACGCCCGCTCCGGTGCAGACCTCCATGCCGAGGAGGCAGACGTCATCGGTGAATTTCCGGCTGAGCGAGAAATCGCGGATGTGCGCGACGAGGTCGTCGAGCAGATGCGGCGGCGTCATCTTGATCCGCTTGCGGATGTCATTGGGCAGACGATCCCGGCCGTAGGGTTCCGAGAAGGGGCCCTCGATCTCGTAGATGCTTTTGGTGAAAAGGATGATCCGATCGCCGGGATCCAGCCGCCAGACCGAGGCCGGGTACTGCGCGCTGTCGGAAAGCCCGAGGGCCGCACCGAGCGGCGCGGAGGCCAGCGAACGGACCTGGCGGGAACTCGGCCGGATGAAGAAAGGCGCGGGGTGACCGGCATTGGCATAGCGCACCTCGCCACGCTCGATATTCACCACCATGTAAAACGCCGTCACCGGGACCCGCGAAGCAGTGCGGTGGAAGATGGCGTGCAGGGCGCGGTTCAATTCACCGAGAAAGCGCCCCGGGTCCGCGGCGCCGGCAGGCATTTTCTCCACCAAGCCGCGCACGGTGGCGGAGACGAGCGCCGCTGCGATGCGGTGCCCCAGTACATCGCAAATGAAGACGCCCACCCCGGCGGCGGAAATCTCCTGCACCGAAAAGAAGTTTGCTCCGAGCATTTCCGCCGGCTGGCTGTGGAAGGCGAAGCGCAGCGCGGCCTCCTGCGGTGCCGCGGTGGCCGGGAATGACCAGGGTTGGAGCGGCAGGCGGGCGCGCTGGATTTCGCCCGCGAACTTCAGCTCTGCCTCGACTTCCGCGTCGCGCCGCGCGAGCTCTGCGGCATGCTCCCGCTGGAGTTCCTGGAAGGCGTGCCGTTCCAGCGCATAGCCCAGCGCACGGACCAGGGCGCGAGTGCCGATTTCGGTCTTGAGCAGGTAATCCTGCGCGCCGCGCCGCACGGCCTTCCGGGCCACCTCCTCGTCGTCCACCCCGCTGAGAATCACGATCGGAATCCCGGGCGCCGCCTGCTGCATCGCGTCGAGGGTGTCGAGGCCCGCGGAATCCGGCAGCCCGAGATCGAGCAGGATGAGATCGGCGGGATGGCCGGCCAAATCCCGGACGGCCTCGGCGACGGAACCGGCGCTGCGCAAGAGGAGATCTTCCTCGAGGCCGAGGACGGCGTGGAGGACGGCGGTTAAGTCGGGGTTGTCTTCGATCAGCAAAAGCTGGACGGAGGCGGCGGGCGCGGCCGCTTTCGGCGAGCGCCGGGCGACATTCTGGGTGGGTTCCATGATCTTCATTTTTTGGGGGGTGTTAATCGGCGGCGGGGTGGAGCGAGGGGAACGTCCCATCGTGGGCGAGGCCGGATGGGAAAAGCCGGGAAGGCGGCTGGGCGGCGTAGTCGGCGATGGCGTTGAGCAACTCGGGAAGGTCGTTGTCCTTGCCGAAGAATCGGTCGGCACCCAGCGCGAGGCAGTGGCGGGCGAGCACCGGCGAGGCGTGGAGGGTGAGCACGAAGATGAGCGGGCGGGCCTCGTCGAAGGGAATGGCCTTGAGCACCGCGAGACCGCTGGTGCTGGGCATCTCGATATCGAGCACGAGGAGATCGGGCCGCATTTTGCGCACGCGGCAGAGGGCGTCCTCGGTATTGAAGGCGCGCCCGGCCAGTTCTGCGCCGGGGATCAGCCCGAGACCGAGCCCGAGGTAGCGCTGCACCACTCGCGAGTCATCCGCGATGAGGACTCGAAAGGGCCGGGCTGCCGTCGCGCGGGGTGGATCGCCCAAGTGGTTTTTCATGGCCCCAAGGGTGGCGCCGATCGCGGGGAACCGCCTGTCGCCGCGGGTCGTCAACTCCACGTAGCCGAATCGCTACACGCGATCCGGTCGGGCCGTCACTCGATCAGCCGATGCTGGATGCAATACTGCGCCAGCGCCGCATTGGAGCGGACGCCCAACTTTTCGAGCACCCGCTGGCGGTAGGTGCTGATCGTGCTGACGCTCAGGGACAACTGCGCGCCAATCGCCTTCAACGCCAATCCGCGCGCGAGTTCGAGCAGGACTTGGAGTTCCCGATCGGAGAGCCGTTCGTGCGGCATCTGATCCGCCCCGGCGAGCACGCCGGCCAGCCGTTCGGCGAGGGCACCGCTGAGGTAGCGCCCGCCGGCCAGCACCTTTTCCACCGCGCGGGTGAGGTCTTCGAGCAGGGTGTCCTTGGTCACGTAGCCGGAGGCGCCGCTCTTCAGCACGCGCAGGGCGAATTGCTCCTCGGCGTGCATGCTCAGGACGAGCACGGGCATCCTGGGCTGGGCATCTTTCAGGTCACGGATCACGTCGAGCCCGCTGCGGCCGGGCATGGTAATGTCGAGGAGCACGACACTCCACGGCTCCTTCCAAACCAGCTCCTGCGCTTGCTGCGCGGTCGCTGCTTCCCCAAAGACCGCCGC
>Ga0335397_10006841_pt1 | contig 14625 bp, 6 predicted proteins | sample MAT04_FD_205740 | JGI IMG/M metagenome (GOLD analysis project Ga0335397, IMG submission 205740) | Freshwater microbial communities from Lake Fryxell liftoff mats and glacier meltwater in Antarctica - MAT-04 (spades assembly) (version 2) ...
TCGGCAAAGTGGTGCCCTACGAGGAGTCCATACGGGTACCGCTTCTGGTGCGTGGACCCGGCTTCCCCAAAGGGGCTTCGGCCAACCAACCGGTGAGCAATGTCGACGTTCCCGCCACCGTGTTGGAAGTCGCCGCCGCCGCAGCCGGGATCCCACAGGAGGGCACGTCGTTGCTCCCCGTCGCCAAAGACCCCAACCTGCGCAAGGACCGCGCGGTGCTGATCGAGTCCACGGCCAACGGCGTGCAGGCCTACCAAGGGATCCGTACCGCAGGCTGGTCCTACGTTCGGTATGCCGAGGATGGCGGTGAGGAGCTGTACGACCTTTTCGCCGACCCCTATCAACTCGAGAACAGGATCGCGGACCCCACATTCGCAAAGGCCCGTGATCGGTTCCGGCGAGAAGTGGAACGCCTCGGTGCCTGCAAGGGCTCGGCGTGTCTCACCATGATCCCCGGAAGCGACCTTCGTTGACCGATTCGCGAGCGGTGGCCGTCACGGGAATCGGCGTCGTCAGCGCGCTCGGTACCCAGCCCGAGACGTTTTGGTCCCGGCTCGTCGCCGGGTCTGACGGCGCGGTGGCGGGGCCGGTTCCCAACTTCGACCCGTCGATGTGGCTCGGTCGGCGCGAGATCCGTCGCTCGAGCCGATTCATGCAGTTCGCCGTCGCGGCCGCAGCCCGCGCCGCCGAAGACGCCGACCTCACCCCCACCACCGATCCACGCGTCGATCTTGTGTCGTCGGATCGAACAGCCGTCGTGCTCGCAAACGTCTACGGCGCTCCCGAAGTGCTCGCCGAAGCCGAGGCCACGTTCACCACCCACGGCCCCTCCGCGGTGAACCCGCTCTTGGGCATGATTGCCTGCGAGAGCGCCGCGGCTGCAGCGGTCGCGCTCAAACTTGGAGCACGCGGTCCCACGAAAGTGGTGGTTGGGGCTTGCGCCGGTGGAGCGATGGCGATTGCCGACGGCGCCGACCTCATCCGGTTCGGGCGGGCCGACCGGGTGTTTGCGGGTGCGAGTCAGGCGATGGTAACGCCCAGCATCGAGGCGGCGTATCAGAACCTTCGGGTGCTGTCGCCCACCGCCCGCCTCCGCCCGTTCCATCGCATGCGCGATGGGTTTGTGTTCAGTGAGGGCGCAGCCGTGCTCGTGCTCGAAACTCTTGCCCGAGCGGTGGATCGCGGCGCTCGCATCTATGGGCTGGTCGCCGGGAGCGCCAACACCAACGATGCGGCCAACATGATCTCGCCGTCAGGCGATGGCGCGGTCTGGTGCATGCGGCTCGCCCTGGCCGACGCCGGCCTTGATCCCGCCGACGTGGTGCATGTCAACGCCCATGGCACCGGCACGGAGGTGAACGACCTCGTAGAGGCCGACGCCATCGCCGAGGTGTTCGGCGCCGACGGGTGCACGGTCACGTCGATCAAAGCGGTCACCGGCCACACGGCGTCGGCCTCCGGCGCATTCGAGGCGGCCGCGGTGCTCCTGTCGTTCCACCACGGTCGACTCCCACCGGCCACGCTCGACACCAACGTCGACCAACGGATAGACGTCCCCGTGATTACGGGGACGGCGGCCCACTGGATTCCCGGGCCGACCATCTCGAACTCGTTCGGCCTGGGTGGCCACAACTGCTCGCTGGTCTTCACCCCCTACTCCCCCGCACCGTAGCGAAGGAGCGGCGTCAGGCAGGGAGAGGTTGCGCCGACGCCTCATCGACCACCGACGCCGCCCAGGTCGCGGTGCCCGGATCGATCGGATCGCGTCCGAAGATGGCGGCGGTGATAACCGAACCCACCGTGGCAATGCGGGGATCGGGCAGCGACGATGCTGCGAGCCGGCGAGCAAAGGACGCGATCGTCTCCGTGGTACGTCGGGGGGTCCCTCGCCGCTCCCCTTCCCGTTCGAGTCGGCGCCGGAGATCGCCGACCCACGGTGGCGCGGCCGCAATGGCAGCGTCCTCGTCGTTGTCGTCCTCATGTTTGCGTCGCCGACCCCAGAGGAACGAGGCCAGCAACACCAGCGCCCCGATGACCACGATTGCGAGCAGGAACGGTGCCAAGGCAGCGGCACTCGATGCACCAGATGCGTTCGACCCGCTGGTGCCACGGCCGCCACCGGACCCTGAGCCACCCGATCCGTTGCCGAAACCACCCGATCCATTGCCAGAACCCGATCCACTGCCAGAACCCGATCCACTGCCAGAACCCGAACCGCCGCCGCTCCCGCCATCGGACCCTCCGAATCCGTCGGAACCTCCAAAGCCGTCAGACCCTCCCGAACCGTCGGCGTTACGCCCACCATCGGATCCGAACTGCCCATCGGACCCGTTGCGCCCGCCATCGGACCCGTTGCGCCCGCCATCGGACCCGAATTGCCCATCGGACCCGCTGCCGTTCTGCGATCCCCCGCCTTCAAAACCTCCATTGCCCGCACCGCCGGACTGGCCCCCCGAACCGCCACCGAAACCATCCGAATTGCCGCCTGATCCGCTGCCACCGTTTGATCCGGCACCCCCGCCAGCACCTCCACCTCCGAAGCCGTTTCCAACGCCACTGTTCGACCCCGTGAGGTTGGCGCGATCAAGCGGCTCTCGGCGATCGCACGACGGGTTTCCGAGGAACAACGCGAGCGCACCAGCAACGCACAACGCCAGCCCGCCCATCCGAAGCAGGTCGCCCATCTCGGCAGCGACCGGTGCCTGCGGCTGAATCTGATCGGAGGCGGGGCGTGAGGTGGCGGCACGGATGTCGCGTTCGATGCTCCAAAGGGTGGCCATCATCGAGCCCAACCAGGCCACCGCGAACGGCACGGATGCCGGGGCCCCGGTGGCCACGGCTCCGATCAAGCCGAGCCCCGAACCCACCACGATCACCCGGAACCGGTCGGCGTAGTGCCAGTCGGTACCAGAGATGGCGAGCACGACGGCGGCGATTCCGATCCAGGGGAACGGGGTGTTGGAACGAGCGGTGAGCGCGGTCCAACCGAAGGCGATCACGATCCCGACGATCAGGCCGACGAGCCACCCCGGAACCTGGCGGAACCATCGCTGTGGCCCGAACCCCACGGCACCGGCAACGCCTGCGCCGAGCGCCAGCACGCAATACAGGAAGCCCAGAGTCGACCCTCCCCGCCAGGCCAGGGCACCGATCGCCGTGGCACAACACACGAAGGCCAACCCCTGGGTGAGGCCTCGTGCCTCCACCTGGGTGGTGGGCGACGAGAACCGGAGGCCCGTGGGTGCCGGACCATTGCCGCCGGCGATGGGTGGGAGAGAGGTGGGGATCACAACCAGTGGTCTCCCGCCGCCGAGATGACCAGCGTGTGGCCGGTGCTGGGGTCGAGGACCGGGTTGCCGTAGCCGGCCATACTCAGCCGACGGCTCACCTCCATGCGCTGTTGCACCTGCTTGCTCACGGTCTCCGGTGGCACCGGCGGCGGGGGGAGGAGACGGGGAAGCAACATCAGCGGGATGCCGAGCCCGGGCAGGATTGGCTCACCAGGGTTCTCCATCGTGACGAGGTGGACCTGCCAGCCTCGTCGTGAACACGACTCGGCGACATAGGCGGCGCGCCCGGCCGCCAGTTCGCTTCCCGGTCCTGGGCGGTCGAGGACGAGCACGATCCGGATCGGAACCACCCCGGTGCCGTCGGTCTCCTTCACCATCAACGTGCCGCTGTGGGCCGATGCCGGCCAATGAACCTTGCGACGGGGATCGCCCCGGACGTAGTTGCGCACACCCTTGAAAAGGTCCTCGCCGATCACCGCATGCTCCACCTCGCCCCACCCCACCGGCCGGTGTTCCGGGAACTCGATCTCGTGATGGAACAACGGCGGAGCCACCAGCATCGGGACAGGCAACGGCACCAACACCCGCCGGACGGTCTCGAAGAATCCGAGCGGGGCCGTGGCGATGAGATCGAGAAGCAGATACCGGACCGTCCCCCGTGGCGGGGCCGGCAGGGTGATCATGCCCGGGCCGTCGTGATCGACCAGTACGGCGTGCTGACGGAACGGGCCGGCGGGCAGCACCAGGAGTGGTCGGCGAACATTGGCGGCTCGGAGCTGGTAGCTGACGTAGCCGCCGGTCACGGCATCCGGAGGATTTCGAAGTTCGAGCTTTGGGTCGCTCAGGCTGTGGTAGCTGATGACGGCGTCGGTGATGAGCAGAATGAGCAAGGCCGCACCGACGAGAAGCGGCGGCCCCGTCTTCGACGCCCACCAGAACACGAGGGAAGCGCCCACGAGAAGCGTGGCGGCATACGCCATCGGGCGGATCCGTAACGACCGTTTCGTGGCCCCAGATGCCGGAGGCTGGTATGCCGTCGGTTCGCCGCCGAGGCCAGCTCCGGGAGAGGCCGTGGTGCCAACCATGTCGGGCGGCGAGGCGAGGAACGCAGGCGTGGTGGGGATCATGAGCGGGCCAACCCGGCGAACCCGAGCCGGCGCTGATGGTAGCGACACGCCGGTGGGGTGTGTCCCGCGGCCACGCCGATCACACGTTGCCCAGCGAAGGTTGGGGTGGCATTCACCCGGGCGCCGGGGGCACACGAACGCTCGAGACCACATCGGCAACCCAGCTTCGCGCCGTGGGAAGATCGCCGTTGGTGGCGTCGATGATGCGATGGGCGAGCGCCGGCACCACGACCGTTTGCACGTCATCAGGCGTCACGAACGTTCGCCCCTGCACGAGGCCGTAGCCCTTGGCCACCCGCAGCAGCATGAGCGCAGACCGCGTCGACAGTGTCATTGTGCGCCCGAGCCGGGACCGAAGCGTATCGATGAGATCGAGCGTGTATGTAGCGACGGTCTCGTGCACGAACGTGGCCTCCACGCCCGCTCGCGTCTGTTGCCACACGTCGAGCTCGGCCACCGGCCCGATGCCTTCCAGCGCCGGCTCGCCACCTCGGCCAGACAACAACACGAGCTCGGCGGCACGACCAGGTTGTCCAAGCGACAGCGATACGGAGAATCGATCGCGCTGACCGGCCACGAGCGGAAAGGTTCCGAGGTCGCCTTGCGGGTTCTGGGTGGCAACCACGAAGAACGGATCGGGCAGCGGGTGACTCACGCCATCGACAGTTACCTGGCGTTCGGCCATGGCCTCGAGGAGGGCGGACTGGGTACGGGGTGTCGCTCGGTTCAGCTCGTCCACGAGCACCACGTTGTTGAACAATGGGCCGGGCCGGAAGTTCCAGGATCGAGTGTCGTCGTCGTAGATGCTCACACCGGTGAGGTCGGATGGCAAGAGGTCGGCGGTACCTTGCACCCGACCGAACGAGCCACCAAGCGAACGCGCCAATGCCTTGGCGAGAAGGGTCTTGCCCACACCCGGCGTGTCTTCGAAGAGCACGTGCCCACCCGCCACGAAGGCGGCTACCGCAAGCCGGATAGGGGTGGGATCGCCCAACAGCACGGAGCCCGCCTGGTCGACCAGGCGGGAGACGGTGCCTGCCGCCGAAACCGCGGTGGTCGAAGGCCCCGATGTTACGGGCGGCGCCGGAGGTACCGGGGCCAGCGGCACCGGGGCCATCGGCTCAGTGTTCAGCGGATCAGGTTCCATCTGGGGTTCTCCTCTGTGGGGATGAAGCGGGAAGCGGCGGACGCCACGGCGTGGGGCCCCCGTCCACGGAGGTGACCGGAAGCGTAGGGGGTGGGCTCGCGCCATTGGCACCGGCGCGATCGCGGGGAAACGGAACTGCGTTGCGGAGCGAAGACCACGCGCCAGCAACCGTTGCCCGGAACGAGGTCAACCATCGTCGCCACAGCGGGTGGTCGCGGAGCACTGCGGTGAAGGTCTGATCGATCGTGCCAATCATCGTGTGCGGGGGCGCAGCAACACCATCGGCGGGAGCGAACAAGACCGCCGACACGAGCGTCCCAACCCCCGACAATCGCGGGTCGGGCAGCGCCGAGCGCTGCAACACATCGAGATAACGCTCAAGCGACTCACCCCGAGCGCGCGTGCAGCCTCGTCTGGCACCGGCCTTGCCTACCCGTTCCGCGAATCGGATGCCCCAGGGCCGAGCACGGCGGACGGCGGCCCGTCGGGTGAGCCACAGCACCAGCGGCACGACCGCCAGCGCCACGAGTCCGAGCAACACCAGTATGGCGAAGCCCTTGACGATCAGTTCAAGGTCGATGGTGGGGAAACGGAAATCCTCCAGCCACGGCCAGTCGACGAACGGCAGATCGAAATGGGGAAGCGAGATGCGGGGGAAACGGCCCGTCAGATTCGGAAGCAGGCGACCCAATGCTTCGAGCAATGCCGTGAGCCACGGCAGCCGCACGTTGGGACCGCTGGCGGGCAGCGTGACATCGGGCAGCTCGACCTTGAGCTGCAAGAAGATGATCGATGCGGCGGTGGCCGCCAGCACGAGCGAAAGGATTGCCGCCAACCGACCACGACCGGCTTCGAGATCGCTGGCTCGGCGCACGTCCAACGACGGCAAACGCCAGGAGGCACGGTCCTCCACGACTTCCCAGCTGCGCAGAGCGGCAGCCAACACCGCCAGCCACAGCAACATGATCCAAGGAACGGTTCGGGTTCCCCCAAAAAGTGCGGCGAGCGCTCCCACGGCGCTCAGCCAACTCGTGAGCCGCACCCGAACCAGCATGCGCCAGTCGGTTACCAAGCCTGCCGAGCCAACGAGCAGACCGATGAGACCGAACGGGCGACTGTTCACATCCTCCGTGAACAACTCGACCATGCCCACGAACAGCAACGCTGTGACGGCGCCGACCACGGGGCCAGCGATCGCTGAGGGAACCATCATCGACACCCGACGCGGCCATGTCGCCACGTTTGCGGACACCAGCCCCAGCACGAGACCGGCAATAGCGACACCGAACACGAGACCATCGCGTAACACCAAACAAGCGGCACCCCAACCGATGATCAGGAGCGTCGCGCCCATGGCCTGAGCCGTCCAAGGCGCGACGGGCGACACCACGGCCGGAAACCGCGGCCCGAAATGCACGGTCGTCAACGACACCTCGGTCGGCGCGTCCGGTGCTCGCAATCCGTCGGATGTCAGAGCCACAGGTCCCCCAAGGGGGAGATGACGCGGGTGAGCGGACCGCTCGCCGGAGGCGGGATCGGACCAAAGCCGGCGCGAGCCAATCGTTCGCGGAGGCCGAGCTCATCCACCGCCGCGGCCACCACCACCATCGCGCCCACCCCACCCGCCATGCGGGGCAACGCACCGGTTGGCCGGACCAGTCGTTGAGGTGGCGGCGGTCCCCACGCTGGCTCCACGGTCACCAGTTCAACCGTCCAGCCACGGCGCAGAACGTCGAGTCCGAGCCACAATGCTCGACCGAGGCAGATCTCCGCTGCTGGCCCCGGGACTGGCGTATGCACAACCAGTCGAAGGTGAAACGTCCCCTGACCATCGCGCTCCTGCACCATGAGCCCACCGTGGCGGGCGGTGCTTGGCCAGTGCACGGACCGCATCGGATCGCCGCGCCGATACTCCCGGATGCTCCGGAAGAGGTCCTCACCGCGAATTGTTGCGTTGGCCTGCCCGGTTACGGCCGCGTGGCGTGGCGGCCAGGACAACAGGTGCGCAATGGGAGGTGGGGCAACCGCAACGGGCGGATCAAGCCAGCACCGGTAACGCCGACGCTGCTCGATGAGGCCGAACGAGCCACGGGAGACCAAATCGATGTAGACGAACCGTTGCATACCACGGGGTGCGGGAGGGAGGTTCAGCTCGGTCCACCCCGACCGATCGATGACGTACGAGTGCGCCTTGTTCGCCCCCGGTTGCACAAGCCGTACCGGGCGTCCCACGTTTCCGATGTGGAGTCGAAAATCGATCGGCCGACCCACCTGAGCACGCACGGGGCCGGCCATGCCCACCTCAAGACGATCCAGGTTCCTCCGGGCATTGCGCCAGTCGGCCACCAAGAGGGCAACGATCGTTCCCCCTACCACGGTCGGGGCGAGTCGTGACCGCGTGCTGAACCAGAAGCTGACGACCAAAAAGAGCATTCCCGCCATCAGTAGCGCGGAGAATCGGCCTCCACGTCCGAGCCGGCTCTGCTCCACCGCACCGGGGTTGCCGCCCACGCCCACGCCTACTCCCATCACCGTGCATCATGGGCCGTAGACAGCTTCGGGTCAACGCCGGATCGGAAACCTTCGCAAGACCTGCAAACAACCTTTCCTCCCGCATGCCCGCCAAACCAATGAAGGAGCGGCCTTTCGCCGTTCCTTCATTGGTTTGCGTGATTCAGCGAAGCGATCGGACCGTCGGGCTACTTGCGCATCGTTTCCCGGAAGGCAATCCGCCGACGAGCGCCGAGCATCAGCGAGCCAAGTCCCATCAGGAGCAATCCCCAAAGCAGGAGCCTGGTCGATTCGTTGCCCGTGACCGGAAGGTTGCTCGCCGGCGGCGCCGATGTGGTCGTCGACGGCGGAGCCGTGGTGGGCGTGGCGGGCGTGCTCGGTGGCGCCGTGGTGGGAGGCGCCTGAACCGTCACCTGCGCCGTATCGGAGTTGTTGGACAGCGTGATCTCCACGCCGTTGGCAGCCACCGTGGCGTTGTTGGTGATCACGGTGCCCGCCGCCGCGGAAACCGTCGTTTGGATCATCACGTCGCTCGACGCCCCCACCGCCAACGATTGCGGGAGGGTGCAGGTGACGGTCTGGCCGGCCACGGTGCAGGTCCAGCCGGTACCGGTAAAGCCTTGGTAGGTGAGGCCGGTGGGAAGCACGTCGGTGACGGTGATCGGATTTGGGGTCCCGACGATTCCGTTGTTGCGGATGGCGATACGCCATGTGGCAACACCCCCGGCGGTCACGGTCCCCTCAAGGTTCTTGTCGAGCTGCAGGTCGAACGGGATGTCAGGGGGCGTGGCCAGACCGAAGTCCGCATCGGTGATGTTCTCACCAGAATCGAGCACGATCGAGAACGTTCCGGGCGTCGTGGGCGACTGGCCCACCGGCGGCGTGACCACCACGAGATAACGACCCGGCACGACATTGTCGAACGAGTAGTTGCCGTTACCCGCGGTGATGTCGGTGGCGGCCGTGGTCTCGTAGGTGCCATCGCCATCAGTGTCCTGAAGCAGCGTGACCGTGATGCCGTTCATACCTGGTTCGTCGGGATCCTGCACCTCGTCCCGATCGTTGTCGCTCCACACACGGTCCCCGATCGATCCCGGGGCCGCTGGTGTGTCCGACAGGCCGAAGTCGACGGTGTCGATCACCTGACCGGCGGTGAGGGGCACGATCACCACGGGCGGGGTGGTGGGCGAAAGGCCCACTGGTGTGGTGACGGTGACCGAGTAGTTGCCCGGCGGCAGGTTCGGGAACGAGTAGTTGCCGTCGCCGCTGGTGATCTGGCTGGTGACCGTGGTGTCGTAGGTGCCGTCACCGTTGGTGTCTTCCCTCAGGGTGACCGTCACACCGTTGCTCCCGGCCTCAGCCGGATCTTGGACCCCGTCGCTGTCAGCGTCATCCCACACGCGGTCGCCGATCGTGCCGGTGGGGGCGGGGGTGGCACGGATGCCGAAGTCGACGGTGTCAACCAAATCTCCCGAACCGAGGTTCACAGGAATCGCCGTGGGCGACGTGGCGTTCTGCCCAGCCGGCACCGTCACGACCACCTGGTATTGACCAGGAGGCAGGTTGCCAAACGAGTAGTTGCCGTCGCCGTTGGTGACCTGCGTGGCGGCTTCAGTCTCGAAGATGCCGTCGCCATCGGTGTCCTGACGAAGGGTGACGGTGACGCCGTTGACGCCGTCTTCGCCGGCATCCTGTGCGCCGTCGCCGTCGATGTCGTTCCAAACGCGGTCGCCGATCGTGCCGGGCAACGGCGGGGCAGGCGGCCGGAGCCCGAAGTCGACGTCGTCACGTACTTGGGTGTCGACCAACGCCACGTCGATAGATGTGGCTGTGGTGGGATCCTGACCGGACGGCGGGGTGACCGTGACCCGGTAGGCACCGGCGGGCAGACCCGTGAAGTTGTAGGTACCAGCACCAGCGGTGATCTGGCTGGTGACGGTGGTCTCGTAGGTGCCGTTGTTGTCGGTGTCCCGGAACAGGGTGACCAGCACGCCACCGAGGCCGCCTTCACCCGGATCCTGCACGCCGTCGCCATCGGTGTCGCTCCACACGCGGTCGCCGATCACGCCGGACGGCGGGTCTGGTGGCCGGTAGCCGAAGTCGACGTCGTCGACCTGTTGCCCTTCGGTGAGGGCGACGGGCCGGGGTTCGGTCGTGCTCGGCGTGTAACCGGCTGGCACCGTGGTGCCGTCGACGTCGACCGAGTAGCTGCCGGGAAGCAGGTTGGTGAAGGCGTAGTTTCCGTCGGCGCTGGTGACCATCGACGTGTTGATCACGTTGCCGAGCACATCGGTGCCGGTGAGCGTCACCGTCACACCGTTGAGCCCGGTTTCGCCGGGGTCTTGCACGCCGTCGTTGTCGGTGTCGTCCCATACCCGATCACCGATCGACCCGGGGCGGATCTCGGCGAACGTGTAGTTGTCGCCATTGCCGCCCACCGGAACGTTGATCGCCGTGATCACGTCGTTGCCTTCGATGCCGCCCAGCGTGCCCGCGTTGTCGACGCCGTCGAGGAACCCAGCGGGCTGGGTCTCGGTGAGGATGTAGGTGCCCGGGCGGAGATTCGGGAAGCTGAAGGCACCCGTGCCGTTGGTGACGCCGGGAATGTTGACTGCGCCCAGATCGTCGGTGCCGGTGAGAGTGACGGTCACGTTGCCGATACCGGGCTCACCGGGGTCTTGGGTGCCGTCGCCGTCGGGGTCATCGAACACGAAGCCGTCGATCGAACCGGGCGGTAGCTCCCCGAAGGTGTAGCCGGGGCCGGGGTTTCCTTCCGTGATCACGATGTTGGTCATCGAGTCGTTGTTGAGCGTTCCACCCTGCGCCCCGAGTGCATCCTTGCCATCGAGATACGCGCCGGGTTGGGTCTCGGTGATTGCGTAGGTGCCTTCCCGAAGGCCGGGGAAGGAGAAGTTGCCGGAACCGTCGGTGAGCACCACCGTGTTGACCGCGTTCCCGAGGTCGTCGGTGCCGGTGAGCGTGACCGTCACGCCGCTGATGCCGTTCTCACCACCGTCCTGCAGACCGTCGTTGTCGAGGTCCTCGTAGACGGTGCCGGAGAGCTCGGTGGGCACGTACATACCAGCGTCGATCGTGTTGTTGACCTCGGCCACACCAAGAGCGAACACACCGGTGCGCCCGGTGAGAACTCCGGCGTCAGAGTCGACCGTGTCGTCGGCCCCGATGTTGGCGAGCGCGAACACCGTGAAGCTGAGCGGCGTGAACCGCACTTCGTAGTCGCCGGCGGGAAGGCCGCGGAACTGGTAGTTGCCGTCCACATCCGTGAGTGTGGTGGCGACCACGTTGCCGAGCCCGTCGAGCACTTCGACGGTGACGTTCTCGAGGCCGGGCTCACTGCCGACTTCGTACACCCCGTTGGGGATGGAGTCGCGCCACACGAGGTCGCCGATCGTGCTGCCCTCGATGCCGAAGTCGGCATCCAGGAAGCTCTCATTCGCTGTCAGGTCGTCGTCGACGGAAGTGGGGGTCGACGCCCCGTACCCGGCGGGCACGGTCACGACCGCCCGGTACAGACCAGGAGCGAGATCCGTGAAGGAATAGAGCCCGGACCCGTCGGTGACCACCGAGCCGAGGTTCGTCTCGAGCGACCCGTTGAGGTCGGCGTCGACGAACAAGGTGACCGTGACGCCGGGCATACCTACATCCTCCGGGTCCTGAACGCCATTGCCGTTGAGGTCGAGGAACACGGTGTCGCCGATGACGCTCCGAATCACCGGAGTCTCATCGGTGTCGTTGTTGTCGTTGGGATCGTTGTCCGGACCGTTGGTGCCGTCATCGGTGATCGAGACGTTGTTGGTGATCTGGGTGACCGCGCCCGGGAGTGGGCTGTTCACCCGAATCACGAACGGCAGCAACCCGGCCCCGCCGACTTCGACGGTCCCCACGTTTATGGTGCACACCGTGCCGGCAACCGCACCGTCGGCACAGGACCACGCCGCAGAGCCAGTGGACTCGTAGGTGGCATTGGCGGGAACGGTCTCGGTGATGACCACGTTGGTGGCGCCGATGTTGCCGACGTTGCTGTAGCTCACGGTGTAGGTGACGAGGCCGCCCACGGCGACCTGCGCGCCACCGTCGTCCTTGGCCACTGCAAGGTTCGGCAGTGCCCCGGGAGGGGTGTCGTCGGTATCGTCGTTGTCGTCGGGCGTGGGGTCAGGACCGTTGGTGCCGTCGTCGGTGACCGTGCCGGTGTTGGTGATGGTGCCGGCTCCGGCCGGAAGCGGGTTGGCAACCGTGACGGCGAAGTCCCGACTGGTGGAGGCGCCCACGGCGAGGGCGCCGATCGTGATGGTGCACAACGAACCCGTATTGCCATTCGGCACACAACCCCAGCCCGCCGATGACGCCCCCGCGTTGAAGGTGGTGTTGGCCGGGACCGTGTCGGAGATCGTGACGCCCGTAGCGTCTTGATTGCCGTTGTTCACGATGGTCAGCGAGTAGGTGACGGTGCCACCCGGAAGCGCTACCTGGTTGCCGCCGTCGTCTTTGGTGATGGCCAAGTCGGGGGCGGCGGTGACGGGCGTGGTGTCGGTGGAGGTGTTGTTGTTCGGATTGCCGTCCGGGCCGTTCGATCCGTCGTCGCCGATGGTGGCGGTGTTCGAGATCTGGCTCACACCCGCCGGCAAGGGGCTCACCACGGTGACGGCGAAGTTGGCCGAGCCGTTCGCACCTGCGGCCAGCGCCCCGATCGCCAAGGTGCAGGTGGATCCGGCGTTGCCGTTCGGCACACACGCCCAACCTGCCGTCGAGGCCCCGGCATTGAACGTGCTGTTGACAGGCACCGTGTCGGTGAGCACCACACCTGTGGCGCCCACGTTCCCGCCGTTGACGTAGGAGAGCGCGTAGACCACCGTGCCACCCGGTGTGGTGGTCGCACCGCTATCGGACTTCACGATGCTCAGGTCGATCGAGGTGGTGACCGGCGTGGTGTCGTCGTCGTCGTTGTCGTCCGGAGTCGGGTCCGGCCCGTTGGTGCCATCATCGGCGGTCAATGCCGCGTTGGCGATCTGCGTGACACCACCCGGAACGGGGTTGGCAACCGTGACCGCAAAGGTGACTGCGGTCGATGATCCTCCACCCGACAGGTTCCCCACCGCGAACGTGCACACCGAACCGGCATCGCCGTTCGGCGCACACACCCAACCCGCAGTGGACGCACCGGCATTGAACGTGGTGTTCGCCGGCACGGTGTCGGTGATCGTCACACCCGTAGCGCTCTGGTTCCCCACATTGGTGACCGTCAACGTGTATGAAACCGTGCCGCCCGGAGTCGTGCTCGCCCCACCATCATCCTTGGTGAGCTGCAGATCCGGCGCCGCCGTGATCGGCGTGGTGTCCGTGGCGGTGTTGTCTCCAGGAGTGGGATCCGGGCCGTTGTCGCCGTCGTCGGCGATCGTGACGGTGTTGCTCAACTGGGTCACACCGGCGGGAAGCGGGTTGGCCACGATGACGGAGAACTGCACGGCTCCACCGTCGCCAGGAACAATCGTGCCGAGGTCGAGCGTGCACGTCGACCCCGCATTGCCGTTGGGCGAGCACACCCAGCCGGGATCGGAGCCGGCTGCGTTGAACGTGGAGTTGGCCGGCACGGTCTCGGTGAGCACCACGTTGGTGGCGGGAACCGTCGAGGCCTGGGAGTTGCCAAAGCCGATCTGGTAGGTGACCGTGCCCCCGGGCGTGGTGGTGGTTCCGTTGTCGGTCTTGCTGACGTTCAGATCGACGGTGGCGCCGATGTAGCCGAAGTCCTGGAGGAGGTTGTCGACGCCGCCGGCCAGGGTGACCTGGCTGGCGGAATCGGCGCCCCCGTCGGGGTCGGCGGTGGGAACGACGCCGGCCGGCAGGTCGGCGGTGTCAACGGTGATCCGGTAGTTGCCTGGCGGCAGGTTCGGGATGGTGTAGACCCCCGATCCGTTGGTCGTCGCGGTTCCGGTGAGGTCGTCGCCGTCGTTGAACGTGCCGTTCTGCCCGGCCCAGCGGTAGTTGACGTCGACCGATGCAAGGCCACTGTCGCCGGCGTTGAAGGTGCCACTGTTGTCGGCGTCGTTGAAGATTTGATCGCCGACGGTGGAGAGAAGCACGGGGGTGGAGTCCTCGTCGGTGTTGTCACCGGGGGTGGGATCGGGACCGTTCTGGCCGTCATCGAAGATCGTGACGGTGTTGTTCACGAGCGTGAGACTCGGGATGGTGGGCACGACCCGCACGGCGAACGTGACAGAACCGCCGGCGCCGACGGCGAGACCTCCGATGGTGAACCCGCACCCGACACCGGCGCCGCTTCCATCCGCACACGACCAGCCGGCGGTCGAACTGGCCGCCACGAAGGTGCTGCCAGCGGGCACGACCTCCGCCAGGCCGACGTTCGTGGCGTTCTGATTTCCGTTGTTGGAATAGGAGAGGGTGTAGACCACCACGTTGCCAGGCAGGACCGAAACGCCGCCGTCGTCCTTGGTGATCGAGAGGTCGGGAGCGGCGGTGATCGGCGTGGTGTCGGTCGAGGTGTTGTTGCCCGGGTTGCCATCGGTGCCGTTGG
>Ga0335397_10006842_pt1 | contig 14622 bp, 7 predicted proteins | sample MAT04_FD_205740 | JGI IMG/M metagenome (GOLD analysis project Ga0335397, IMG submission 205740) | Freshwater microbial communities from Lake Fryxell liftoff mats and glacier meltwater in Antarctica - MAT-04 (spades assembly) (version 2) ...
CGTGTTCGAGGGCGGAAACGCCGCGACTGACGGCGTGAACACGGACACCTACGCCAGCCTCGAACTGCTCACCACGAACAACCGTCCGCTGACCCGTCTCTTCTGGACCACCAATGCCACCAGCGCTGCATCGGCACTGTGCTCGCGCATGGCGGCTCAAATCATGGCGGCCTACCCACTGCTACGGCCAGAAACGGTCCGCGCCTTGATCGTGAACTCGGCCGAGTGGACTGAGCCGATGCTTCAGATGTACCCGCCGACTGGTGCGCGCCGCACCAAGCAGGAGTACGCCACCCTGATCCGCCACTGCGGCTGGGGTGTGCCGAACCTGGCGCGCGCCCAGTGGAGCGCGGGCAACTCGCTGTCGCTGGTGGTCGAAGACGAAGTGCACCCGTACAAGAAGGAAGGCAGTGTCATCAAGTCGCGTGACATGAACCTTCACTTGTTGCCATGGCCGAAGGACCAGCTTGAAGCGCTGCAGAACACCCAGGTCGAAATGCGGGTCACGCTGTCGTACTTCGTCGAGCCAAATCCATCGGCGCGGGGCAGCTCATCGAAGTACCACTACCCATCGCATCGCCTGCGCTTCGCCGTCCGTCGGCCGCTTGAATCGGTGGACGACTTTCAAGCGCGCATCAACGCCGCAGCTACTCGAGAAGAGGCCGGCCGCGTTGCACCACCAACCGACTCAAAGTGGGTTCTCGGCGATAACTTCCGCCATCGAGGTTCGCTACACCAAGATATTTGGCGCGGCAGCGCGGCTGACCTTGCCAGCCGTGGCTTCGTCGCCGTCTACCCCTCGATCGGCTGGTGGCGCACCCGGCCAGCACAAGAGCGTTATGACCTGCCGGCACGGTACAGCCTGGTCATCTCCATCCGTACACCCGAGACCGAAGTCGACCTCTACACCCCGATCGTCCAACAGGTGGCGCTGCAGGTTGCTGTGCCGGTTGTCGTGAACACCTGAACGAATTGCAAATGGACTACCAAGAACTGAAGTTGCTGGAAGACGACCTGTGGGAAGCGGCCGACCAGTTGCGTGCGAACTCCAAGCTGACGGCAAGCGAGTATTCGATGCCGGTGCTGGGGCTGATCTTTCTGCGCCACGCCACCACGCGGTTCAATGCACTGCTGCCTGAGGTGGAGAAGGCAGTGCCGGCACGCGCGGCCGGCGCACTGCGCGAGGACCGCATCAAGCTCGGCTTCCAAGGCAAGGCCGCCATCTACCTGCCTGAGACGGCACGGTATGACTACTTGGCCGCGCTGCCGGCCGGCACCAATGTCGGCGAAGCCATCCGCGACGCGATGATCGCCATCGAAGATTCGGTGACCGACCAGAAGGGCCAGAAGCTGCTGGAAGGCGCCTTGCCCAAGGACTACCTCGGGCTGGAGCAGGACCTGCTGGCCGAGTTGCTGAAAATCTTCAACCGCCCGGCCTTGCAGACCGCCACCGGTGACGTGTTCGGTCGCATCTACGAGTACTTTCTGAACCAGTTTGCGCAGAGCGGCGCGCAAGAAGGCGGTGAGTTCTTCACGCCGCCGAGTCTGGTGCGCATGATCGTCAATGTGATCGAGCCCGACCACGGCGTGGTGCTCGATCCAGCCTGCGGTTCGGCGGGCATGTTTGTGCAGACGGGCCACTTCATCGAAGAAGTGCGGCACAAGAGCGCGAACGAAGTGGACATCACGTTCTACGGCCAAGAGAAGGCCGACCTGAACAGCAAGCTTGCCCGCATGAACCTGGCCGTCCACGGCCTTGAGGGCAATATCCGCATCGGCAACACTTTCTACGAAGACCACCACAAGTTGGTCGATGCTTGCGACTTCGTGATGGCGAACCCGCCATTCAACGTGGACGGCGTTCAGGTGGCCAAGGTCAAGAGCCAAGTCGGTCGAATGGATGAAAGCGGCCAGACAGGTCGCCTTCCGTTTGGCCTGCCCGGTGTCGCGACCAAGACCAAGGGCAAGAACAACGGCGATGGTGAATCCATCTCCAATGCCAACAGCCTCTGGATTCAATACTTCTACAGCTACCTGAACGACAACGGCCGCGCCGGTTTCGTCATGGCGTCCAGCGCCTCGGATGCCGGCAACAAGGACAAGGAGATTCGCCAGAAGCTGGTGGAGACCGGCCACGTGGACGTGATGATGTCCATCGGACCGAAATTCTTCTACACCCGCAGCCTGCCATGCGCCTTGTGGTTCTTCGACAAGGGCAAGCCAGACGACCTGCTGGACACCGTGCTGATGATTGACGCGCGCAACGTCTACACCGTGGCGTCGGCGCGCTCCCATGTCTTCACCGACGAGCAACTGGCCAACCTGACGGCCATCACGTGGCTCTATCGGGGTGAGCAGGAGAAGTTTGTTGAACTGCTGGCCACCTACCAGGCGAAGCTACAGCAGCACCTCTCTCAGCTGGCAGAACGCCTGACCAACGACGGACGGCACGTCGCTACCTTGGCCAAGGTCCTAAGTGAATTCGTCAAGACCTCTCAACGCAGTGAGGCGGTTGCAGCCGTGCGCGACAAGTTGGGTGACGAACATGGCATCACCGATGAACTACTTCAGGCCTTCCGGGTGGAGGCGCAGGCGACTGCTGCCCAGGCTGATGTCTGGCAGCAGGCGTTGGGCAAGGCCCAGAGCGAGGCAAATGCGCTACTGAAGGCTTTGGCAAAGCTCGACGACAAGGTCACGTTTGAGCAACGCAAAGCGATTCATGCCAAGGCCGAGACCTGCAGTCCCGTTTTGAAGGCGGGGCTGGCAGCACTGGAGGCTCGGCACAAGACATGGTTGAAACTTCTGGACTTGGCCGAGAAGACTCTGAGAGCCCGCCAATGGGCTGACTTTGCCGGCGATGCCGCGCGAACTGCGAAGAAGGCTTTGCTGCCGCGCGACGTGAAAAAGCGCGAGGAGCCTACGGTACGAGACCTGGGCGTGGAGGTCTTCAAGCGCGCCAGCTATTTCATCGCCCATGGCCAATGGCTGCTGACACGCTTTCCTTCCGGCCTGTATGAAGACGTGCCAGGTCTTTGCAAAGCGGTGACCCAAGTGGACATCACGAACAACGACTTCTCGTTGACGCCGGGCCGGTACGTAGGTGCAGCTTTGGCCAATCAAGGGGATGACGAAGGTGAAGCGTTTACTGTCCGCATGAAAGAAATACATGCGGATTTGGCTGACCTGAACAATACAGCCCAGATGCTTGCAACCAAGATTCAGGCCGCCTTCATGGAGTTCGCTGAATGACGATGGCCTTCGTCAAATTGGGCGAAGTGGCCGACATGATCTCGGGGTTTGCATTTAAGAGCCCCATGTTTCTTGACGCATCCGACGACGGGGTGCTGCTAGTGCGTGGCGACAACGTACAACAGGGATTTATCCGCTGGGGAGAGAAGGCCAAGAAGTGGCGCAAAGATGATTTCGACGATTTGGCGCGCTATCAGCTGCAAAAAGATGACGTGATTCTTGCGATGGACCGCCCGATTGTTGGTGGCGGGCTCAAATTGGCTTGGATCAAAGATCAAGACTTGCCCAGCTTGCTTGTTCAGCGGGTGAGTCGCATTCGTGGGGTTCCAGGCAAGTCCAAAACGAGCTTCCTGCGTTATGCCCTTTCAGATACAGACTTTGTTGCGCACATTGATCGGATCACGACAGGCGCGAACATTCCACATATCAGTGGGAAAGACATCGCAAGCTACCAACTTCGATTGCCCAGTCTAGACGAGCAAGATCGAATCGTTGAATTTCTCAGCGCCTATGACGATCTCATCGAAAACAATCAACGACGCATAGCATTGCTCGAAGAATCGGCGCGGCAGATTTACCGCGAATGGTTCTCAAACTTTCGCTTTCTCGGCACCGCAGGCCCGCGGAGTGGCGCAGGCGCACCCGAAGGGTGGGCTCTCGGCTCAGTCGGCGAATTGGCTTCTTCGGTGAGTCGGGGAATCACGCCACGATATGACGACAGTGCTGCGGGTCTGGTAATCAATCAGAAGTGCATTCGTGGCGGTCTTCTGGGCTTAGCTGACGCTCGCAGGCAATCCAAAGAAGTAAAAGCAGATCGCCTGCTCCGCGTGGGCGACGTGCTGATCAACTCGACTGGCGCTGGAACGCTGGGCCGCGTTGCACAGGTGCGAGCGCCGCTACAAGACTGCACAGTAGATACACATGTGACGATTGTTCGGCCGAGCAATCCGGAGACTGCGGCATTCTTGGGTGTGGCCCTTCTGGAGAAGGAGGCGCTCCTATCGACAATGGGTATCGGCTCGACCAACCAACTTGAATTGCCTCGCGCAGACATCTCTGCGTTGCCACTGCTGCTCCCGCCTGCTGAGCAGCAGGCTGTGTTCCATGACTTGGTTTGGCCAATGTTCACCCAGACTGAAGTATTGGCTCGCGCAAGTGAAAGGCTGACCGAAGCTCGTGATTGCATGCTCCCTAAGCTGATCTCCGGCGAACTTGCCGTCTGAACGGGACCGAGGAATAGCACCATGGCGAGCGGCGACTACTCCGAAGACAACAACATCCAGGAACCCGCAGCCAAACTGTTTGCGGACCATTTGGGTTGGCGCTCTGTTTATGCCTTCAACGCCGAGACCTTTGGCGCGGCATCTCTGCTTGGCCGCAAGGATGCCAGCGAAGTGGTGCTGGTCCGCGAACTGGATGCCGCGCTCGCCAAGCTGAACCCCAAGCTGGCAGCTACCACAAATGGCCGTGCGAAGCTAACGCTGGCGCGCGACGAACTGCTCGACTCCGACCCGACCAAAACCTTGTTGCAGCACAACGAGGGCAAATGGAAATTGATGCGGGACGGCATCACTTTGAAATCACCCGGCGGGAACGGAGCGGACGACGCTCATGTCACGGTGATCGACTTCGCCAAGCCGACGAACAACGATTTTCTGGTCGTACGCGAGCTGTGGGTACAAACCGGCCCGTTTAAGCGGCGCTGCGACCTGATCGGATTCGTCAACGGATTTCCGCTGGTCTTCATCGAGCTGAAGCGTCATGACAAGGGCCTGAAGGCCGCTTTCGACGACAACTATACTGACTACAAAGACACGATCCCGCGCCTGTTCCACTACAACGCGCTGGTCATCGTGTCGAACGGCCTGGATGCTCGCTTCGGCTCCATCACCAGCACCTGGGACCACTTCTACCGGTGGAAGCGCCTGAACGAAGATGACACGGACCCGGCGCCGAAGCATGACGAGGCGCCACTCAAACCGGTACTGCCCATCTTGCTGCGAGGCATGTGTACCAAGGGCGCGTTGCTCGACATCGTTGAGAACTTCATTCTTTTCGACAGCAGCGAAGAGGTGACGCTGAAGGTGGTGGCCCGCAACCACCAGTACATCGGCGTGAACAAGGCCATCGCCAAACTGGCGTCGGGCGATGCCGAGGTGCAGGCGGGCAAGCTAGGCGTGTTCTGGCACACCCAGGGCAGCGGCAAGAGCTACTCCATGGTGTTCTTCTGCCAGAAGGTGCACCGCAGGGTTTCAGCCGCCTACACCTTTGTGCTGCTGACCGACCGCAAAGAGCTGGACGACCAGATCTACACCACCTTCGTCGGCTGCGGTGTCTCGACCAACAAGGCCGACAAGGCCACCGGTGCGGAGGGGCTGGAACGCCTGCTGCGAGACCAGAACCGTCGCTACGTGTTCAGCCTGATCCACAAGTTTCGCAAGCGCGTGACTGAGCCCTGGACCACACGCAGCGACATCATCGTGCTGTCTGACGAAGCACACCGCACGCAATATGGCCGGCTCGCAACGCAGATGCGGATGGCCTTGCGCCAGGCGGCGTTTCTGGCCTTCACGGGCACACCGCTTATCGACAGCAAGGAACGGCACGAGACCGAGAAGGTCTTCGGCTCGTACGTGTCGGTCTACGACTTCCAGCGCGCAGTGGCAGATGGCGCGACCCTGCCGCTGTACTACGAGAACCGTGGCGAAAAGCTGCGGCTGATTGACCCGGACCTGAACAAGCGGATCGAAGAACGAATAGACGCGGCACGCGCGGATGGCGAGCTGACTGAACAGCAGGAAGCGAAGCTGTATCGAGAGCTGGCGCGGGAGTACCCCGTCTTCACGTCGGACACGCACCTCAACGATGTGGCGACTGACTTCGTCGAGCACTTCCACCAGCGCTGGCGCCTGATGGAGGCGCCCAGCAAGCCGGGCGAGGCGCTGAAGTACGGTGGCAATGCCAAGGCCCTGCTGGTCTGCATCGACAAGGTCACCTGCGCGAAGATGGCCGAACGGATCAAGACCCGGTGGCTTGCCAAGCAATTGGAACTGCTTGGCAAGCTTCAGAAGGAAGAAGAGGTCTATGCGAAAGCGGGCAAGCCCGAGCCGCCGTTCGTGACCAGGCTGCGGGCGCAGATCGCTTGGATGGCCGCCACCCAGATTCACCCGGTCTTTAGCTCGGAGCAAAACGAGGTGAAGGACTTTGCTGCGGAGGGCATTGACGTTCGCCCACTGCGCCAGGTCATGGCCGACGGCATTGGTGGCAAAAGCGTCGATGAATGCTTCAAGGATGGCAAACACGCCTTTCGCGTGGCCGTGGTCTGCGCCATGTGGTTGACCGGCTTCGACGTGAAATCGCTGGCCACCCTGTACCTGGACAAGCCTATGAAGGGGCACACGCTGATGCAGGCGATTGCCCGTGTCAACCGCGTGGCGGCCAACAAGAAGAACGGCCTCATCATTGACTACAACGGCATGCTCAAGAGCCTGCGCAAGGCGCTGGCAACCTATGGGCAAGGCGACAAGGGAACGCAGACCGACCCGCTGTTCGATGAAGTGCAGGCGCTCGCCGAATACGGCGCTTCAATCGACAAGGTCAAGGCGCACCTGGCCACAGTGGGCTACGACCTGGGCGCGTTGGTGCGTGCTGAGGAAGGCGAAGAGACCTGGACCGAGCTGCTGAATGCACAGAACGCGGTGAGCACCTCTCCCGAGAACAAGAAGACGTTCCAAGTGTTGGCCGAGGATGTCTTCGACCGTTTTCGAGGCCTGTTTCCGAACCCCGGCGTCTTCACGTTCGAACCGGAAGAGAACGCCATCACGGCGATCTACAACCTGCTGCAGAAGCCCAAGCCCAAGGTGGATATCACCGCGATCATGCAAGAGATTCGCGGCGTGATTGACACGTCTTTGGACGTGACGCCGAAGGACCAAGTCAACCAGGCCTCCAAACAATACGACCTGTCAGGCATCGACTTCGAGCGCTTGCGCGCCGAGTTTGCGAAGTCGCCGTACAAGGAGACCGCCGTGCTGACCTTGCAGGAGCGCATTCAGGCGCGTATCGATCACATGATGGCTCTGAACCCGAGCCGTGTTGACCTGTACAAGAGGTACCAGGAAATCATCGCTGAGTACAACCACGACAAAGACGACGCCGAAATCCAGCGTGTGTTCGAAGACCTGATGAAGTTGCACGACTCTCTCGATGTAGAGGAGCAGCGCTACGTTCGCGAAGGCTTTAACAGCGAGAAAGAACTGGCTGTGTATGACCTGCTGTCAAAAGACAGCGGGGACATCACCAAGAGCGACATAGGCAAGATCAAGAAGGTGGCTCAGGAACTGATGGAAACGGTGGAGCGTCGACTGCACGAGATGGGCGACCTGCGAGACCGGGCGTCTGTGCAGGCGCAGATGAAGGCCGCAATCATCGATCGCCTGCTTGAAGGTATGCCGGATGATTTTTCAAGCGAGGACATCGAAGCCCGCGCCGAGATCATCTTTCAGTACGTGCAGCAGCAGATGGCCAGTGCGGCGGTGCATTGAAGTGATGACAACTCGACTCGCTGCGTCACGCCAGCTCTGGCATCACGTCGACACCGTTCAAAACCGGGAGTGCTGAACTGTTTACAGTCGTAGAAGGCATGCCGGGGAGCGCGAACAGAGCCAGGCGCCACGTCTATCTCGTAGTCGACCGATGGGACGACTGGGGAAAGTTCCGAACCATGTTCACGATGTATGTCGTGGACGAGGAGGGGACGACGCACGAACCGGGGTCGGTGAAGATCGGAGAAGTCGGTCTGCAGGCACGCGGCGGCTCGCCAACGTTGGAGCCGGGCTTTCGTGCCCCCACCTTGCCCAGGACTTTCGAGGCGCTGGATGAGACCTTCTTTTCCGTCGGACAGAGCGAGAACTACTACGAAACACTGAATGCACTTGAACCAACCTTCAAGGCGGAAGTCCTCGTAGGCCTGCGGGACTGCGCGTTCAACCTTGCAATCTTTGAGTCGAACTTGACTGAGGAAGTCATGTCCGAGTCGCTGCTGCGAAGTGTTCCGCAGCGGAATGTGGGGAATCGATTCCATCGGCTTGCGCACGGCAACGCCCTGCTCACACGGTTCGAGTTTGAGTATGAGTTGCCCGATCCAAACATCGATGGCGTTGTCCCTCCGGTGCTTGGTTTCAACGTAGTTCCAGATTCGGAGCCACCAACCAATGTGCACGTATTGATTGGTCGCAACGGTGTTGGCAAGACCCGATGTGTCCAAAACCTTTCAATGGCCGTGCTTGGCGTTGCCGATGAGAACCGAGCACATGGTGAACTCCGCTTGCTCGGGGACAACGCGGAAGACTGGTCATTTGCGGGATTGGTCTCCGTATCGTTCAGCGTCTTCGACGACTTCGATTTGCCCGTATTGGAGACGACCGAGATTCGAACCACCCAGGTAGGGTTGCGATACAGAGACGGAGCCCTTGGAAACGGCGTGGCCCAAATCAAGACGCCGGAAAGGCTGGCGGAAGACTTCACAGCGAGTCTTGGTCAATGTCGCTCAGGCCCCCGGTCGATGAGATGGCTCGCGGCTGTCGAGACGCTTGAAGCCGACCCTCTTTTCGCTGAGGCCGATGTTGGTCAACTTCTGACGTTGCCCGACGATGATTGGCGTGACGCGGCAGCGCACCTGTTCAGCCGCCTAAGTTCTGGGCATGCAATCGTGTTGCTGACCATGACCAGACTTGTCGAACTCGTGGACGAACGCACTTTGGTCATTCTTGATGAGCCCGAAGGGCATCTGCATCCACCGCTGCTTGCGGCGTTTGTTCGAAGCGTTGCGGACCTGTTGGTGAAGCGGAATGGGGTCGGCCTGATCGCAACCCACTCGCCAGTCGTGCTGCAGGAAGTGCCACGCTCCTGTGTATGGAAACTTCGCAGGGCGGGTGCGGTCGCAGTGGCGGAGCGTCCCTTGATCGAGACCTTTGGCGAGAACGTCGGCGTTCTGACCCGAGAAGTATTCGGTTTGGAAGTCACCAACTCGGGATTTCACAACCTGCTTCGGAAGGCGCTGGCGTCGAACGGGACATTCGAGGCTACGGTTGCGCACTTTGATGATCAACTCGGCGCCGAGGCCCGAGCGATTCTTATGTCACTTGCGGCGCTGCCGCAGCGACCAGAGCAGGGCGACGATGAAGACCTTGCCTGAGCCCGACTTCACCGTTCGCGATGTACTCGATTCTTGCGCTGCAGGTCTCCGTGATCGGGGCCTCGCGCGTCGGCTCGCCGGTGTCCTACCAGCATTGGAAGAAGCCGAGCTGGACTATGCGACTTTGGGTCCAGACGCCAGGCTCTTTGAAATCTTGTCGACAGAAGACGTTGACAGGACAGTCTCCTCGGCAGAGATGTCGGCGCTGTACAAGGGGACACTGGCTCGTCAGGGGTCTCGGGCAAGGCGGTTCTACGACCGTTTGAAGACGGCGGCGCCGAATGACATCTGTCCACTGTGTGGCCAGAGGGTCGTGAAGACGCTTGATCATTACCTTCCGAAGTCCATGTACCCTGGCTTGGCGCTGACCCCCATAAATTTGGTGCCAGCCTGTTCGGACTGCAACAAGAGCAAGCTCGATCGTCAGCCTGCGGGCGCCGAAGACCAAACGCTGCACCCGTACTTCGATGATGTCGACGGTGTCTCGTGGCTTTTCGCAGAAATTCGGGAATCAAGCCCGCCTGCCGCAGTCTTCTCAGTACACCCGCCGCCTGCCTGGGATGCGATCACAGCGGCTCGACTGAGGATTCACTTTCAGACCTTTGGTCTCGGAGAACTCTACGCAGCGCAGGCGGGGTCTGAAATGGTCAGCATCCGTTTCGCTCTCGCTGAGGCAGCGAGCGCAAGAGGTGTGGAAGGCGTGCAGTCACTGCTTGCCCATCAGGCGCGCACGCGTTCGCTGGCAGCGCGAAATTCTTGGGTTGCCGCGCTCTATTCGGCGCTGGCGGAATCTGTCTGGTTTTGCAGTGAGGGTTATGGGCTGCTCGGTTAACCAGCGGCTGCACCGCCTGGAGTTTAAGGTCGCGTTTCGAACTTGTTTGGGAGTCAACTTTTTGAGCCATACCCTTACCGCCAAAGAACAGTCGTTGGCGAAGATTTTTAGCGATGACTACGTATTCACGATTCCGGGGTACCAGCGTCCATATGCTTGGGGCGAGGAGCAAGCCGAGGAGTTGCTGGGAGACTTGGTCTCTGCGCTGAGCGAAGCGCCGGTCCAATTGAGCGAGGCGGCCCCGTACTTTCTCGGCAGCATCGTTCTGATCAAGACCGAAGCCTCTCCTGAGGCCACAGTGGTCGACGGTCAGCAGCGGCTAACGACTCTGACGCTCCTGCTATCCGCCATCCGTGCGACCGTGAATGATGCCGCCGTACAGACGGGCATAACCAAACGAATCTACGAGCATGGTGACGTGGTCTCAGCCACCCAGGCTCGATATCGCTTGTCGCTTCGGGAACGCGACCGCGATTTCTTTCGTCAGCATGTCCAGCATGAGGATGGGCTGCCAAAACTCGTCCAGCTCAACACCCCACTGCCCGATGCCCAGAGCCGCGTGCGTGCCAACGCCAGGGTCCTCATGGCATGCCTCGCGAAACTCGACCAAACCCAGTTGGTACGCTTGGTCCAGTTCATCATCACCCGCTGCTATCTGGTGACGGTCGCGACACCTGATCTGGATTCGGCATATCGGATCTTCGGCGTCCTCAACAGTCGTGGTTTGGACCTCAGTGCGACAGACATTCTGAAGGCCGAGGTCATCGGTGGCATCAAGCCTGCGCTACGAGACGCCTACACGAAGAAGTGGGAAGACCAGGAAGAAGACTTGGGGCGTGATGCCTTTGGTGACCTGTTCAGCCATATTCGAATGGTGTACCGAAAGGCGAAGCCACAAGGCACGCTGTTGAAAGAGTTCAAGCTGCACGTCACCGCGATCCAGCAGCCTCAGGCCTTCGTCGACGACATTCTTATGCCGATGGCGATGGCCTTTGAAGAACTGTCGGATGCCAGATACGCCAGCCAGCAGCACGCCGAGCAGGTCAACGAGCATCTGCGCTGGCTAAACCGGTTGGAGTTCAAGGACTGGGTGCCACCGGCACTTGCCTACTTCGTCCGGAAACGGAATGAGCCGGCAGCCGTGCTGTCGTTCTTTCGCGATCTGGAGCGGCTGGCGTTTTCCATGTTGGTCCGCAGGAGCGGGGTGAACGAGCGTATTGAGCGCTTTTCAGCCCTGACCACTGCTATCGAGAAGGGCATTGATCTGCAAGAGTCGGGATCATCTTTGCAATTGTCGCCACGGGAGCAGCACGAGACTTTCGCTTCTCTGAGTGGCCCGATGTATTCAACGCACTCACCGCGCGCCTTGGCTGTGCTGCTGCTGCGGATGGACGCACTGATGTCCGACGGTTCGGCCAGTTACCAACACGAGGTGGTCTCGGTTGAGCACGTGATGCCACAGCAACCAGCACCGAACAGCCAATGGGCAACCTGGGTACCCGAAGCGGGCGTCCATCAGAAGTGGGTGCACAAACTTGGGAACTTGACGCTGCTCAGCCGGAAGAAGAACAGTTCGGCTAGCAACTATGAGTTCGAGCGAAAGAAGAATGCGTACTTTACGAAGGGCGGAATCTGCGCCTTCGCTTTGACCACTCAAGTGCTTCAACACCCAACTTGGACTGTTGATGTAATGGAGCATCGCCAGGAGGCGATGTTGAAGAGGCTGGAGACCCATTGGCGCCTCGAAGATCGCAAGAGCCCGGCGGATATTGCTGGTGCGCTCTTAGCCGAACTTGGACAGGCCAGCGGGAACGTTGTTTTTGAACTGGAAAGTGCTAAGCATGGACTGACAGCTCTGGCGCGGGAGTCCGGCACCACATTCACAGTGCTGGCCGGGTCTATGGCAAAGACCGCTTGGAGTGGTCAGCCTCATTCATATGAGCAGTTGCGGTTAGACCTTCAGGCAAACGGTTCACTAACGTCAAGTGCGGACGGGCCGTGGTTCGTCTTCACGCGGGACGTGGCGTTCAAGAGTCCGAGTGCGGCTTCGGCCACGGTCTTGGGCCGAACGGACAACGGGCGCAACACATGGCGCATGAAGGGCACGTCGATCACGTATGGCGCCTGGCAGGAGAACTTGCCCTCAGGGACGCCAACCACGGGTCAAGCAGACGCCGAGGGATTGCAATGACCATGAACTGGCACAGAGATACTGAGCCCCCTTTCAATGAGGCCCTCCCTCAGACCAGAAGTGCGGCATCCCCTGTGTTGGAGCTACTTTCAGAAGGCTTCCAGGTCACGTGGTTTCGGGAGACTGCAGCGAACCTTTGGGTGGCCGTAGTGAAGCCGACAAAGTCCATCAGCGAACACTTTGGTCTTCGGCATGAGTGCTTTGTAATCGGTAATGGATATCCAGGCGACTTTCATCAGAAGACGCTTAAGCAGACTCCGCCAGAGCATTTGATTGATCGCCTTGATGCAAGCGTGTTATTTGTGGCCTCCGACGCACCAATTGCCGAGGCATTCTGCGCTGCTTGGGCTCAGAAGAACAAGGCGACGGTTGTGCTGATTCGCTCTGCGAATCCATCGCAGCTCAACATTACTGCGAAGGATCGGCTGTACTCGCTGCTCAGCGCTTCCCTCTGGAGAAGAGACTTCTTTGCGGAGGCAGAGCCTGTTCGTGAGCCCAGTGAGTTTTTCGGGCGCGAGATCGTAGTCAATGAACTATTTGCAAAACTCTTGGTTGGTGCGCCTGTCGCGCTTTTCGGCCTGAGAAAGATTGGGAAAAGCTCTTTGTTAGGTAGGCTGGAAGACCTACTGATGGAGGATCAGTCCGGAATCACTGCCACCGCCTTTCTAATTGGAAACTCAACGATTCTGACGACTGGTCGATGGTGGCACCTTGCCCAGCTATTGATCTCTACTTGGCAAACAAAGCTCCAGCGACTTGCGTCGCAACTCAACTCAAAGGTCTATGCAAAGGCTGAGCGACTAAGTGACCTTGTCTCGCGAAAGGTGGTAGATGAGCATCAATTGGCTACGGCGTTTGAGAAAGACATCAAGTCTCTATTGAAGGCTGCAACTGCGTTAAAAGGCGAAACGGGCCGAGACTCGGTTCGTCTAGTTCTTCTCCTGGACGAATGTGATCACCTCTACCCGCACTTGGCGGGAGCGGGATACTGGAAGAGCGGGTTCTTCTCCTTCTGGAACGCTCTGCAGTCAATAAAGCGGAGCCTTGAGTTGCCCGAAGAGCTGGTCTACATGATTAGCGGAGTCAACCCATCCGGGGTTGAGCAGGGCTCGCTGGAGGACCAGCCAAATCCTCTTTACGAGACGCAGCGCACATACCTCGGCCCGATGACCCGACCGGAGGCCGACCAGTTGCTTTCTGGTCTGGGCAGCCGCATGGGTCTAGTCTTCGACCAAGAAGCTTTGCAAAAGACCTATGAACTGGTTGGAGGTCACCCTCTGCTGCTTAGGCGGCTGGGGACAGCGGTACATGAGCTGGCGTTGAACCGCTCAGAAAGAAAGTTGATCACCAAGCGCGAGGTTGAACGGGCATTCGAACGACGCAAGCGAGATCTATTCAACCAAGTGAATTGGTTCCTTGAGCATTTGGCGCGGGTTGCGCCTGACGAAGAGCGGCTGCTTCGCGACATTGCCCGAGGGGGCGCGCAAGCCTACGCTGAGCTTTGGGGTGACGAGGAGTTTCGGGAAACATATGCCTATCACCTTGAACAGTATGGTTTAGTTCGATTTGAGCGAGACCTTCCCGAGGTCTCCTTATCACTTGTACGAGAGGCACTGCAAAGGCCGGTGGCCAGTGAGTACGCCGAGCAAAAGCGTCAACTGAAGGATGCCGTGGAGTCAATTGAGGAGGCGGTCCGCATTCGGCTCCGGGTTGATCTTGAACGTGAGAGATCGCCAGAGGAGGCTGTGGAACTGGCGGTTGGTGCGATACCGTCAGATGCAAAGAACCGTGCGCTCTCTCGACAACAACTCCTAGAACTTGGCGCACTTGCCGGGCTCGGTGCAGTTCTTGATTCTCTGAATTGGGGCGACTACGAAATACTGTTTGACAAGAATCATGAGCAGATAGTTTGGGTCGGCAGCACGATGGCCAAGCAGGACAGGCTCAAAATGCTAAAGGCGGCGTTCCACGATGCGCACCTTGTACGGCACAACAACGACCACATGCTGAAGACGATGATTGACCAAGCCGGTTTCGGAACGGTGTACGACCGATTTGCTGCTGTTCGCGAGATGCTATCTGCATGAGTGCACCTGATCAGCAAGATAGTTCAGCCGTCCTAGGTGGTGGCTCACGCTATGAGCTACCTGCCAG
>Ga0335397_10006843_pt1 | contig 14621 bp, 9 predicted proteins | sample MAT04_FD_205740 | JGI IMG/M metagenome (GOLD analysis project Ga0335397, IMG submission 205740) | Freshwater microbial communities from Lake Fryxell liftoff mats and glacier meltwater in Antarctica - MAT-04 (spades assembly) (version 2) ...
CTCGTGGCACCAGAAGACCGCGAAGACATCGCCATCGGGGAGTTGCACGAGACTGGGGAAACCGAATTTCAGCGAGCTGAGTTCGTCGCTGGACGATTTCCATTCGCCGAGCAGGCCCGATTTCGGTCCCTGCCAGGCACATGTTTCCGCGATTTGCCGCCAATCGTCGCCTTCGATGTGGACCTGGCTCGCCCATAATCCCGGTTGATCGAGGCGGCGATACAGGCACATCACGGAACCATCTTTCAAGGTGATGATCTTCGCCGTCTCACCCTGCATGCCGTTCTCGCGCGGCGGCGAGAATGTCTGTCCGTCGGACGAAATCGCATATCGGTTCGGCAGGCTTTTCCCGGCCCGCGAATCGAAACTCCAGACGATGCACACCAAGCGGCCGTCGGCCAGTTGTGTCAGACCCTGCTCCCACGACACGATCTCGCGGTCCCACTGATTGATAATCGGCAGCCACTCGGGCCAGGTTTCGCCCCGGTCATGCGAGACGAACGCCCCGGCCTGCATGCCGTGGGGGGCTTCGCCGTTCCAGCCTTTCCAGGTCGCCGTGGGGGCCAGCACGCGGCCGTCCCGCAACTCGATGACCTTGTGGCAGACCTCGAACGCCGGGCCGATAATTGGCGTCTTCAAGATCCGCGGCGGCGACCACGATTGTCCCCCGTCGCGGCTCGTGATCGTGATCACATCCATCGGCACGAAGCCGAGGTTCTCGCGGTTCGTGAGTCCTTCTTCGGGGTTGTCGCGGTAATACTGCCCGCCGATTCCGATCAGCGTGCCGTCGTTCAATTGCCCGAGCCGGATCGAATGGGTCGACGGCCGGCCGGCAGTGTCAGGAATCAGTCGACTCGGTTCGGTCCAGGTGGCACCGCCGTCGGTGGATCGCGCGGTGTATGTCCGGTAATCGAGCGATTCCACCGCCTGCCCGATATCAAACCCGCAGAGAAGTTCACCGTTGGGCAGCAACGCCAGCGAAGGATGCCACGTGTGCTTCGCGCACAAAAATGGCTTCGGATTGCGATAGACAAGGCCGGTATCAACAAGTTCAATGGGCATTTTCAATGATGGAAAAAATGACTGGTGAAAAACATCACGACTAAAGTGATCGCTTGCGAGTTCGCAGCGGCCGACGAACCGTACCGCCGATGCCATCGGCGGGCTTTGACTAACTGAGAATCTCGCGCATCGGGTTGCCGAAGTCGATTTCGAGCCGCTTCTGGCCGGGGATTTCCAGGCGGTGCGAATCGAGTCCGAGTTGATGCAGTACCGTGGCGTGGAGGTCGGTGACATAATGCCGATGTTCGACGGCGTGGAAGCCGAGTTCGTCGGTCGCGCCGTGAACCATGCCCCCTTTGATTCCGCCGCCCGCCATCCAGATGGAGAAGCCATACGGGTGATGGTCGCGGCCGTCGGACCGTTCGGCTCCTGGCGTGCGACCGAATTCGGTTCCCCAGACGACGAGCGTTTCTTCCAACAGTCCACGCTGCTTGAGATCGGCGATAAGCGCGCCGATTGGTTTATCGACAGCGGCGCACCGCGTGCCGTGATTTTCTTTCAGCTTCGAGTGGGCATCCCAGCCGTCATCATAAATCTGGATAAACCGCACGCCCTGTTCGACAAGCCGGCGCGAGGCAAGGCACATCTGGCCCATGCGGCTGGTTGTGGCATCGTTCATGCCATAAGCCTGCTGCGTCTCCTGCGTTTCCGCTTTCAAGTTCAGCACGTCGGGAATCGCCATCTGCATGCGAAATGCCAGTTCATACGATTTGATCCGTGCCGTGAGGGCCGCGTCGTGCGGATATTCGGCTTGTGCGAATCCGTTGAGTTCCCGCAGCAATTCGCGTTCATCCTGCCGCTGCGATTCCGTGGCCGCGACCGCCCGCTTGCCGAACGCCAGCGGATTGTTCGGATCGACCGTCAGCGGCACGCCGGCATGTTCGGGGCCGAGGTAACTCGCACCATGCGCGCCGATGCCGCCGCAGCAATCGCCGGGACCGCCCCCCATGACGATGAACTGCGGCAGGTTGTCGTTCAGCGAACCGAGGCCGTAATGAATCCACGAACCGATAGAGGGGTGAAAGCCGTCGAAAATGTGCCGGCCGGTATGGAATTGCAGTTGCGCGGCGTGATCGTTGTCGGTCGTCCACATCGAACGGACGACAGAGATATTATCGATCTGCCCGCCGACATGCGGCCACCAGTCGCTGACGGGAATACCACTATCGCCGCGCTGCTGGAAACCGATTTGCGTTGGATAAATGGTGGGCATTAAATCGCGCGGGACGCCGGCGAAATCGCGGACGTTCTTGCGATAAAACGGCGAATTGACAATGGCCTCGTTATGCGGACACTCGGCGAACGTCTTGCCGGCGTATTTGTCGATCTCGGGCTTGGGGTCGAAACTTTCGAGATGACTCGTCCCGCCCAGCATGCAGAACCAGATCACGCTTTTCGCTTTCGCGGGAAAATGCGCCTGGCCGATGGGGGCCGCGGCGTCATTCCCTTTTGCGATGCCATCGCGATTGAGCATCGCACCGAGCGCCAGGCCCGTCATGCCCAGTCCGCAATCGGCGAGGAACGAACGGCGGTGGACGCGGCCGCAGGGGTAGTTGTGGGACATGGAATCATTTCCTCAATCAAAACCACGCTTCTGCGAAGCGTCGCGAATTAACGGATCGTCACAAAATCGTTATGGTTCATCAACACATGAATCAGGCTTTGCACCGCCGCGACCGGTAAGATCGCGTCGCTGGTCGCCGCGTGTTTACTTAACAGTTTTTCGCATGCGGCAACTTCCTGCGGCTTGGGCGCTCGAGATAACACGTGTTCAAATGCCGCGGGAATCACGGCAGTAATGGTCGCTGGCTGATTCGCGGACCTTAGATCTTCCAGCACCACTTCCGTCAACGCCGCCGCCTGAGTCAACGACAACAAACTATTCGTCAACGCAAGCGCCTGCTGCGGCATCACGCTTTCCGCCCGGCGATAACATTCGTTGGGGTTCGCCTGATCGAAGACATCGAGGAACGCCATCTTTTCGTTGGGTGTCGTGCGGAAATACAGGCTCCGCCGTGGTGTTTGCTCGCCCTGTGTTTCGGGGATTTCCACGCCGCCGAAAGTGTGATCCAACCGGCCGCTGAGGGCGAGAACGCTGTCGCGGACAACTTCGGATTCCATCCGCCGGGAATTCATCCGCCACAGGAAGCGATTCCGCGGATCGATGCTGACGTTCGTTCCCGTTGGGTCATCCGTCGTCACCCGGCGGTAAGTGGCCGAACTCACCAGTTGCCGATGCAGATGCTTCATCTCCCATCCGGAGTCGGTCAATTCGGCGGCCAGCCAGTCGAGCAATTCGGGATGGCTGGGCCGCTGACCGTTGAGGCCGAAGTTCGCCACCGAGGGGACAATCGCCTCGCCGAAGTGTCGCAGCCAGATGTGATTGACGGCGACTCGCGCGGTGCGGGGATTTCTGGCATCGGTGATCCAGTCCGCGAGCGCGGTCCGCCGGCCCGTCGACTGCTGCGGATAATCTTGCCCCAGCGGGGTGTAAGCGGCCGAGGTGGAGGCGAGCGCGGCTTGCGCGGTTTCCACGGTCTTCCGCGCGGCATCCAGTTTCTGTTGACTTGCCGCGATGGCTTTCGTTTTGCCCTCTTCACTGGCATAGATCGCCGAGTTCACGGTGGCATTGTCGCGTTCCAGGAGCAGGGCCTCACGTTCGGCTTTAAGCAGCGCCAGCTGCCGTTCGGCTTGTGCGGCGGACAATGCCAAGGGGGTCGCCAGCGGTGGGAGATTCACCGGCAGCAGAGCAGAGGGGGGCGATTGAATCAGGCGAGCGACTTTCTCACGCTCGGCGGCGACACGCGCCAACAGTGCGGATTGTTCCGCGCGCGCGATGGCGAGTTGCTGCTCTGCCAGCGGAATTTGCTCGGCTGTTGTCGTAATCAGCTGTTTGAGATCGGCGGACGTTTGACCGGCGAACGGCGAGCGAATTCTTTCCGTCGCCACTGTTGCCAGACGAAAATCGTCCGGCAACGGGTCGATCAACACTTCCAGAAACTCGGCCGACCCGGCATGCGTCCACAATCCGAATTTGCCATCGGCACGGGCCATCGGTAGTGCGTAAGCAATCGCCAATCCGCCATTGACCCAGACGTTCAACTGCTGCCCACGCACCGCCAGGTCGAGTGTCACTTTTTCACCGATCTTGATCGGCCACGGGGTGATGCCCGCCGCAGGATAGGCTTCGGTGCCGTTCTGACGATGAAATGCCTGGATGGTGGAAGTCTGATTATTCGTCGCGGAGTAAATGGCCTGCGCCTGTCGCAGTTCGATGAGATCGAAGAACAATCCCACGGAATGAATCGCGCCGGCTTCCAGCGTGCGATAACGAACGCGGGCCATGAAATCGCGCGGCGGCGTGACATTCGCGGCAATCGTCACGAAACTCCCCGGCGTTTTTTGCAACAATTTGCCCGGCTCATGCGTCCATTCGCCAGTCGCGATTTGCCAGACTTCGGGGCGAAATAGCTCGAACCGCTCTTGAAACACGCTGCCAAACGACTGTTGATCGCCAGCAATTCCGGCAGCTTCTTCAGCCGCGCGGCGCTCGGCCTTGAGCGTCAGTTCCGCAATGAGTTGTTGCTTGTCGGTGACATCCGCCACGGTTTGAGTCACCGCCGTCGCGGCTTGTTGTTCCAACCCGGCAACGACATACGGTGCCAACGCCGGGTACCAACCTGCCAGCGGCAATTCCCTGGGTTGAACCGTGATCTCTCCCAGTCCGAACACCGCGGGAACGCCGGGCGACATCACCTGGGTTTCGTCCGGATAGCGATTGTCGCCCCGTTTGAAAACGAACGTCTTCACATCCGGCTGCTTGTCGAACGCCAATGACACGCCCGATTTCAGCACCTGCCCCAGCGTGGCATCTTTCTCGGTCGATAAATCGCCCGTGAAGGGATCTGTCCGCACATCATGTGGCTCGAAGAAGGCTCGGAAACGGTAATAATCCTGCTGGGCGAGCGGATCGAACTTGTGATCGTGACACCGGCAGCATTTCAACGTTGTCGCCAAAAACGCCTGCGAAGTATGTTCAATCGTGTCGAACATCCAGACGTTGCGGTCGAACTTGTACCAGTTGCGGCCGAGGAAACCGGTCGCGCGCGTGACATCCAGATCACCCGGGGCGATTTCATCCCCGGCGAGCATTTCCCGCACCATGCGGTCGTAGCCGTGATCCGCATTGAGCGAGTCGACGATCCAGTCGCGCCATCGCCAGGCATGCCGTTGGCCGTAGCGGATTTCGTTAATCCCCCGGCTGCCGTACCAGTCACTGTAACGCCAGACATCCATCCAATGCCGGCCCCAGCGTTCCCCATGCAGCGGACTGGCGAGCAGGCGATCCACCTGCCGCTCGTAGGCATCCGGCGCGGTGTCCGCCAGAAACTCATGCAATTCCGCGCGGGTCGGCGGCAAGCCGACAAGATCCAATGTCACACGCCGCAGCAGCGTGGCAGGGTCGGCTCGCGGTCGCGCTGTCAGTCCGTGCTTCACCTGTTCGGCAGATAACAGAAAATCGAGCGGGTGATTCGCACTGGCGAGTGGGATCAATGGCACAACCGGCCGCTGCACAGGTTGATACGACCAGTATGTCTTCGGATCTTCATCAGGACGTTCGTCCGCCGGTGTGGATGCCCCTTCGGCAATCCATCGCGTCAAAATATCGATCTTCGCGGAGGAGAGTTTCGAGCCTTCCCCTTCGGGGGGCATCAGAAAATCGCCGCGACCAGAGACGACTTTCAGCAGCAGGCTGACATCAGGTTGGCCGGCAACGATCGCGGGGCCGGTTTCGCCACCGGTTCGCAGAAATTCCCCTGTATCGACCCGCAACCCGCCGTTCTGCTTGAGGACGCCATGACAAGCCGAGCAATGCTCGCGGAAAATGGGCTTCACTTCGCGCGCGTAATCAACGGGGGCGGCCGCGACGGCGTGCAGCGCCACCAGAATTCCGAGGAGTGTTCGCCCGACATTTCGCGGCATAACCCTATAATCCTGATTGAAGTTACGCAGGGAGACCCGTGCATGCTGACACGCCCAATTCTACATGATGAATCAGTGAAAGTTAATGCTTCTTCGGGAAATCTGTGCGAGCGGTCTGGAAATGTTTGGGAATATCGAGGAGGCTGCGGCGAGCGTAGTCCCGCCGTCGCTGACAGCGGGCTTTGGCATTGATCATTCATTGAGATGTTGCCGTCATGGACGACGCGCGCGAGACGCCAGCGGGATTTTTCCGACGCACCTGGAAACTTTGGGCCGCGCTGGTGATTGCCTACGCGCTGGTCGCCGCAGCGCTGCCGCCGATGGATGACGAAGTTTACTACTGGTCGTGGTCGAAGACGCCTCAACTCAGTTACTACGATCACCCCGGCATGACGGCCTGGCTGATCTGGCTGTCGACGCAACTTTTCGGCGACACAATCCTTGGGATGCGATTCCCCGCCTGCGTCTGCGTGGCATTCACGCTCGCCGTGATTGCCTTTCTATCGCAGCGCGTAACTCAAAGCCCGCCGATGGCGTCGGCGGGACCAATCCTCCTCGGCGTCACCCTCACCCCGCTGTTCACCTTCGGCGGCATCCTGATCACCCCGGATGCCCCCCTCATCGCCTGCTGGTCGGCCTACATGCTCTGGATGGTTCTGATCCAAGAAACTTTGGTCATGGGGTTGCACGTCCCTGAGTCCTCGAAGGGCGTGGTCTTCTATGAACGACCACGCCCTTCGCAGAGCCTCAGGGACGTGCCACCCAAGTCATACTGGGTGTGGTGGATCATTGGCGGCGTGTTGCTTGGACTCGGCGGCTTGAGCAAGTACACGATGGTGCTCGCTGTCCCCGCGGGTTTTTTCAGTTGCGTGATGTCCGGCCTGCCGTGGCGGCGGTGGTTCGCCGGCTATCTGCTGCATGGCGTGGTGGCCGTCACCGTGGCCTCGCCGATCCTCATCTACAATGCCCAGCACAATTTCGAGCCGCTGCTCTTCCAATGGCGGCACGCCATGCACGATGAACCGGCCACGCTGATCACGTTCGTCGAATTCTTCGGCGTCCAATTCTTATTGTTCGGCACCCTCCCGCTCTACCTCATCCCCTGGACCGCACGTCATTTCGGCCACTTTTCACCGCGCTTGCGGGTTTGCAGCGCCTTTTATCTCGTGCCATTGGCGTTCTTCCTCTACAAAGCCACGCGGACCGAACTCGAAGGCAACTGGGGACTGGTGGCGTTTCTGAGCGTTTGGCCGGTGGCCGCCGCATGGTACGAAACGGTGCGAGCCTCCCGCCGCTGGCGTTGGTTGACCGCCGCGTCGTTCCTGGCTCCTGCGGTGGCCGTCATCGGGCTGACAGCAATTCTCGTCACACCGGCATCGCTGCTACCGGTGCAACTCGACCGCCTGAGCAAGCAGCACGCCCGCTGGGAGATGTCGCAGCAACTAGCCGCCGCGATTCATGCCCGAAACGAGGTGATTCCTACGTTCACCAACACGTATCAAATGACGGCATTACTCCGTTTTCACGGCGTGGATGCGCGACAAGAGGGGGATTCACGCCCGAGTCATTACACGTTCCCGGCACAAAGTGTGTTCGATTGCGACGCCGCATATTTTGTGTCGGATGCGGATGAGAATCCGCTGGTTTCGATTTCGCACAACCCGACGCTGATTGGTACCTTCCCGATCAGTGTCCGTGGCGAGATCGTCAAGCAGTATCTGCTATGGCGCGTGGATCGAAGATCTGTTTTAGCCCCCCATCAATAACGATTGTGGACGCAACTCCTCAGCGGTGTTGCTTGAGAATGTAGAGCACTTGTTCCGCAAGTGTATTTTGCACTTGCGGAGCAAGTGCTCTACATTCTGTAAAACGGCTTGCAACGCACACTGCCTGATTGCGATACTATCTCAACTCATGCACCCACCCCAAGGGGGGTAGCGTGGTCGTCGTTCCGTCCGCGAAGCGCAAGCGGCAGTCTTGATTTGCCGTGATTTCGCCGATGTGCGTTAATCGCGTTTTGTCGCGCCATTGCAGTTGCAACTTTTCGCCATCCACTGCGGAGACGGTGAAGAGCAACTCGAAATCTTCGCCGTCGCCGAGCGCGCGCTGGATTTCCGAGCGGGGGGCGTCAGCCCCTTGGTTCAGCGCGGATTGCGCAGGGATGCCGTAATCAGGGGGCTGACGCCCCCCGCTCGGGTGGCGGAGTGGCAAACGGTCCGCGTCGATAATCGCGCCGACGTGGCTTGCAGCCAGAATGTGATGCAGATCGGCCGCCAAGCCATCGCTGATGTCGATCATCGCGTGGAGATCGACCAGGTCGAGAAGTTGTCTGGCTTCACGAACTCGCGGCGTGAAGGTGAGGTGATGCCCCAGAATGCTCTGGCCGAGTTCGCCCGTGACGAAGATCCAATCGCCCGGTTTGGCACCGCCGCGGGTGACAGCCGCTTGGCCGACGGGATGGCCGAGCAAGGTGATATTCGCCACCAGCGGACCGTCCCAGGTGTTCGTGTCACCGCCGGCGATGATCACGCCGAATTCGTCCGCGAGATCGAGCAGGCCGGTGAAAAACGCCTCAGCGAACCGCCGCGCGTGTTGTGAGTCGATTGGAGCGCTCGCCCCCTCTCCCTGGCCCTCTCCCCCTTGGCGGGGGCGAGGGGACAAAGAACTGGGCAAAGCAACGGAGACGAACGCGACAGTTGGGGTGCCGCCCATAGCGGCGATGTCGCTGAGGTTCACAGCGAGCGATTTTCGCCCAGCGAGTTCGGGCGTGGTCTCCGGGAACGTGAAGTCGGTCCCCTCCATCAGCATGTCGGTGGTGACCAGCAGCGGCTGGGCGGAAGGTTCCAGGATCGCGGCGTCATCACCGATCCCCAGCCTGACCGGCGGACGATCCGCGATGCGTTGACGAATCCAGTCGATGAATGCGAATTCGGACATGATGGATGCATCATGCCGATTCACTGGGAAACACGCAAAGGTTCGCCGCGCTACGATCCCGGCGAATGTCTTGTTCCTTTTGAGTCATTTTGCATGGGTGGCCGGGGCTGGAGCGCTTCGCGAAGCCCCGATCTTCGCATAAAATCACGGCGGGCTTATGCCGTGCCGCTCGCCAAACCGGGGCTTCCTTCGCAAAGCCTCAGTCCAGCCCCGGCCACCCAAATTTAGAACGACGTTGGGATTGCGAGGCGGTCCCGGCGATGCCATCGCCGGGCTTTAGTGGCTGATGACTTCGAGGTCGTTGATGATGCGGTTGATGCCGTCGATGTTGCGGAGCGTTTCCTGAGCCATCTGCTTCTGGAAATAGGTCCGCACGGAACCGGTCAAGACGACATCGTCCGCCAGAATTTCATAACTCACGCGGCGGCCAACCAGATGCGGCTGACGCTCGAGCGCGTGGAAAATGCGATCACTCAGGGAGTGCGACGGGTCAACGAAGTGGAGGGCCGACATGATGTTCGATCGTCAAGACGCCGAGGGGGCGGAACCGGCAACGGTCGCGATGACCACACGTTCAATTCCGCAGCGCTGATGTAGGGATCGTCGCTATGGTGAGCTTAGGTTGCGAAACATCACCGTGACGGCTGGGAAATCAGAAAAATTGTCACCCGTCCTGTTCAGGCAAACTCTGCCGACCGCCTGTCGCAGCGGCGCGAATCTGCCGTAAGTCGTGTCAGCCAGTGAAGTTCAATGCCGGTGATGTCGAGCAGTCGGCAAAAATTGCCGTGGTCTTGACCGAATCGGCACGATCTTCTACAAATCCGCCGCCGCGAACGAGAACGACTTCAGTTCGCCTTCCGCGGCTCATCTCTCGCGAATCTCCGTTCCCATCACGTTTTGGTTTGGTCACTTCAGACAGGAAGTTACCCATGTTGCGTTGTTTGACGCGTTTTGCCGCAGGATGTGCAATGCTGGCCGTGTTCTCCAGCGGGTCCATCGCCCAGGCTCAGCTTTTTGGCGGAGGTTGCAACAATTGCGCCCCACCCCCCGAATGTTGTCAGGTGATGCAGCCGGTGGCGCAGTCCTGCTACCAGTCGGTGCCCGTCACCGAGTATCAGCCGGTGAAGCAGATCGTTCGCCGCCCGCGGGTGGAACAGCGAATGGTGAGCCAGGATGTGGTTGAGTATCAGCCGGTGAATGAGCAGCGCGTCGCCGACGTGCCCTTCACGACGTATCAGGATGTCACCGAGTATCAGCAAGTCTGCCGCAACGCTGGCTACTGGCAGACGAATGTGCAGCAGAATTGCAAAGTGTCGCCTTGCGAATACGATAATCGGCAAGGTTTTCTGGGCTGGATGAACCGCACGGCTTATGGTGTCCGTTCGTCGTTCACCCCGGCTCAAACTGTCAGTCGCCAATTTGTGCCGCAGACGGTGATGCAGACTGTCCCGGTGACTCGCCGGGTCGCCGTGCAGGGGACGCGACAGGTGACTTACAATGTTCAGAAGATGGTCGCCAATCGCACCACACGGCAGGTCGCCGTTAATCATGTCACCTATGAAGATGTCGAGACGACGGCGATGATGCCCCGCACCGTGATGCGGCAAGTCCCGATCGGTACGCAAATGTCCTACGCTCCGTTCGGTTATGGTTCCGCCTCGGCTCTGGCACCGACACCCGATTACTCGACCTCGGTGAATCGCCCGCTGGAAAGCCGCGAAGCATTGAATCGCCCGAAGGACACCTTCCGCCCGGAAACTGATCCGAACAACTACAAGAACGATGTCCCGATCAAGGCCAAGGGTGCGGCTCTGGAACGTCCGACTCCGCGTGATTCCGTCGCCCCGCCGGCCAATGGCCCGGTGACGAAGTCCCCGGAAGCTCGCCCGCTCGTTAAGCGCACCTCTCCTCCTTCCATGGTTCGTCTCAATCAGTGGGTCGCCCGGACCCCAAAATTACCGGCTGGCCCCGCGTCTGACATCTCGCTCGCAGACGTTGACCGGTAATGAAATCACGTTGAAACAACTCCCGACTTCTTCCGGGCGTCGGCATCATGCCGACGCCTTTTTTCGTTGTTACGGTGTGAGACGCGAGTAATGTCATAGCGCCAGATCATCGTGCCACGACTTGTCCTCAAGTCGTGTGCTTGATCGGGCACGACTTGAAGACAAGTCGTGGCACGGGATGTCGGGATGTCATGCATGATGCGTGATCCTTCCCGCCATTGGGTTCGTACGCCATACTGTTGCACTCTGCTTCTTCCAAACAAAATTCGTCGAAAGATTCTCCCGTGACCGGTCGCCTGGTGACTCTCGGCGTACTCCTGGCCTGCATCGTGCTTTTGGGAGCGATGTTCTATCAGGTCGTCGCCCCGTTTTTGCTGCCGCTGTTACTCGCGGCGATCCTGGCGATTCTCTGCCGGCCGTATTTTTTGCGGATGCTGCCGTACGTCGGGCATCGGGCGAATGTCGCCGCGGCGATTCTCACAGCCGGCGTGACGCTCTTGCTGGTGACGCCAATCGTCGTGGGGACATTCATCGCAGCCGTTGAACTCAACAAGTTGACGCAGGATCAATGGCAGACGATGGACTGGAGTCGCGGTCTGCAACAGTTGAATACGCAGTTTGTCAAACCGGCATTGCAGCAGGTGACTAAGTGGTTCCCGCATTTGGTGACGCCGGAACAAATCGACGCGATCAACGCGGAATTGCCGAAGAACGGAGCCGCCTTGGCTCAGCTGGTGGCCGGGAAGACATTTTCCTGGGCGTCTTCAACCGTGGGAACGGTGTTCTCGTTACTGCTGGCCGGCGGCATGTTTCTAGTCGCGTTCTATTATTTTCTGGCCGACGGGCCGTCGATGATCGCCGCGGCGGAAGCGCTGATTCCGTTGCCGCTCGAACATCAGCGCCGGCTGCGGGATCAATTCGCGAAGGTCGTCCGCGCCGTCGTGATGGCGACGTTCCTGGCCGCCTTCGCCCAGGGAATCGCCACCACACTGGCGCTACAAGTGGTCGGGATGGGTCACTTCTTCGTGTTTCTCATCGCCGCGACTATCGCCGCGCTGGTTCCATTGGCGGGAACATGGATCGTCTGGGCACCCTGCGCGGCGCTCCTCGCCTTTCAGGGCCACTATCCTGCCGCGATTGGCCTGGCGATGTTTGGCATTATCGTCGTCAGCCTGCTGGATAACGTGATCCGCACTTACGTCCTCAACAGCGACGCCCAGCTACATCCACTATTGGCGTTCGTGAGTGTGCTGGGCGCGCTGGAAGTGATGGGTCTGTGGGGCATTTTCTTCGGCCCGATTATCGCTTCATGTCTGTACGCGCTGGTTCAGATTTTTATGACCGAACTCGACACGTTCACTTTAGAACCCCGAGCCGGCGGCGACCAACCGACCATGCCAGTTCCGCTTCCTATGACCTCGGCAGCAGTCGGTGCTCCGGCTGCGACCCCGCTGCTCGTTGTGGGAATGTCGCCGCCTGCTGCAATTCAACCTCCCACCACGGCTCTGAAAAACCGCTCCAAGGGGCGGTGAAAAGATGGCAGCGACATTATTCGCTGCCGCAAAATGCCGTTGGACCGGGGCGCGATCTGATTGATCACGCCCCGGTCATTTCCGCATCGGTCATCCCTGAGCTTACTTGCGAGCGGTCGCCTTGGCAGCCGGGGCCTCTTCTTCCTCCTCAGCGTCTGTCGCGGGCAGAATTTCATCGATGGAAATTGCCGTCAATTTCTCGTCGGCAGCGGATTCCTCGTCCAACGTCTCCGCCAGCAATTCCGCCACTTCGGTCAAACCGAGATGCTCGGCAAACGCTTTCGCGGTGCCGTAAGCCGCGATTTCATAATGCTCGACTCGTTGAGCCGCGCCGATCAGCGCGGCGTCGATGACGGGTGACGTTCCTTTTTCTTCGAGGATATCCTTCCCCTCTTCGAGCAGGCCTTCCATCGCCTTGCATTTCTTGCCGGACAGCTTGATCTCCAACAATTCCGCAATCTGATTCAGCCGATTGACCTGCCCCTTGGTTTCTTCCAGATGCGCTGTGAACGCTTCCTGCAGCGCCTCGTTCGACGCCTTTTTCGCCATCCGTGGCAATGCCTTCAGCAATTGATTCTCGGCGCTGTACAAGTCTTTGAGTTCGTCGACCAAAAGTTCGTGCAACGTTTCCATGATATCTCGCTCCCTTGTGTGTGATGTGGTTGCTCGTCGCCAGGTTGTCGATCCACTCGATCGCACGGCGACTAATCCAATTCCCCGGCTCAATGCATAGCAACCCATATGCCGGATGTCGCGATTCGACTCGGCAACGGCCATTCATCGTCACGGTATTATGAATCTCACAAACTTAGCGCACGCTTCATCTTTTGAGATGTCTACCAAAGACCTTGCATACCCAAATTCAAGACATCGTAGAGTTCTCTTTGCTGGTTAGCGGGTCATGTCCTGACAGCCTAACGACCATGCTGGATGGCTGACGCGCCGGACCATTCAGCGGAGTGTTGTCTCCGAGTGCGACGAGGGCCAGCTCTTGAACTTCAATTTCAATTGAGTACGCTCAATTGATGTCAGCGTTGCAAACTCAGCCCGGGAACCAGGAGTTTATCGTGGACCAGTATTTCTCAGTCCAACACAGCATCGCTTCCCGCTGGTCGAAGTCAGGTTGGTCCTCGCTGCTGACAATAATTTGGCTCGCAGGTGCAGGGATTGCCTGCGGGCAGGAAAACCAGGATGTGATCGAAGGCGAGCCGGCTAATAGTGAGGGGCAGGTGATGATCGCCGAGCCGGATGGCTCGAAGCTGCGGATGCTGACCAATCTGAAGGACTATGTCTTCCAGGGTTCACCGGAATGGTCGCGCGACGGGAAAGTCGTCGCATTCGATTGCCGGTTTCTGGGGATGAACAACAACCCCGGCAGCCGCATTGCCGTCGTCAACGCCGACGGCACCAATCCACGCGTGTTGGGCGACGGCATGATGCCGAGCTTGTCTCCCTTGGGAAATCGCGTCGCGTTCTCCCGAATTGGCAAAAGCGTCTGGATTCAATCGCTGTCCGACCCGGCGGCGGAACCATCACTGCTTGACGCGCGCGGCTGGGGGACGGCCTGGTCGCCCGATGGGACACGCATCGCCTACGCCACGGGGGGATTGATGGTCTACGACGTGATCGAAGGGACGAAGACTGCCGTGTTCTCTTCGGACAACTCCGTGTTCTCCGGCGTCTACTGGAACTTCGCCTGGTCACCGGATTCCCGGCAAATCGCCTTCAAAAGCCAGTTCAAAGGCAAGAGCGTATTGGGAATCGTCGATGCCCGCGGCTTCGAGTACGGACATAAAATCCGTTACGAGGGCGACCTCCTGCCGACCATCGCCTGGAACCCTGACGGCAAGCAGATCCTCATCGCCGCCGCCTGCCCGGAACGGAATAACCTGCCGCAGATTTATTCGGTCGATGTGGAAACTTACGACCCGCCGAAGCGTCTGCCAGGGCAGGCCGCCAATCGCCAGTTAGAGGACATGAGCTTCTCGCCCGATGGCCTGAAACTGGCGATCATGGGCATGCCGGTGAAGAAATAACCGTGCCGGCACGTTTTCAACGTGCCGGGGAAACGCGCTCCGCTCGGAAACCCTCGCGTCGCGGT
>Ga0335397_10006846_pt1 | contig 14617 bp, 9 predicted proteins | sample MAT04_FD_205740 | JGI IMG/M metagenome (GOLD analysis project Ga0335397, IMG submission 205740) | Freshwater microbial communities from Lake Fryxell liftoff mats and glacier meltwater in Antarctica - MAT-04 (spades assembly) (version 2) ...
AGCATTGGTTCACCCAGCGCAGGTTCAGCCAGATCTGGTTCGAAATTCGCGAACGGAGATCCATCGCTCAAGTCTGCGATATTGACCAGTGGATCGGTCGCAGCGGTTGCAGGCTGCTGTTTGATCAGTTCCGCCACAGGATTAATCTCAGACAGCTCAGTCACAGCGACACCACCCGGTCCGATCGCCGCCTGAGTCAGCTTTCGCTGGTGCATGTCCATCTTGTGATAGACCAGAAATCCGAACGCGAATACCAGAATGGTGATCACCATCATTCCAAGTCGCGCTTCGTGACTGGTCGCCGGTTTCGATTCGTCGGCCTTCAGCGTACTCAGCAGTTGCCCTGCCACCGTGCTGCTCGCAGTTTGGCTGAGCGGCTGCGTGGGTTGAGCCGAATTTCCGCCGGCGATGCCTCGATCGGTGTTTTTGTCAGAACGTGCCATCCCTGGTGTCCTTTGAATGTATTTTTAACGATTCTGTCTTCAAGCGAGTGAAACGTCAGGATGACTGCGATTCCGCCAGGATTCAAAATGTTCGGCAGAACTTCCGTCAGCATCCGTTCCACATGCTGCAATTCATTGTTTGTGGCGATTCGCAATGCCTGAAACACGCGAGTTGCCGGGTTACGACCTCCTGCCGTGCGAGCAGTTCCAACCGCACCGCACACACAGGATTCCAGTTCTTCCGCCGTTGTCACTGGATGTCCCAGCTTTCTTCGGCGAACGATTTCCGTTGCGATTTTTTTGGACGCTGGCTCTTCACCGTACGTCTTAAAGATTTCCCCAAGTTGGGCCTCATCAAGTGATCGGAGAATTTCTGCCGCAGGACGGCCTTCAGCAGAATGATACCTCATGTCCAAAGGGCCACCGGCATCGAAACCGAATCCACGCTGTCGATCAGACAATTGATCCGAAGACAGTCCCAGATCCAGCAGAACTCGATCAACGCCTGTGACGCCCAGCGTTGGCAGAACGTCTGCTGCGTCTGCATAGCTCGACCGAACAAGCTGAAAATTTGTATTCTGGTTTGGTTGTAAAGTTCGCTCCGCGATCGCCAGCATCATCGGATCTCTATCGAATCCAATGAGCTGCCCGGTTTCGTTCAATGCCGAAAGGATAAGTTGACAATGACCTCCTGCCCCGACCGTTCCATCCAGAACAGTGAGACCTGACGTCAACTGCAGCCAATGCAGCACTTCACGAGGCATCACTGGAACATGCACCGGACGATGGCCAGCGGACGACATAATTTCCTTGAGTTCGCTGAAAGAGAGATCACGTAATGGAGAGGCCGGTATGCTAAGCCGACGGCAACTTTAGAGATAGGCCAGAATTGAGGCAGAATCTTTCAACTGAAACCCATCAGGCTGACGAAAATCGGCAAGAACTGCCGCCGGATTTGCGTTTTTCTTCAGGCGGCCAGATCTGTAGCGTGGGACAAGCGAGCAACGCGAGCGCCGGCCCACCATGGGAAGGTATTGACAATGGTGGGTCGGCGCGGCTAAGGATCGCTCGAACAATAACTGTTAGATCTGCGGCCAAACGTTCGCAAGCAACCTCCCTCAAGCGGAGCGCCAGGGGGTGGTCGGACGAGCAAAGCGATGTCCGAGAGGGGGCCGTTGCTGCACAACGTTCCATAATGTTCACGCCCGACGTCGAATCCGAAACGAATCCAGAATTCACAACTCGCCGCAGCCTTCCCCCGGGCCATTACTTCGCTTGGCCCGACCCCTCCCGGCCTTCGGCGGGAGGGGTTGTAAAATGGAACAGTCAACGTTCGAGCGATCTTTAGCAGCTGCGGGTTCTACCCCACTCATGTACCGCCGTCTTTCAACCTGCGTTCCGGATCGAAAATTTACCTCTCAACGTTCGGATTCTCGTTCAAACTTTCCGGGCCGGCGGGGCAAAACCTGTGCTGAACCGCAGTTCTTCTCGATTGAAACCTTGTGTTGCCAGTTGGAAGTGAGCAAAATTCCGTTACACTCAGCGCAATCTGCAGTCGCCGAGTAACCTAAGACTGACGGCGCATTCGTGGGACCTGTCTACTAACTCTGTTCGAACTAAGACGCGATCACTCCGGAGTTCTTCAATGCAAGACTGGCTGAATCGATTTGTTGACGACGGCACGATCGGCGAATCGCAGCTCGAAGAAGCCCGTAATATGGCGGCCAACCTCGGCATCCCGGTTGAAGACGCACTCGTGCGTCTTGGTTATATGTCCGCCGGAGACCTTGGACAGGCTCAGGCGAGCGAATTCGGATACGAGTATATCGAATTGGAAGGCCGCCAGATTCCCAATTCCATCATCGAACTCGTCACCGAATCGATGGCTCGTGAAAACATTGTGATACCCATCGAAATTGACAACGAAGCCGTCGTGATCGCGATGCACAATCCGAACAACATCGAGGTCATCGACAAACTTCGTTTTGTGCTGAATCGTGAAATTCGCTCCGTGATGGCACCGATGGAATCCATCCAGGCGGCTATCAATCGACACTACGGACAGTCGGAAACGGAATCCGTCGACTCGATGATTTCGGAATTTACTGAAACACAGATCGACTTCACCGATGTTGAGGCCGCGTCCGCTCTGAAAGGCGACGAAGACGACAGCGCGCCGATTATTCGACTGGCCAACCTGATCATTTCAGAAGCTGTGAAAGAACGTGCCAGTGATATTCACATTGAGCCATTCGATGATCGCGTGCGAATTCGCTATCGGATCGACGGTGTGCTTCTGGAACGGGACAGTCCTCCCAAACGATTGCTGGGTGCTTTGATTTCGCGTTTCAAAATCATGGCGAAAATGGACATTACCGAAAAGCGCCGACCACAGGACGGTCGAATCAAGACGCGAGCTGGTAACAAGGAGTTCGACCTGCGTGTCTCCATCCTGCCAACGAATCACGGCCAGGCTGTGGTGATGCGTATTCTGGACCGCGACAACATCAAAGTGGGTATCAGAAACCTTGGATTCAGCGATGACAACTATCGCACGTTTCAGAATGTAATTCGACGACCGAATGGAATCTTTCTGGTCACCGGGCCAACGGGTTCCGGAAAAACAACAACGCTCTACAGTGCTCTGGGTGAACTCAATCGGCCGGATCGCAAAATCATCACGGCCGAGGATCCCGTGGAATACTACCTGCCCGGTATCAATCAGGTGGAAGTCAAGCACAGTATTGGCCTGGACTTCGCATTGATCATCAAAGCGATGTTGCGGCAGGCTCCTAATGTGATCCTGGTGGGGGAAATTCGGGACACGGAAACCGGCGAAATGGCGATTCAGGCATCGCTCACGGGACACCTGGTGTTCAGCACGCTGCATACGAATGATGCCCCCGGAGCGGTGACTCGGCTGATCGACATGGGAGTTCAGCCGTTTCTCGTGGCGTGCTCGTTGATGGCGGTTCTAGCGCAGCGACTGGTTCGCGTAATCTGCCCGAAGTGCAAAGAGCCATATCAGCCTTCACCGGAAGAAGTCGAAGTATTCAATATCTCGCCGGAAGAAGCCTCGGAAGGTCAATGGGCACGCGGCAAAGGCTGCAACAATTGCAAACATACCGGCTACAAAGGACGCCGCGCGGTCTTTGAACTGATGACGATGAATACAACGTTGCGTGAAATGGCGTTCAACAGTGAACCCGCGCAGAATATTCGCCGGCAGGCACGACTGTTAGGTATGAAGACACTTGTTGAAGACGCCAAAGACAAGGCCTTTCTGGGAATGACGTCTCTTGCGGAAGTTTACAAACTGTCTAAGGGCGGACATTAAAGACAGTCTTCAGTACTTCGCAAGAACGCGTAAAGACTGATGGCTTAACACTGACTACTAAGCACTGACTACTAAACACTCTTTCAAGGTTTCTCCATGTCCCAACCCGCTGGCGGACGGAATTTTCAGATCGATAAGCTGCTGGAAACAGTGGTCAAGGAAAAGGTCAGTGACCTGCACATTTCTGTGGGGCAGCCTCCTGTGGTCCGATCCGGAGGTCGCTTGGTGCGACTGGAGACTCGCACGCTCACAGCGGACGACACGACCAACCTGATGAAAAGTATTACTCCGGAACGAAATCAGCAGGAACTTCAGGAACGTGGTGGAACTGACTTCGGTTTCGCGTTTGGCGATAAGGCTCGCTTCCGAGTCGCCGTGTTCAAACAGCGCGGCATGATCGGGATGGTTCTGCGTCGTGTTCCGAATGAATTCCTCACATTCGAACAGCTTGGACTTCCGCCTGTTGTCAAGGATCTGATTCAGCGGCCTCGCGGCTTGTTCCTTGTCACCGGGCCGACAGGTTCCGGTAAGACGACCAGTCTGGCGTCGATGATCAACTGGATGAACCACAACATGGATCATCATATCATCACGCTCGAAGACCCGATCGAGTACTATCACGAACATAAACATTCGACGATCAATCAGCGTGAAATCGGCGTCGATGTTCCCAGTTTTCCGGAAGCCCTGCGACGTGCTTTGCGTATGGACCCGGACGTGATTCTGGTGGGGGAAATGCGAGACCTGGAGACCATTTCCGCTGCGATCACGGCGGCAGAAACCGGACACGTGGTTTTTGGAACTCTGCATACCACAGGCGCACAGGGAACGGTGGACCGGATCATTGACGTGTTCCCGACGAACCAGCAGGAACAGATCCGTACTCAGCTCGCAAATGCCATCATCGGCATTCTCAGTCAGGCTCTGTTGCCGCGTAAACCCAAGGGGCTGGTTGCCGCCTATGAACAGCTTGTCGTCACGCCCGCGATTGCCAACCTGATCCGTGAAGGTAAGACGTTCCGTATTAACAGTGCAATTCAGACCGGGCGCAAGTTCGGCATGATCCTTCTTGATGATTCCCTGTTCAATCTGTGGAGGAACGGAATCTGTGATGAAAAAGACGTTATGTACAAATCTAACAACCCCGGCGAACTGCGCGCACGCATCGAGCGAGCCAAACGCGGTGTCTTCGACGATGGTGAAGAAGAAGATGACGATGAATAGGATGACTGCGATTCATGCTCTGCCTCGACGGAATCGCAGAATCCCGTAAATCTCGGTTGATCCCAAATAACAATTTCCTCCACTCCGGACGCTGACATTCGCCATGGCTCAACGCAAAATCGGACAGATCCTCATCGATCTCGGCTACATTAACGATGACCAGCTCTGGGACATTCTGGAGGAACAGAAGCAGAATCCAGGCACGGTACTGGGTCAGGTCGCGGTTCGCATGGGGCTGGTGACGCAAGAACAGGTCACGGAAGCGCTTGCGGAACAATGGGGCATGCCGGTTGTCAATCTGGAAGAAACGAATATCCAGTCGAATGTGCTGGACCTGGTGCCGCAGACGATGGCCGAAGTCTATCGCATCATGCCGGTCTCGTTGAAAAACAACGTTCTGACAGTGGCGATGGCCGATCCGCAAAACGTCGCGGCACTTGACGACCTTCGCAACTTCCTTGGCCATGAAATTCGAGGTGCCGTGTCGTCCGGCCCGGACGTTGAGGCCGCGATCGCCCGATACTATGCTGATCGCGAAGAAAGTATTGAAGATGTCATCGATCAGTTGAGTACTGACGAAGACCACGAAAAGCGAATTCGAGGATATGACCTGGCATCTGCCGATGAAATGTCCGATGCTCAGCCAATCAAAAAGCTGCTCAACATGGTGATGCTGCTGGCCATCCGAGACCAGGCAAGCGACATCCATTTTGAACCGTTCGAGGACGAATTCAAAATTCGCGTCAAGGCGGATGGCGTACTGTTCGAAATGGTTCCGCCGCCTCGCCACCTTGCCAATGCAGTTGTCAGTCGTATTAAGGTAATGTCTAATCTGGATATCGCAGAACGTCGTCTGCCGCAGGACGGACGTATTGAATTGAATGTGGGCGGAAATAACGTTGACATGCGAGTCAGCGTGTTGCCGACGCTGTTCGGCGAAGCAGTGGTCATGCGAATTCTGGACCGAACCGTTGTGGCACTGGACTTGAACAAGATTGGTATGGATGCTGTCATCCTCAGCAAATTCCGTCAGATTCTGAAACGGCCAAACGGCATCGTGCTTGTCACCGGACCAACCGGCAGCGGCAAGACAACGACTCTTTATTCCGCTCTGAACGAACTTAACACAACCGAAACCAAAATCATCACGAGCGAAGATCCTATTGAATACGACATTGAGGGCATTATTCAGGTGCCCGTAAATCCTGACGTCGGTGTGACGTTTGCGACCGTTCTGCGAGCGATTCTGCGGCACGATCCCGACAAGATTCTGGTTGGGGAGATTCGCGACTACGAAACAGGTGAAATCGCGGTGCAAAGTTCGCTGACAGGACATCTTGTGTTCAGCACTTTACATACAAACGACGCACCCTCAGCCATCACGCGACTCCGCGACATGGGAGTTCCCGCGTTCCTGATCACAGCAACCGTCGAAGCCATTCTGGCTCAAAGACTTGTTCGCCGTATCTGCAGTGAATGTCGTACGCAGTTTTCGCCATCTGATGAACTTCTGATGGAACTGCAGCTTCCACTCGATACCGCTCGAAAGTATAAGTTTTACTACGGCAAGGGCTGTGCCCGCTGCAACAACTCCGGATACAAAGGCCGCGTTGGCATTTATGAGTTGTTGATCATGTCTGACGAAATGCGTGACGCGATCGCGGCTGAGGCGTCTGGCGACGATCTTCGCGATATCGCTCGTCAACAGGGAATGACGACGCTGCGGGAGTCCGGGCTGAAATTGATCTTCGACGGCCAGACCACCATCGACGAAGTCGTCCGCGAAACCGTGGTTGAAGATGTGACCTGATTGGACATCAAAGTTCCGGGCAAAAAATAATGCCAGGAAATTGTCCCGAAATTATTTCTGGGAATGGAACATCCTGTAGGGTGTGTGAAGCGGAGCGAAACACACCATCGAACTTTACGCGGTCATTTTAGAGGTGAGTTGGCGAGCGAGGGGTTTCAGCCCACCGAGCTGCACGCATGGGACTGAGAAGGCTTACGCCGCTCCGCTCGCCGGGGGAGCATTTCACGCCGCGTCAAGTATACGTTCCAACCGGAGGCTGACATCTTTGTCACTCCCCACAACTTATTTGCCCGCTGCCGACTCGCTCGGCAGCCGGTAACACTTCCAGTAAAGATGGCTACGTTATGACGAACAGAAAAATTACTTCGGCCTTAGTGATTCTCAGTCTGATCGCGGCCAATCAGAGTGCCATCCGTCTCAGTGCGGCCGAGGATCGAGAACCACAGATTGAGATATTGTTGCCGGGGGTGCAACTTTCTTTGGTTGCCGAACATCCGGCACTGGTGACGCCAACGGGAATTGATGTGGACGATGAGGGCCGAGTTTGGGTCGTCGCCACACACACGCACTTTCGCCCGGAAGACTACGTTGGTCCTGAACACGATGAGATTCTTATCTTTACTGATAAGGATGGCGACGGAAAGGCTGAACAGCGACAAGTCTTTTACAACGCGACCGACGCGACGATGGATCTTGAACTCGGAGCAGACGGTTGGGTGTATCTCGCCGAACGCGATCGAATCACCCGAGTCAGGGATTCTGACGGTGATGGAAAGGGAGATGTCGAATCCGACATCCTGACTTTGCAAACAGAAGCTGTCTATCCGCATAACGGACTTGAAGGATTGTCGTGGCATCCCAATGGCGATCTTGTATTCGGGCTTGGGGAGAATTTTGGGAAGCCGTGGGTTCTGACGGGAACGGATGGCACCGCTCTCCACGGTACTGGCGAAGGTGGCATTTTTCGTTGCACGGCCGATGGAAAGAATCTGCGGCGGATTGCCTGGGGATTCTGGAATCCGTTTGGGATTTGTGTCCGTTCCGACGGACAAATTTTTGCGGCGGAAAACGATCCCGGAGAAAGACCCCCGTGTCGGCTGCTGCACATTGTTGAAGGTGGCGACTACGGCTACCAACAGTCGTATGGCCCCGAAGCCCATCATCCGTTCGTCGCATGGAATGGAGAATTGCGCGGAACGTTGCCAATGATTCATCCAACAGGCGAAGCTCCGTGTGGAATCCTGCCGTTGGGCCGTGGACTGCTGGTGCCATCATGGAGCGACCACCGCATTGATTTCTTTTCGCTGCACAGCAAAGGTGCCAGCTTTTCAGCCGATCGAGTCGCTTTGGTTCACGGGGGGCGTTACTTTCGCCCAGGGTGTATTGCCAGTGCCGACGGTCCTGAAGGCGGCAATGGGCGGACGCGAACGTGGTACCTGACAGACTGGGTTGACGGTCGATACGAAGCGCATGGCTTCGGGCGACTGTGGAAACTGGAAATCGATCTCGACCAAGCGGACTGGGTGGGAACTCTGGATCCCGAACCTGTTACAGACAGCGCTCAACTGGCTTTCGATCTGAGTCACGGAACCGTCAAAACCGATCGCAAGAATTTGCTGCGACTGGCTCAGGATCAGGACGCATTTCTTTCGCGAGCCGCGTTGCTGGCGTTGTCCCGTGAAGTGCAGTCGTGGACGCCGGAAGTTGTAGCGGGCTGGCCCGTCACTGATCGAGTTTCCGCCGTCCTCGCGCTGAAACTTGGGAAAGCGTCTCCGGATGTCTGGGTTCGTTCGCTGCTTGCGGACAACAGTGAAGACGTTCAGTTCGAAACTCTGCGCTGGATCGCCGACGCCGGGTTGAAGGAATTTCTGCCAGATGTGGAGACAGTGCTGAACCGCAGTGATCTCAATTATTTGCAGTTCGAAGCTGCGGTGGCCGCATGGAATATCCTGAATGGAAAATCGGATGCCGGGATTCGCAACCCGGAACTGCTGCTCGCCCGAGTTCAGGACGTCAAAAGCAGCCCGAAGCTCCGAGCATACGCTCTGCGACTTCTCCCAACTCAGTCACTCAACGCACCACCAGATGGCGCATCTCCAACGCAGGAGTTTCCGCCAGGACTGACGCTGGATCTGCTTCAGGAGCTTCTAACCATCAATGATGAAACGCTGTCGCAGGAAGTCGTACGTACACTCGCTGGTAACCCACCGGCAGCCGCCAAGATTCTGGCGAGCATCGCGGCAGACACCCAACGCGATGTTGCATTGCGGGCGGAATCAGTCGCCGGACTTGCTGCTGTCGCCGGACAACATACGGAACTGATACTGCAACTTGCTGAAGACAACAACTACGCAGTGCGCGAAGAAGCGCTGCGATGCCTGCGGTCCGGAAACCTGCCGTCAGAAGCCATTCGCAGGCTGGAACCGCTGGCAACGAAGTATCCGGAATCAGCAGACCTGATCCAGGCCGCGTTGGCACCGGAATCGATTGCAGGCGGTCGATCACCAGTCACGGACACGGCGGAATGGCTCAAGGCGATTGATTCAGTACAAACTCCTGCCGATACCGAAAGCGGCCGCCGTATTTTTCATCATGCGCGACTGGCACAGTGCGCGAATTGTCATCGCTACAGCGGTCGAGGCAACGTGGTTGGACCTGACTTGAGTGGTGTGGCTAATCGCAAAGACCGCCAGTGGCTGTTGCAATCAATTCTTGAACCAAGTCGGCAGATGGCTCCCGAGTATTTGCCGCGTACCATCGTGCTGAACGACGGCCGCACGTTTACCGGAATTCGATTGCGGTCGTACACCCATGAAACGATCCGCGACACTCACGGACAAAATCTCACATTTAACCGTGATGACATTGAATCGATGTCCGAATCGACAGTCTCTTTTATGCCCGCAGGCATTGTCAATTCCCTCACGATCCGTGAACTCCGCGACCTGATGGCGTTTCTTGAAGGGAAAATGTCCGGAGATTGATCTGATTGTGCCTGTACTCTGCAGACCGCACGAAACAGAATTCAACATGTCATGTGTCTTGTTTCGGAGTTTTGCATGATCAGGTCCATGAGTTTCAGGCTGCACAGCATCCGCGCTGCGATCATCATGCCGCTGATTGCATGCGTGTCGGCCTCGCCGTTGATTGCGGATGAGACACTGGAAAGGCAACGGAAGGAAGGGGCAAAGGCACCCGCCTTTGAGGCTGATGTGCGACCATTATTCCGAGCGAAGTGCCTCAGTTGCCATGGTGACGGGAATCTCAAGGGCGAGTTGAATCTCGCGACGCCCGGCGGGATTCTAAAAGGTGGCGAGTCTGGTCCGGTGATTGTGCCGGGGAAGCCCGACGACAGTCTGTTATACGAAAGGATTCACCGCGGTGAGATGCCGCCGGATAGCAAGCATCCGCTGAGCAAGGAGGAGATCACACTCATCGAACAGTGGATCGCCGCTGGGGCGAACTTTGATGTCGGAATTGCGGATGCCTCTGACGCAGTGCCCCAACCCAATCAGCATGACGTCATTCCCATCATGCTGCGACGCTGCTCAGCGTGTCACGGGCGGCACCAGCAACTCGGCCAGTTGGACCTGAGAACCAAAGCGGCGATGCTGCTCGGTGGCAAATCCGGGCCAGCAATCGTGCCGGGGAAACCTGAGGAGAGCCTGTTGTTGAAACGAATTCACGCGGGCGAAATGCCTCCGCTTGAGCGGCTGGTCGAAGTCAGCGTCAAGCCGATCGAATCGGAAGAGATTGACACGCTGGTCCGCTGGATCGCCGCAGGGGCTCCGGAAGTCAAGATTGAACCGGATGTTGCGACGACAACGGCTGATCCTCTTGTGAGCGATGAAGAACGTGAGTTCTGGGCGTTCCGTTCGCCGCAGCCGGTTGAGGTCCCGCAAGTGCGTGAAGCGCATCGCGTGCGAAATGAAATTGACGCCTTTATTCTACAGAAACTGGAAGCAGCCGGACTGACACTCGCTGCAGAAGCGGATCGGATGACACTCATTCGGCGGGCCTGTTTTGATCTCACAGGCCTGCCTCCTGAACCCGAAGAGGTGGAAGCCTTTCTTAACGATCAGGGGCCGAAGGCGTGGGAAAATTTTATCAATCGACTGCTCGCATCTCCTCGCTACGGTGAGCGTTGGGGGCGTTACTGGCTGGATCTTGCCGGCTATGCGGACTCCGAAGGGAAGCGTGAGCAGGATCTGCCGAGGCCATATGCCTGGCGATACCGCGATTACGTCATCCGGTCGTTCAACGCGGACAAACCATACGATCGTTTCCTGATCGAACAACTGGCTGGCGACGAACTGTTGGACTATGAACACACGTCGAAAATCACATCGGAAATCTACGACAATCTGGTAGCAACAGGATTCCTGCGGATGACACCCGATGCTTCGTGGGCGAACATCACCGGCTATCTCCCGGATCGCGTTGAAGTGATCGCGGACGAAATCGACGTCCTCGGTTCGGCGGTCATGGGGCTGACTTTGAAATGCGCTCGTTGCCACAGTCACAAGTTTGATCCAATTCCGCACCGAGATTACTATCGGCTCGTGGATGTTTTTAAAGGAGCTTACGACGAATATGCCTGGTTGAAACCCGACGTTCATCCGGGTATTGGGCCTGTCAGTCAGGACGTGATCGGAGGCCGCCATCTGCCGTTTGTGACCACTGCGGAACGCCAGACGTGGGAGGCGCGCGAGGCGAAAATCGATGAGCAGATCAGCGAAGCAAAGGCGATGGCCAAACCGGATGCCCGCGTCAGGGAACTCGAAGCTCAGCGGACTCCCGAACCGCGGATTCAGGCGTTGTGGGATCGCGGTGAGCCATCGCCGACATACATCTACCGTCGCGGCGATTCGATGAATCCTGGGCGACTTGTCGGGCCGGGCGTGCCATCGGTGCTGACGGACGGCAAAACTCCCTTTGAAGTGATACCTCCCTGGCCGGGAGCGAAACAAACGGGGCGGCGTCTGGCGTTCGCGAAATGGCTCACACGCCCGGACCATCCTTTAACGGCCCGTGTGCAGGTCAATCAAATCTGGAAGCATCACTTTGGCACGGGCATTGTCAGCACGCTGGGAAACTTCGGTCGAGCCGGTTCACCGCCATCGCATCCCGAATTGCTCGACTGGCTGGCGCTGCGCTTTGTTCAGGATGGCTGGAGCATCAAGGAGATGCATCGACTGATGATGAACAGCGCGACATATCGCCAGAGTTCCAGCCTGACGAAGGATCAGCTAGAGCACAATCCCGCAAACAACTTGTACTCGCGGATGCCACTGATTCGATTGGACGCCGAGGCACTTTACGACTCGCTGCTACTGGTCGCGGGGCGGCTGGATGAAAGGCAGTTCGGTCCGGCAGACGCGGTTCAGTCACGCCCCGACGGCCTGGTAACACCCGTGGGAACGGAACTGGGCTGGCGGCGGCTCATCTATGTTCAGCAGCTTCGCAAAAAGTTGGCGACGCATCTCGAAAACTTTGACTTTCCGCAGATGAATCCCAACTGTGTCGAACGCAACGACTCCATGGTCGCGCCTCAGGCTCTGCATCTGATGAATAACGGCATGGTCTTCGAATTGGCCGAGAGATTTGCGGCGCGTGTCCTGCGAACAGCCGGGTCGGACGCGTCGCAGCAGATCGATCGCGTGTACTGGATGGCCCTGAGTCGTCCGCCGAGCGATGAAGAAAAGCAAATCGGACTGGATATGCTGACTGAACTCATCGCGAATTGGACTGAACAACAGGCGGCTGGCAAACCGCCAGACGTGGCTGCCGCGCAGTTCAAGGCACTGACGGCGTATTGTCACGCAATTTTTAATTCCGCCAATTTTCTTTTTGTGGATTGACGCTGTTTATGTTTAACCCATGGTGGCAGACCAGGCTTTTCGCACGAGTCGGAGGAAGTCGAATTGTCTCGCAAGAATCAACACGCTGACCCTGCGATGCTCATGAATCGTCGCAATCTGTTTCAACGAGTATCGGGCGGTCTTTGCGGAGCGGCATTGGCTCAACTGCTGCATCAGGACGGCGTTTTCAAGTCGCGACTCTCTGCTGACGAATCCGCCAACACATCGCCGATTGATCTCAAACCGCGCAGTCCATTTCTCGAGCCCAGAGCAAAGTCGGTCATCCACCTGTTCATGAACGGTGGGCCGAGTCAAATGGACCTCTTTGATCCGAAGCCATTCCTCGACCAGCACCACGGCGAATCGTACTTCGACAAGATCGCCGGCGAAGTGGAAAGTCCCCAGAGCGCGGGGGCTCTGATGCGGAGTCCGTTCAAATTCTCTCAGCACGGGCAATGCGGGATGTGGGTTTCTGACGCAATGCCGCATGTCGCTCAGCAAGTCGATGATCTGGCACTCATTCGTTCGATGCACACGACGAATCTGACTCACGAACCCGCGCTGTACCTGATTCACACCGGCAAGATGACACCAGGGCGGCCGTCGCTCGGATCGTGGGTTGTCTACGGGCTGGGTTCAGAATGTCAGAATCTGCCGGCTTATGTTGTGCTGGATGATCCGCTCGGGTTGCCGATTAACGGCGTTGAAAACTGGCACTCGGGATTCCTGCCGCCGTTGTATCAGGGAACGCGATTCCGCTCGACCGGTTCACCGGTGCTGAATCTGCGGCCGGAAGTTGATCGTCCGATGAGCGTCGAGAAAACCGAGCGGGCTCTGCTGGAGCGTCTCGACCAGATTCACCTTCGCGAGCGTCCGGGGCATTCAATTCTGGACGCCCGGATCGCCAGCTATGAACTCGCCGCGCGGATGCAGATTGCAGCGAGCGACGCACTCGATATTTCTCAGGAGAGCCGGTCGATTCAGGAATCCTACGGCATCGGACGCGAACCAACGGACTCCTACGGTCGTCGCTGCCTCATCGCCCGGCGACTGGTGGAACGCGGAGTCCGTTTCGTACAACTCTACATCAACGCCCAGATCTGGGATAACCACACCGGACTGGCCACGGACATGAAAGCCGCCTGCGACCGCACCGATCAGCCCATCGCCGCCTTGCTCCGTGATCTTAAACAGCGGGGTCTTTTCGACAGCACGCTGGTGGTCTGGGGTGGCGAATTCGGTCGGCTGCCAATCGCTCAGTTATCCGGTGACAAAGACGAACGCAAAGCTGGACGCGATCACAACAAAAACGCTTTCAGCACCTGGATGGCCGGTGCCGGAATCAGACCGGGCACCACGTTTGGTGCAACCGACGAGATCGGTTTATCCGCCGTCGAAAATCGGGTCAGTGTCCCGGACTGGCACGCGACGATCCTGCATCTGCTCGGCCTGCACCATGACGAGTTATTTGTCCTCGAAAACGGTCTCAAAGAAAAACTGACCGGCGTCCTTGAGGCTCGTGTGGTCAGTGAGATTCTTGCATGATGAATTTGCGTCGATTCATGCACCAGGTTGATGTTGAGTCATTCCGTTTGGTCGGATCGAAGTAAAGGCCATTCGAAGGGATTAACAAGTACCAAATGGATTAACAAGTACCATACACTTTAGAAAGAAGGGATAGGTTGTTTAGAATTCTCTTCTCGGAGGTTTTCGAGCATTTTTCGGGGTTTTGCGGAGCGACAGACATGCCACGGTTGAATCGGAATGAGATTTTTGCGGACGATGAAATTCAGGTGTTTCATCTGGTGAATCGCTGTGTTCGCCGGACGTTTCTATGTGGGCTGGATGACATCACGGGGCGAGACTACTCGCATCGCAAGTAGTGGATTCGGGATCGGCTCGAAGTACTGGCCGGGATCTTTGCTGTGGATGTTCTTAGTTT
>Ga0335397_10006850_pt1 | contig 14613 bp, 12 predicted proteins | sample MAT04_FD_205740 | JGI IMG/M metagenome (GOLD analysis project Ga0335397, IMG submission 205740) | Freshwater microbial communities from Lake Fryxell liftoff mats and glacier meltwater in Antarctica - MAT-04 (spades assembly) (version 2) ...
CGAAGCCGTGGAACTGGCCTACTTCGGAGGCCACACCTATCGAGAGGTCGCCGTGCTGCTCGACGTTGCCGAGGGCACCGTGAAGAGTCGCATACGCGACGGAATGATCCGACTACGAGACGAACTAGGAGGTGAGTCATGACCGACATCGATGTGCACCACCTCGCCGCGGCGTACGCGCTCGACGCCATCGACGACCGGGAACGTGCCGCCTTCGAGGCCCACTACGGGTCGTGCGATGTGTGCCGATCCGACGTGCTCGAGTTCCGCCAAACCCTGGCGCACTTGGCGCACGCACAGGCCACGCCGGCACCGACTGCGCTGAAGCAGCGGGTGATGGCCGAGATCGCCACCACCCGACAGCTGTCACCCATGGTCGTGCCCATCAGCCTGGCCAGCCGCCGCCGGCCTCGCTCGATGGTCGCGTTCGCCGCTGCAGCTGCGGCCGTGCTCATCGTGGTCACAGGCGTGGTGGCGCTGCGCGGCGACGAACGCACCACCTACGCCGACGACCTCGCCCGGGTGATGGCGCAGCCCGACTCGCAACTCGTCTCGCTCGACAACAACAGCAGTACCGACGGGTCGTTCAAGGTGGCATGGTCGAACACGCTCGGCGAGGCCGTGCTGATCGGCGAGAACCTGCCGCCTGCACCCGACGGCAAGGCCTACGAACTGTGGCTGATCACGCCCGATGACTCCATGGCCATGTACGTGCTCGACCCCGCCGGCGACGGCGACGTGCACCAGCGGCTCGACGCTCCGGCGCAGCCGACGGCATGGGCCATCACCGTGGAGCCCGAGGCGGGTACCCCGGTGGCCACCGGCGAGATCATCTACATCGCCACCGTCTGACTGTCATGCACTGCCGGCGCGACGACTGCCGTCGCTAGCCTCGGCGGCATGGGTATCGGCGCTGGCGATCATCTCCGCGATCTGTTCGCCCGGCATGCCGCGCTGCCGCGCGAACAGGCGGTGGCGTTGCCTCCAGCGGCCTACACCGACCCCGTGGTGCTGCAGTTGGAGCGCGATCGCATCTTTGCCAGCGAGTGGTTGTGCGTGGGCCGCACCGCCGACCTGCCCAACCCGGGCGACTACCGCACCAGTGAGGTGGCATCGCCGCACGACGACAGCCTGCTCGGTGTCGTGATGGTGCGCGACGAACACGGCGAAGTGCGGGTGTTCGCCAACGTGTGCGCCCATCGCTGTGCGACGTTGGTGGAAGGTCACGGGAACGCTGCACGCTTCACCTGCCCCTATCACGCGTGGGTGTTCCGCCTCGACGGTCAGTGCGTGGCCGCGCCCTACATGCAGCGGTCCGTCGAGCCCGACGGTCGTCCGTTCGACCCTGCCAACCATCGCCTGCAGCCACTCGTCACCGAGGTGTGGGAAGGGTTCGTGTTCGTCAGCCAGTCACCCGCACCCGCCCCGTTGGCGCCGCAGTTGGAGGGCTTGTTCGACGTGGTCGGGCCGTACGCCATGGCCGGCTACGTGCCCGTGGCTGGCGGCACCGACGTGTGGGACACCAACTGGAAGTGCCTCGCCGAGAACTTCCTCGATGCGTACCACGTGTTCAAGGTGCACAGGAACACTTTCGCCGAGGAGAGCGACAGCACGGGCAGCACCACGGTGTACCCCGGCGGCGCCGGCTACACCTACCACGTCGCGGTCGACGACCCGGCCAGTTCCTACGGTGTCGCCCACCCCGACAATCAAGTGCTCACCGGCACCTGGCGGCACAGCACCGTGCTCGCCGCCACCTACCCCACGCACGTCGTGCAACTGCAGCCCGACTGGCTGTGGTTCCTGGTGCTCAGCCCGCTCGGCGTGGGGCAGGTGCACATTCGCTGGTCGGTGGCCGTGGCCCCCGAGGTGTGGGCTCACCTCGATACCGAGTCGCGCGCTGCGTACGTGGAGCGCATCATGGCGTTGGTGGTGGCGGTGAACGGCGAGGACCGCCCGGTGATCGAAGGTGTGTGGCGTGCGCTGCACCATCGGCAAGCGGCTCGTGGCCCGTTCAGCTACCTCGAGCAGAACGTGTTCGACATCGGTCGCTACATCGCTGCGCTGCTGTCCGATCAGCCCGACTGAGCGCAACCCGACAATTCCGGCGTATCCTTTCGTCTGTCGCTGTCAGCCACACCGCGGCACGGGAAGCCCGTGCCCCGGCCACGCTCGCAGTCGGCGGGGCCATCCAGGTGTTCTTGGTGGACGGTGCCGTCCGAAACGCTGGCCGCGACCTACGACCCGGCGTGCCCGCGGCCCGTCGCCAGGGCGGCAACTCAGACGGAGTGCAATGGTTGAGCTACGACAACTCGAAACGGCCATCTGGTCGATTGCCGACGGCCGCGGCTCGGCCGACGAGCTCGCCCTGTTCGAGACCGACGAGCCGCGCACGCTGGCGGTGCTCGACCGGCTCATCGGCGACGCGGAAGACGACCTGGCCTCGGTGCGCGGCATCAAGGGCGACGAGCGCGACCAGGTGGTGGCCGACTTCACCGAGACGCTGAAGAGCCTGCACCGCACCGCTGCCCGGCTGCGCCCGCTGGCGCCGTCGGCCATCCTGATGGAGGGCGACGACGACCTTGCGTGGGAGTACCTCGAGCCTGGCCCGGTGCAGTTGCAGGCCTCGTGGGCCGACGACATGGTGGTGGTGTGGGCCGCCGGGCGCGGCACCGAGGGCGAGAGCAACGATCAGCTCGCGACTCGCCTGGAAGCCGTCGGTGGCCCACCCAACGGCTGGCAACTGCACCCCGGCGTGCCGCTGTCCGACGGCACGAAGGCGGAAGCCGTCGCCATCCCCATGCGCGGCGCGCTGGGCTGGCTGGTCTCGGTGGGCGGCGGTGTCGCGCCCGAGGGCGTCGGCCCGAGCCTGCTGTGGTTGGGCCGTGCGGCGGTCGAAGGTGTGCGCTTGGTGGCCCGCGGCGCCGTCGTGCCCAACCTGCGCGTCACGCCCCGGCGCGATGGTCACGGCACCGACGCGGCGGTGCGGTGGTCGCCGGCGTTCGTCAGTCGCGCTGTTGTGGAGGAACTTGCCGCGGTGATGCCCGGCACCGTGGCGGCCATCGGCAACGTCGCGGCACACGCCACCACCGGCGCAGTGCTGGGCGCCGTCGTGGAAGCGATCATGACCGAGGCGGCGGAACGCGTCGAACTGAAGGCGCAACCGCCGTCGGCGAAAACCATCACCGATCTCGGCGACTCGATGCTCGCCCGTCTCGACGGCGCTCCGTTCGCTGCCGATGCCTCGCACGCGCGCGACATGGCCCGCCGCTTCGAGCAATGGGCGCGCCCGGTCACCGACGCCGCCCACCCGCGCCTGGTGGTGCAGCTCGACTCGCCCGGCACCGGTGGTGTGTGGCTGATGTCAGTGCACCTGAAGCTGGCCAAGGGCAAGCTCGTGCCCATCGACGAAGCGCTGCGTGCGCAGGAGGGCAGCCGCACGGCGATGGCCGAGTGGACCCGTCTCGGCCGTATCTTCCCCGCGCTCGGCCGCGCGGGTGTGCGTGCCCGTGGCCTGCTCGCGCTCAGTCAGGACGAAGCATGGGACTTCCTCACGCTGGTGGGCCCCATCCTTTCGGCCACCGGGTTCGAGGTGCGTGCGCCGCAGATCTCGCGCCGCAAAGCCACACCGTCGCTGCGCCTGTTCGCCGAGAACCCGGCCGGCTCGGTGGTGGGCATGCACCAGCTCACCAGCGTCGCCTGGTCGGTGCTGTTCGACGATGTCGAGCTCACCGGTGCCGAAGTGGCCCGCTTGGCCAAGCAGGCGCGTCCGCTGCTGCAGTCGCACGGCAAGTGGATCGAGCTCGATCGCATCGACCTCGAGCAGGCCGCCGCCGCGCTGGCCGAGCGAGAAGACCAGCGGCAGATGACCGGTGCCGAGATCCTGCGCCACAGCATGGGTCTCGACTCGTCGGGTCTCGCCGGTGGCATCAGCGTGCACGGCCAGAGCTGGGCCAACGACGTGCTGCGTCGCGCTGCCGAGGCGTCGGCCAACCCGGTGGCCCAGCCGGAAGGTTTCGTGGGTGAGCTGCGGTCGTATCAGGTCGAGGCACTGTCGTGGATCGGCTTCCTCGATGCCGCCGAGCTCGGCGGCTGCTTGGCGCTCGACATGGGCCTGGGCAAGACCCCGACGGTGCTGGCGCACCTGGCTCGTTCCGTCGGCCAAGGCCCCACGCTGGTGGTGGCGCCGGCCGCCGTAGTGGGCAACTGGGCGGCCGAGGCCGCTCGGTTCGCACCCGGTCTGCGCGTGGTCGTGCACCACGGCATCTCCCGATCGTCGGATGAAGAGTTCAGCCGGCAGATGGCCACCGCCGACATCGTCATCACCACCTACGCCACTGCGGTGCGCGACGTCGACATGCTCGCCGCCACTACCTGGCGCACGATGGTGCTCGACGAGGCGCAGGCCATCAAGAACCCGGCCAGCGACACCGCGCAGCAGTTGCGCCGCATCGCTGCGCGCACTCGCCTGGCCCTCACCGGCACGCCCATCGAGAACGGGGTCGCCGACCTGTGGGCCATCCTCGACTTCACCAACCCCGGCCTGGTCGGCCCGCGGTCGGCGTTCGTCGCGCAGTTGTCGGGTGACAGCGAGTCGGCACTGCGTGCCCTCAACGGCATCCTGCTCTTCCGCCGCACGAAGACCGAACCCGAGGTGGCAAAGCAGCTGCCCGACAAGATCGACGAGCTCGACCACTGCACGATGACCCCCGAGCAGATCGGCCTGTACCAGGCGGTGCTCGACGCCCTGTTGCGCAACGTCACCAACGAGCTGGGCGAGAAGAAGGAAGGCGCCATCCTGGCTGCGATCACCGCGCTCAAGCAGATCTGCAATCACCCCGCCGCATACACCGCCGACACCGAGCCGCTGGCCGGGCGCTCGGGCAAGCTGTCGCGGTTGGAGGAGATCGTCGAGTCGGTCTATGCATCGGGCGAGCGAGTGCTCATCTTCACCCACTTTGCGACATGGGGCCGGCGCCTGGCCGACCATCTCACCCGCATCAACGCCCTGCCCGTGCACTGCTACGACGGCAGCCTCAGTCGCACCGTGCGCGACAAGATGGTGGCTGACTTCCAGGCACTTGAGGGGCCTGGTGCGCTGGTGCTGTCGCTGAAAGCGGGCGGCACCGGGCTCAACCTCACCAACGCCAACCACGTCGTGCTCTACGACCGCTGGTGGAACCCTGCCGTGGAAGACCAGGCGCGCGACCGCGCGTGGCGCATCGGGCAGAGCAAGACCGTCATCTCGCACCGGCTGGTCTGCCCCGGCACCATCGACGAGAAGGTGGAGGAAGTGGTGGCCGGCAAGCGACACATCGCCTCATTGGTGCTGCCCAAGGGCAGCTCGATGGCCGACCTCGACACCGACCAGCTGCGGCTGGCCTTCGGCCTGCGTGCCGATGAACTGCTCACCGAGGAGCACGAATGAGCCGTCCACAGCAGGGCCGCAGCAGTCAGCGCCGGCGCAACGGCCAGAACAAGTCGAACCGCACGCCGAAGCACGACATCTGGCGCGAGCCCGAGCCGCTGCCACCGCTAGAGCCCATCACCGTGTCGCGCGACGCCACAGCGCTGCTGCGCTCGCTCGGTGAGCCGCCGATGAACGGTGCCATCGAGGCCGGCTACACGTTCGGTTCGGTGGTGGAACGCGCTGCAGGCATCGCCACCGCGCTGGCGCTCAGTGCCGACCTGCTGGCCACCCCCGCCGACTGACACGCCCGAGTCGTCGTGGCTGCACTGCGCGCGGAATGCTGTACGCCATGAGTGACATCCTCGAAGAACTCGACGCCTGGCTCGACGCCAACTGGGACGCCGAACTGACCGTCGCCGAGTGGTGGCAACGCCTCGGCTCGTCGGGCTGGGCGGCGCCGGCGCTGCCCACCAACGCCTATGGCAAGGGGCTGTCGCGCAACGACGCCATTGCGGTGGGCCAGCACATCGTGCAGCGTGGCGCGGTAGCGGCACCCGGTGGCCTGGGCATGTTGCTGGCGGCGCCCACCATTGCAGTGCACGGCACGCAGGAGCAGATCGACACCTACGTGCTGCCCATCGTCACCGGCCAGCAGGCGTGGTGTCAGCTGTTCAGCGAGCCGGGCGCCGGCAGCGACCTCGCGGGTCTCGGGTGCAAGGCCATCAAGGACGGCGAGGAGTGGATCGTCAACGGCCAGAAGGTGTGGACCAGCGGTGGCCAGATCGCCGACATGGGCATGCTCATCGCCCGCACCAACCCCGATGTGCCCAAGCACCAGGGCATCACTTGGTTCGCCTGCGAGATGCGCCAGGAGGGCGTCGACATCCGCCCGTTGAAGGAGATGACCGGTCGCGCGCTGTTCAACGAGGTGTTCCTCAGCGACGCCCGGGTCCGTGACGATGCCACCATCGGTGGGCTGCACAACGGGTGGGCCGTGGCCAACACCACCCTGATGTTCGAGCGCTCCGGCCTCGGCGCCGGCGGTCACAGTGCCGCTGCCGCATGCAGCGCGGGCACGATCGTCGGCGACCTGCCCAAGCGTGTCGGCGATTTCGCCCGCCCGCCCGGCCCGTCGGGTGGCGGCGGCGGTGGCGGAGCGATGGCGTCGGGCGCGGTGCAGCTGTTCACGCAGATGGCCAAGGACAACGGCATGATCTCCCAGCCGACCATCCGCCAGGAGCTGATGAAGCTGCACACGCTGCACGAGGTGGGCCGCATGCTCGCGCTGCGGTTGAAGGGCGAGAAGCAGGCGGGCCGCGACATCCCCGGTGCGCCCAACATCGCCAAGCTGTCGATGAGCGAGATCATGCGCCAGAGCCGCGACCTGGGCCTGCGCCTGGCGGGCGCCGGCGGAACGTTGCACGCCTACAACGCCACCGATCGTAAGGCGCTCGATGCGGCCACTGGCCAACCGCTGCTGGCGTTCGTCACCGAGATGGGCCTGTTCGCCCAGGGCCCGCCGATCTACGGCGGCACCGACCAGGTGCAGCGCAACATCCTCGGCGAACGCGCGTTGGGCCTCCCCAAGGAGCCCAACGAAGACCGCGTCAAGACCTGGGCCGAACTCCCCAAAAACGGCTGACCACCTGGGCATTTCTGGGTCCGAATCGTCCCATTCGCCCTTCTGTGTCCACATCGTCTCGGAAACCGGGACGATGCGGACGCAGAAGACGACGGATTCAGACACGCGGGTCGGGTCGGCTGCGTTCGACCGCTCTGCGGATTCGGTCGGCCACTGCATCGGAGTTGGTGTTGAGCATCCGCCACGTGAAGGGCACGATCGCGTAGCCCGCGGCCACCAACTCGCCGTTGCGTAGGCGGTCGAACTCGAACTGGTCGCGGTCCAACCCGTGGTCACCCCACCCGTCGCACTCCAGCACCACGTTGGTGCCGGTGACCAGGAAGTCGACCTCGAAGCCGGCGACCCGTGCATGGAACTGCATCGGCGGCAGGCGGTAGCGCTCGATCAGGCGAGCCATCTCCGCTTCCAGCTTGCTGTCGGGCGGCAGCTCGTCGTCCATCCATGACTCGATCGCCTGTCGGTACGCGGTCACGCCGTTGCGGCCTTGGCGCGAGTGCCGGTACAGCGCACCTCGCAACGCAGCCGGCGACACGATCTTCGCCGACAGCATGTCGATCATCGCCTGCTCGACGGCGTCGGGGTCGACGGCGCCGAGGTCCAGCAACATGCGCAGGGGGTTCGTCGTCGGCACCCTGAAGCGGAGGATGGGGCGCAGGTCGAGCAGATCGCGAGGCCGATGCACGATCACTCCGTTCGTCCGCGGGTGGGCACCGTGAGTTCGCATCAACACTTCGAGCGGTTCATCATCGTGGCGTTCGACGCCCCACAGGCGTGCCGACGTTCGGTGAGAGGCGAGCGCTTCCCGGCCGCTTGCCCACACGGCGGCGAGTGCCCGTTGCGGGAACGTCTCCGGGGCGCCCCACAGCCTGGCCACGTTCGGATACAGCAGTTCGATCTGGCCGCCGGCGACGGCTCGGTACCAGGCGGATCGGCTGACCCCCAGGCGTCGAGCGGCGTGTGTGTTGATGAGCCCGTGGTGACGGGCGGCGAACGAGTCGATTCGACGGAGTTGCATACCCTCACTGGGCGCAGTGAGTTCTGCCGAACCGGCAAATTCGGCGAAACACCCCCGAGGATTTGGGTCGGAGTTGTCCCGGTTTCCGAGACGATGTGGACACAGAATGCGGAATGGGACGATATGGACCCAGAAACCGACGGGTCTTTCGCAAGCTGCTGCGCGAGGGCTTGTCCGTGCTCGGCTGGGTGTCGATGTGGAAGCCGATGGAGATTTTCCTCTACGAGTGGTGGCCCATCCGTCGTGAGCGCCGGGCATGTCGCCGCCTGGTCGAAGCCCCCGTCACGTTCCCGCTGGCGGTGCCTCGCTGACGCCCAAGCGCGAGCGCAACTGCACGTACACCGCCTGACCCGCGATTCCTGCCAGCTCCTCGGCGAGCGAGTCGATCACGGCAGCGTCGCCGACGTAGGCCTCGGGGCTCTCGGTGCAGCACCACGCCATGCTCGCGCCGTCGTCGCCCCAGTCGGCTCGCGACCAGCGGCGAACGGTGGCGTGCTCGACGCCGTCGGGCTGCATCGCCCAGTCGACCCGCACCGGCAGCTGCCAGCACACCGACGGCTTCCAGTCGATGGGCGATTCGCCGGCCTCGACCGCGGCGAGGTGCAGCGCGCACCCCACGCCCGCCGCGAAGCCTGGCCGGTTGAGGAAGATGCACGCGCCGTCGACGACCTTCGTGTTGTTACGCGAGGCATCGCTGAACACGTCGTCACCGTCGACAGCGTCTGCGTGTTGCCAGAGGCCGTCGGGGATCGCGGCGGCGAGCGCGGAGATGGTCATCGCCTCGTCGATGTCGGTGAGCTCGGCGCCCACCGAACAGCAGCCCTGCTGCAGATGCTCGGCCGGGTGGTCGAGGATGCCTTTGCACCCGCGCCCCCAGATGCAGGCCCAGTTGGAACGCAGGAAGGTGGGCTCGAAGCGCCACAGCGTGAGCCCGTCGGAGACCTCGATGAACTCGTCGACCCCGTCGACCCCGTCGCTCACCATGCCGCGAGGGTACCGCGCGAGCGATGCATCACACAGCGGCGGCGTGCTCCTCCATCGCATCGGAGAGTCCGGCGCGCGTGCGGAGCGGCCGCTCGGGCAGCAGCACCGCGAACACCACGGCGCACAGCATGACCGCCGCGCAGATCCAGTAGATGCGGCCGACGCCGAGCGCCACGCTGTCGATGACCGCGTTGCGCGCCTGCGTGGGCAGCGCGGCGATCTCGGCGGGCGAGCGGATGAGGCTGGCGGCCTCGTCGGCGGCGACACCGGTGCGCCGCGGGATCTCGCTGCGGATGGTGGAGTTGAGGATGGTGCCGAACGCAGCCAGCCCGAACGAGCCCCCGAGCGACCGGAAGAACATGACGGTGGCGGTGGTGACCCCGAGGTCGTGGAACTCGACCGCGTTCTGGCTGGCGATGGACGTGGTGGTGAACACCGACGCCACACCGAAGCCGAGGAACACCATCGGCAGCACCAGGAACGAATACGACGTGGTGCCGGTGACCTGCGCGATGGCCAGCAAGCCGGCGACTGCCACCGAGCTACCGATGATGGGGAACGAGCGGTAGCGGCCGGTGCGAGCGATGAGGCGACCGATGCCGAACGTGGCCAGCGTGACGCCCAGCATCTGCGGCAGCATGCGCAGACCCGACTCGGTGGGCGAGACCAGCAGCGAGTCCTGGAAGTACAGCGGCAGGAACTGGCCAGCGCCGTACACGACCACGCCGGCACACAGCCCCAGCAACATGCAGTGCAGCACCACCTTGTTGCGGAACAACCGCAGCGGGATCATCGGTTCGGGTGCCCGCTGCTCGACCCATACGAAAGCCACGAGGGTGACGGCGGCGACTCCGAAGAGACCGAGCACGAACGGCTGGGTCCAGCCCTTCGTGCCCTCCTCGAGGCCGATCATCAGGCTGGCGATGCAGGCCGACAGCAGTGCTGCGCCGGCGTAGTCGAGCTTTGCCTGGCGGCGTTTGAACGGCAGGCGCAGCGCCACGTAGCAGGCCACGCCGACGACCAGGCAGAACGGCACGTTGATGTAGAAGATCCACGGCCAGCTGTAGTGGTCGATGATGAAGCCGCCCACTAGCGGCCCCATCAGTGCCGAGCCGACGAACGCCAACGTGAAGAACCCGATGTAGCGGCCGCGTTCGCGTGCGGGGATGATGTCGCCGATGATGGCGAAGGCCAGTGCCTGGATGCCGCCGCCGCCCACGCCCTGCACCGCTCGGGCGGCGATGAGCTGCCCCATCGACTGCGACGCGCCACACAACACCGAGCCGACCAGGAAGATGGCGAGCGTGATCAGGAAGATGCGCCGACGACCGAAGAGGTCGGACAGCTTGCCGAGCAGCGGCGTGGCGATGGCGGACGTGACGATGTACGCGGTGCCCACCCACGCGAAGCTCTCGAACGCGTTGAACTGCCCGGCGATGGTGGGTAGTGCGGTGGCGATGATGCTGGTCTCGAGGGAGGCGAGCAGCACCGCCAGCATCAGCGCGCCAAGGATGAGGTACAGGCGACGTGAGGTGAACCCCGGGACGGCAGGTGCTGGAGACGTGAAGCCGACTGTAGGCACCGCGCCGGTGGCGTGAGCGAGCCGGGGGGCGGAGCGCTCAGGCCACCAGCGCGGCGGTCGTCAGATGGCTGGTGGCACCGTGCGCGCGGCGGTGAAGCGTTCGGCGACGTTCGGCCAGTTGACGATGTTCCAGAACGCCTTTACCCAATCGGCCTTCACGTTCTTGTACTGCAAGTAGTAGGCGTGCTCCCACGAGTCGACGACCAACAACGGGATGGAGCCGGCGCCGACGTTGCCCTGGTGGTCGTAGATCTGCTCGACGACGAGCCGGCCGGACACGGGCTCCCACGCGAGTGCGCCCCAGCCGATGCCCTGCACGTTGACGGTGGCCGCGGTGAGCTGCGCCTGCAGCGCATCGAAGCTGCCGAAGTGCTCGGTGATGGCCACGTCGAGTTCGCCCTCGGGCTTGCCGCCGCCGTCGGGGCTCATGTTGGTCCAGAAGATGCTGTGCAGCACATGCCCACTGACGTGGAACGCGAAGCTGCGCGACAGCTGGTTGATGTTGCTGAAATCACCGGCGTCGCGTGCGGTCTGCATCGCTTCCAGGGTGTCGTTCGCGCCCTTCACGTAGGCGGCGTGGTGCTTCGAGTGGTGGAGATCGACGATCTCACCGCTGTAGTGGGGTTCGAGTGCGCCGGGGGAGTACGGCAGGTCGGGAAGCGTGTACGCAGTCATGACCAAAACCCTTCCACGTTTCTCCGCGATGTAAACATCGTGTGGCAACCTGAGCGGATGCGCACCGAGCACTACGACCTGGTCATCATCGGCGCGGGTTCCGGCAACTCGATCATCGGGCCAGAGATGGACGGCTGGCGCATTGCCATGGTCGAGCGTGGGCTGTTCGGTGGCACCTGCCTCAACCGCGGCTGCATCCCGTCGAAGATGCTCATCTACCCCGCCGACCTTGCGGAGCATGCGAAGCACAACGAGCGCTTCGGCATCCGCACGCAGTTCCTCGGAGCCGACTGGCCCGCCATCGTGCACCGCGTGTTCGGTCGCATCGACCCCATCGCCGAGGGCGGTCGCGAGTACCGCCACAGCTTGTCGAACGTCGACGTGTACGAGCACTCGGCGCACTTCGTCGGAGCGCGCGAGCTGGAGGTGGGCGATGTCCGTATCAGCGGCGATCAGGTGGTCATCGCCGCTGGCGCGCGCTCGTTCGTCCCCGACGTGCCAGGCATCGACGACGTGCCGTTCCACACCAGCGACAGCATCCTGCGCATCGCCCACCAGCCCGAGCACCTCATCATCCTGGGCGGTGGGTTCATCGCCACCGAACTCGGCCACGTGTTCGAGGCGTTGGGCTCGAAGGTCACCATCATCAACCGCGGCCACCGGCTGCTGCAGGCAGAGGATCACGACGTGTCGCAACGCTTCACCGAGCAGGCCCGCCATCGCTTCGATCTCGCGTTGGGCGCGAAGGTGCACCGCGTCTCGATGACCACCACTGGCGTGAGCGTGAACCTCACCTGCGACGGGGGCCTGCGCACCATCGACGGCGACGTGCTGCTGGTGGCGGCCGGTCGCATTCCCAACAGCGACCAATTGCAGGTACAAAGCGCCGGCATCGAGACCAACCTCGACGGGTCGGTGCGTGTCGACGAGTTCGGCCGCACGTCGGCGCCCGGCGTGTGGGCGCTGGGCGACATCAACGGGCGCCACCAGCTCAAGCACATGGCCAACGGCGAAGCCAAGGTGGTGCGGCACAACCTGCTGCACCCCGACGACCTGTACACCTACGACGAGCGCCCCGCGCCGCACGCTGTGTTCACCAGCCCGCAGATCGGCGCGGTGGGCCTCACCGAACATCAGGCGGAGGCTGCTGGCAAACCGTTCGTGGTCATCAACCACCCGTACGGCGACGCCGCCTACGGCTGGGCCATGGAAGACACCACCGGGTTCTGCAAGCTCATCGGCGACCCACGCACGCGCATGGTCACCGGCGCGCACATCATCGGCCATCAAGCCTCGATGCTGGTGCAGTTGCTGGTGCAGGGCATGCACCTGGGCAACACCGCCGACGAGATGGCCAGCGGCCAGGTCTGGATCCACCCCGCGCTCTGCGAGGTGGTCGAGCAGGCGCTGCTGAAGCTGGTGGATGCGTTCGACCAGGCGTAGTCGTGCGCCGGGTTGCGGCCGGCGCAACGCAGCGCACGAGAACGCCAGCGAGCTAGCGGCACAGGCTGGGCGCTCACACCCATCTCTAACGGTTCCTCGATTGGGGCCTTACCTCGGACGTTCATCATGTTCCTCACCACCCCAACGAACAAAGGAACCGACATGAACAAGAAGATGGCAGCAGCAGGTTTGGCAGCAGGGCTCGTCGCCGGTACCGGAGCAGGGTTCATCCTCCAGCTCACCGGTTCGGCTGGCGCCGCCGGCACCTCGATCAGTGCGACCACCCCCACCGACGACACGGCCACCGACGACGCGTCCGCAGATGGCGAGCGGCCCAACCCGTCGGACCGCCTCATGGAAGTGCTCCAGCCGCTGGTCGATGACGGCACGCTCACCCAGGCGCAGCTCGACTCGGTGATCGGCACCCTCGTGGCCGCCGGCCCGATGGGCGGCGAGCACGGCGGCCGTGGCGGTCGCGGTGGCCCCGGGCCCGGCCTCGAGACGGTGGCCAGCACCCTCGGCATGACCGCCGAGGAAGTGCGCGACGCCATCTCGAACGGCCAGACCCTGGCGCAGTTGGCCGAGGCCAATGGCTCCACCGGGCAGGTGCTGATCGACGCCATCCTCGCCGAGATGCAGACCCACCTCGACGAGAAGGTGGCCGCCGGCGACCTGACCCAGGAAGAGGCCGACGCCAAGCTGGCCGAAGCCACCGCCCGGGTGACCGAGTTCGTCAACAACACCGGCGAGGCCGGCCCGAAGGGCGGCGGCCGCGGCCCCCGCGGCGGCGAAGCCGGTGAGGCCCCGGCCGACGAGACCATCACCACTGTCACCGTCGAGGGCTGACCAACCCCAGTACCTCCCACAACCCGTACGATCGGCCGGAGCGGCCTCCCCCCACGCTCCGGTCGATCGTCCGCGTGGGCGCCCGACGAGCACGAGACGCAGCACGAATCGACAGCCAGGACCACAGCCAGGACAACTGCCAGGACAACAGCCAGGACCACAGCAAGGACAACAGCAAGGACCACAGCAATGAGCGGACGCATTCTGATCGCCGACGACGACCGAGCCATTCGTGAGGCACTGTCGCGAGCGCTCACCCTGGAGGGGTACGAAGTGGTGCTGGCGCCCGACGGGGCACAGGCCCTGAGCCTGATCGAGAGCACCAAGCCAGATGCGGCGGTGCTCGATGTGATGATGCCGAACGTCGACGGCCTCACCGTGTGCCGGGTGCTGCGGGCCGAGCGCAACCGGGTGCCGGTGTTGATGCTGACCGCACGCACCGAGACCCCCGATCGAGTGGCTGGCCTCGATGCCGGCGCCGACGACTACCTGGCGAAGCCGTTCGATCTCGACGAGTTGCTCGCCCGCCTGCGGGCGCTCCTGCGCCGGGCGCGACCCAACGAGGTCGATGCGGCCGAACCGCTGCAGATCCTCGACCTGCGCCTCGACCCCACCGCTCGCCGAGTGTGGCGGGGCCAACGCGAGGTCGAGCTCTCCAAGACCGAGTTCGACCTGCTCGAACTGCTCGTACGCAACCACGGCATGGTGCTGGAGCACAGCGTCATCTACGACCGCATCTGGGGCTACGACTTCGGCCCCGACAGCAAGAACCTGGCGGTGTACATCTCGTACCTGCGTCGCAAGCTCGAGCACGACGGCGACAGCAAGCTGATCCACACCGTTCGCGGTGTGGGCTACACGCTGAGAACCACATGAGCCTGCGGTTGAAGATCGTGCTGGCGCTCACGCTGCTGGCGGTAGGTGCCACTGCCGCAATCGGTGTCGCGTCGTACGTCGCCACTCGTCACGAACTGGAGGGCGCCGTCGACCGTTCACTCGACGTGGCGGCGCGCAAC
>Ga0335397_10006854_pt1 | contig 14603 bp, 14 predicted proteins | sample MAT04_FD_205740 | JGI IMG/M metagenome (GOLD analysis project Ga0335397, IMG submission 205740) | Freshwater microbial communities from Lake Fryxell liftoff mats and glacier meltwater in Antarctica - MAT-04 (spades assembly) (version 2) ...
GGTCGAGTCCGAGCTGGCGTCGGCCGGCTTGCGCCTCGACCGCTGGATGACCGACCCCGCCGACGACTTCGCCCTCAGCCTCGCCTTCCGCGACTGAGCCGACACACCCGGCGACGACCCCCACGACGTCTCACCGCTCCGGTGCCATTCGAATCAGTCTCGGTCGAAGATGCGGCGCTCGTGGCCGTAGAGGACGATGGCCTGGTTCACCGGGACGAGGTCGCGGCGGTACTGCTTGTGGGTCTCCTCGACCGCGCCGCGCACCGATGCCTGGGCCCGCTCGAGCTCGCGCCGGAGCCGATCGTTCTCGGCCTCGAGCTCGAGGACCCGGGCCACGCCGGCCAGGTTGAGGCCCGCATCGGTGAGGGCCTGGATGCGCTGGAGCAGCTCGATGTCATCGTCGCTGTACCGACGGCTGCCACCCTGGGTGCGGGCCGGTTCGACGAGCCCCTTGCGTTCGTAGATGCGCAGGGTCTGGGGGTGCACGCCCGCCAGCTCGGCGGCCACCGAGATGACGTAGACGGCTCGTGTTCGTCGTTCGTTCATGGCTGGTCCTGCTCTCGCAACGGATCGACGTCCGTGCCCGGAGATCGTGGGCAGCGGGCGCCGGAAGCGTCAAGCGTTGGGTAGGTGAACTTCGTGGGCCCGGCGGCTGGATCAGACACCCAGATGGGCGCGAGGCGACTCGTCCGACACCTCGTCGAACGCCTCGATCGCAGCCTTCTGCTCCTTGGTCAGCTTGGCGGGCACCGCGACCTCGACGGTGACCATGAGATCGCCGCGACCCTTCTTGCCGTTGTCGATGCCCCGCCCCTTGACTCGGAACACCTTGCCCGAGCTGGTGCCGGCGGGGACCCTGATGGTGACCTGGTCACCGTCCACGGTCGGTACCGCCACCTTGGTCCCGAGCGCGGCCTCGGGGAAGGTGATGGGCAACCGCAGGGTCAGGTTGTGGCCGTCGCGGCCGAACACCTTGTCGGCGGCGACGTGGACCTTGACGAACAGGTCGCCGGCCGGGCCGCCGTTGCGACCGGGGCCGCCGCGACCCTTGAGCCGGATGGTCTGGTCGTTGCGCACCCCGGCCGGGATGCGCACCTTGACGTCACGGGGGCGACGCACGACGCCCGCGCCCCCGCAGTCGACGCACGGGTCGAGGACCAGCACGCCCTTGCCGTGGCACACCGCGCACGGTCGGCTGAACGAGAACAGGCCCTGGTTCTCGTCGATGACACCGCGCCCGCCGCAGTTGGAGCACACCGACGGCGCGCTACCCGGCTTGGAGCCGGTGCCGTGGCAGGTGGTGCAGCCCGCGTCGCTGGTGAGGTGCAGCGTCGTCGTGATGCCGGCGACGGCATCGCGGAAGTCCATCGTGAGCTCGGTCTCGAGGTCGCTGCCCCGCTGCGGTCCGGGCCCACGGCTGCCTCCGGCGCGCCGGGCGCCGGCGCGCTGGTTGAAGAGGTTGCCGAACATTCCTCCGAGGTCACCGAGATCGGCGCCATCGAAGTTGAAGTTGGTGTTCGCGCCACCGGGCGCGGGACCTCCGCTCGGACCGAAGCCCATGGCACCGGGTCCGAGCTTGCGGACCTCGTCGTACTCCTTGCGCTTGGCCTCGTCGCCGATCACGTCGTAGGCGGCCGAGACCTCCTTGAACCGGGTCTCGGCGGCATCGTCGCCGGGGTTGGCGTCGGGATGCAGCTGGCGCGCCAGCTTCCGGTACGCCTTGGTGAGGTCCTTGGCGCTCGCGGACTCGGACACGCCGAGCGTCTTGTAGAAGTCCTTCTCGAACCACTCCGGCTGGGGTGCCACTCGCATCCTCTCCACGTTCGGGGCCGGGCCACCGGCGTTTGCGTTCGTCTCGATTGCTGCCGACCTCGGCCGGGAGCGTGGTGACCCCGGCCGATCGTCAAAGCGGGATGGCCGCCCTCGTTCGAGGATCAGCCGGCGGACCGAAGCCGCACGGCATGGTCAGCCGCGGACCTTCACCATCGCCGGGCGCACGACCCGGCCGTTCCACTGGTAGCCGGTCCGGAGGTTCTCGGTGATGACGATCTCGTCCCCGTCGCCGGGCTCGTGGAGCACGGCGTCGTGCAGGTTCGGGTCGAACGGCGAACCCTCGCCGGCCAGGCGGACCAGGCCGTTCTTCTCGAGGATGTCGACGAGCGACTTGTACACCGGTTCCACGCCCTCGACGCCGTGGGCGACGGCCGCCTCGCAGGCGTCGAGCACCGGGAGGAGCTCGACCACGAGCTTCTCGGCGGCCCGCTCGACGGTCGCTGCGTGATCCTTGGCGATGCGCTTCTTGTAGTTCTCGAAGTCGGCCTTCACCCGGAGGAGGGCGTCGCGGTACTCGGCGGCCTCGCCGGCGGGGCCGGCACTCGGCGCCCCGAGGTCCTGCTCGGGGTCGGCGCCGGCGAACACCGCGCCTTCCTCGAGCAGTTCCTCGTCAGCGACCACGTCGTCGGGCTCCGGAGGTCCGGGGTCGGCGTCGACCCCGGCGTCGGGATCCATCCACCCGTCCTTGGTGTCCCGGGTGGACATCACTTCACCTCGTCATCGTCTTCTTCGACGATCTCGGCATCGACGACATCGTCATCGTCAGGGGTCGAGGCACCGGAGGGACCGGCGTCGCCGGGACCGGCGCCAGCGCTCTCGTCGGCCGCAGCCTGCTGGTACAGCTTGGTCGTGAACTCCTGGCTGGCGTTCATGAGCAGGTCCGTGGCCGTGCGGACGGCGGCGACGTCGTTGCCGTCGAGCGCCTTCTTGAGCTCGGTGAGCTTGGACTCGACGGCCTCACGATCCTCGGCGGAGATCTTCTCCGCCTGGTCACGGAGCAGCTTCTCGGTCTGGTACACGAGCGTCTCGGCCTTGTTGCGCTCGTCGACCATCTCGCGACGGGCCTTGTCCTCGGCCTCGTGGGCCTCGGCGTCCTTGATCATCTGGCCGATGTCGTCGTTGCTGAGCGACGACTGGCCGGTGATGGTGATGGACTGCTCCTTGCTCGTGGCCCGGTCCTTGGCCGACACGTGGACGATGCCGTTGGCGTCGATGTCGAAGGTGACCTCGATCTGGGGCACGCCACGGGGGGCGGGCGGCAGGTCGACGAGCTGGAACTTGCCGAGGGTCTTGTTGAAGTCGGCCATCTCGCGTTCGCCCTGGAGCACGTGGATCTCGACCGACGGCTGGTTGTCCTCGGCCGTGGTGAAGGTCTGGCTCCGGCGGGCCGGGATGGTGGTGTTGCGCTCGATGAGCTTGGTCATCACGCCGCCCTTGGTCTCGATGCCGAGCGACAGCGGGGTGACGTCGAGGAGCAGGACGTCCTTGACCTCGCCCTTGAGCACGCCAGCCTGCACGGCCGCACCGACGGCGACGACCTCGTCGGGGTTGACGCCCTTGTGCGGGTCCTTGCCGGTCATCTCCTTGACGAGATCGACGATGGCGGGCATGCGGGTGGAGCCGCCGACGAGCACGACGTGCTCGATGTCGCCCTTGTTCAGGCCGGCGTCCTTGATGGCCTGCTCGAACGGGGTGCGGCAGCGGTCGGTGAGGTCCTTGGTGAGCTCCTGGAACTTGGCCCGGGTGAGCTCGGTCTCGAGGTGGAGCGGACCCTCGTGGATGAACGGCAGGTTGATCTGCGTCTCCTGGGTCTGCGACAGCTCGATCTTGGCCTTCTCGGCGGCCTCCTTGAGGCGTTGCATGGCCATGTTGTCGGCCTCGAGGTCGACGCCGTGCTCCTTGCGGAAGTTCTGCACGAGCCAGTCGATGACGGCCTGGTCCCAGTCGTCGCCGCCCAGCTTGGTGTCGCCGTGGGTGGACTTGACCTCGAACACGCCGTCGCCGATCTCGAGCACGGACACGTCGAAGGTGCCGCCGCCGAGGTCGAAGACGAGGATGGTCTGGTCGGCACCCTCGCGCTCGAGGCCGTAGGCCAGCGCCGCGGCGGTGGGCTCGTTGATGATGCGCAGGACGTCGAGGCCGGCGATCTGGCCGGCTTCCTTGGTGGCCGTGCGCTGGGCGTCGTCGAAGTAGGCCGGCACGGTGATGACGGCCTGGGTGACGGTGTCTCCGAGGTAAGCCTCTGCGTCACGCTTGAGCTTCATGAGCGTGCGGGCCGAGATCTCCTGGCTGGTGTAGTCCTTGCCGTCGATCTTGATGGTCCAGTCGGTCCCCATGTGGCGCTTGACGGAGCGGATGGTGCGGTCGGGGTTGGTGATCGCCTGGCGCTTGGCGACCTCGCCGACGAGCACCTCGCCGTTCTTGGCGAAGGCGACGACCGACGGAGTGGTGTTGGACCCCTCCGAGTTGGGGATGACGACCGGGTCGCCACCCTCGAGGGTGGACACGACCGAGTTGGTGGTTCCGAGGTCGATACCGACGGCCTTGGGCATGGTGGTCTCCTACTTCGCTGGTTTCCTGGTGGGTGCAGAACTGGGGCTGATGCCCGGGATCCGGCCGGGAGGCGGGGATCGGTTGGGCTCCGGCGAGCACGGTACCGGTCGTTCGGGAGCCGTGCACGTTCGTTGCGATAGTGACAATGATAAAAGTTGAGTGTCTCATTAGCAACTTCTGCGCCGACCTTTTCCGGTCCTCGGCGCGGTCGCGGCGAGCGGGCGGACCCCCGACTCGGGTCGCCTCGTTCGGCGCCCGCCGCTCCACCGGCGGTGGCCCGGGGCAACGGGCGGGGGCGGTACGGTTCGGCCATGACTGGAACCCTCCTGCTGGTCCGCCACGGCCAGAGCGTGTGGAACGACAAGGGCCTGTTCACCGGCTGGTACGACGCCGAGCTCACGCCGAAGGGCGAGGCCGAGGCGGTCGCCGGCGGACGAGCGCTGGCCGAGGCCGGCCTGCTCCCGACCGTCGTGCACACGTCCTTGCAGTCCCGCGCCATCCGCACCGCCAACCTGCTGCTGGCCGAGCTCGACCGCCTGTGGGTGCCCGTGCGCCGATCGTGGCGGCTCAACGAGCGCCACTACGGCGACCTGCAGGGCAAGGACAAGAAGCAGACCGTGGCGGAGTTCGGCAAGGACCAGGTGCACGAGTGGCGGCGTAGCTACGACATCGCCCCGCCGCCCATCGCCGACGACAACCCCTACTCCCAGGTCGGCGACGCCCGCTACGCCGACCTGCCGAGCGACCTCATCCCGGCGTCGGAGTGCCTGCTCGACGTCGTCAACCGCATGCTCCCGTACTGGTACGACGGCATCGTCCCGGACCTGCGCGCGGACCACACCGTGCTCGTCGCCGCCCACGGCAACAGCCTCCGGGCGCTGGTGAAGCACCTCGACGGCATCAGCGACGACGACATCGCCGAGCTCAACCTGCCGACCGGCGTGCCCTTCCGCTACGACCTCGACGCCGACCTCGTGCCCACCGAGCGCAAGCACCCGCTCGAGCGCGTGGTCGGCGACGCCGATGCGGCCAAGGCGGCCGCTGCGGCGGTCGCCGCGCAGACCGGCTGATCGACGCGGCCGGTCGCAGATCACCGCCGGCTGCCGCACTCGTTCCGAGGGCGCACCGCCCGTGGACGGGCCCGACAGACGGTTCGAGCCCTGTCAGGCGTGGCGCTGGCGCTCCTCGAACTCCGCCTCGGCGGCGGTGGGCGCAGCTTCGAGCAGGTAGCCGCGCGAGCGCACGGTCTTGATGACGAGCCCCACGGGCGCGATGCGGCGACGCAGCCGGAGCATGTGGACGTCGAGCGCGTTGCGCCCCGGTGCGCCGCGGGGCCAACCGGATCGTGAGAGCTGGTCACGGCTGACGACAGCGCCGAAGCGGTCGAGCAGCGAGGTGGTGAGCCGGGCCTCCACCGGCGGCAGCGACACCCATCGGCCGGCGTGGCGGAGCAGGCCGTCGGGGTCGAGCTCGGGGAGCGACCCCACGGTGGCCTCCCAACGGCGGCGCAGGCCCTCGACCCGGAACTGCACATCGGCGTCGGCCGCCGGAACGCGGATCCAGTCCTCGTTGAGGTCCTCCATCACGGGGGGATCGTCGTCGTCCTCGATCAAAAGCAGCCGCAGCCGCCCCTCGGCGAGCAGCTCGTCACGCTTGAGTCGCTCACGGGGCCACCGCACCAGCACGACATCCATCGGCCGAAAGCTAGAGACGGTCTGTTTCGGGCCTGTTTCCGCGAAGTGAACCTCCTCCGAACAGGCCTCGGCGACCCGACTCGGATCGATCGCCCAGCGGTCCGTGACGGGAGCGGTCAGGCGCGGCGACGACTCGCCTCCGAGGCTGCGACCAGCTTCGGGTCCGAACGACCTCGCGTCCACCCGATCAGCGCCCGCCCCCCGCACTACGCTGGGAACATGGCCGGTTCATCGAGTTCGTACCTCAAGTACCTCGCCGAGGTCCCGCTGTTCTCCGCGTGCTCCAACAAGGAGCTGCAGAAGATCGCCAAGGCATCCGACGAGGTGAGCATCGACGCGGGACGGGTGCTCGTCGAGCAGGACGCCATCGGTCGCGAGGCCTACGTCGTGGTCGAGGGTGAGGCCAGCGTCAAGCGCGGCACGCGCCGCATCGCCACGATCGGTCCCGGCGGCCACTTCGGCGAACTGGCCCTGCTCGATGGCGGTCCCCGCACCGCGACCGTGGTGGCCGACACGCCGATGAAGGTGCTGGTGCTCGGCCAGCGCGAGTTCGCCGGGCTGCTCGACGAGGTCCCCGGCCTGGCCCACAAGGTGCTGGCCAACCTGGCGTCGCAGATCCGCGAGCTCGATACCAAGATCTATCCCTGAGCCGCCGCCGCGGTAGCCGACGGCCGACCCGTCCGGCATCGACTCACCACGTGCTCGGCGCCCCGACGTGACGAACGGGTTGCGGCCCCCGACCAACTTCGTGCGCGCGCCCAACGGCGAGTAGTTTCGCGTTCGCTATGACCACCACGAGCGCATCCCCCGACTCGGACACCGAGACCCCGAAGAAGAAGATCAAGGCGTCCACGGTCGTCATGATCGCCGCCACGGCCATCGGCATCGGGGCGTTCGTCAACGGCGTCGTCACCAAGATCTTCGAGGACTCCCTGCACACCGAGTCACCGGTCAGCCGGCCGGTGTTCCAGGGCATCCCCGAACCCCTCTACTGGGCCTTCTACCTCGTCGTGCCCACCATGCTCATCTACGGCGGCGTCATGTTCGCCTACCGGATGCGCAACTGGGAGCGGGGCCGTCCCGACAACCGGGCCACGACCTCCAAGAACGTCAAGAAGCGCATGGCGCGGTTCCGCGCCGGCGTCTACATGCAGACCCTGCTGCGCGACCCCGCCGCCGGCATCATGCACTCGCTCATCTACTTCGGCTTCCTGATCCTCCTCGGCGTGACGACCCTCTCCGAGGTCGATCACATCATGCCGCAGGGCCTCAAGTTCCTGGTCGGCACCACCTACCAGGCCTACGCCTTCGTCGGCGACCTCGGTGGTGTCATCTTCCTGGTCGGCATCGTGTGGGCCATCCTGCGCCGCTACATCCAGCGCCCCTACCGCATCCGCATCAAGTCCAAGCCCGAGCACGCCGTCATCCTCGGCACCTTCTTCCTCATCGGGGTCAGCGGCTTCCTCGCCGAGGCGTTCCGCATCGCGTCGTTCGGCCGGCCCGAGTTCGAGGTGTGGTCGTTCATCGGCTACCCGCTCTCGGCGCTGTTCGAGAACGTCGACAACGTCAGCGGCTGGCACCAGGCATGGTGGATCATCCACGTGCTCTCGTTCATCGTCTTCCTGGCGATCCTGCCGGTCACGATGCTGCGCCACATGTTCACCTCGCCGCTCAACATGTACCTGTCCGAGCGCGACCGCCCCAAGGGCGCCATGCGGCCCATGCCGAACCTCATGGAGACCGAGCTCGAGAGCTTCGGCGCCGCCACCATCGAGGACTTCACCTGGAAGCAGCTCATGGACACCGATGCCTGCACCATGTGCGGCCGGTGCACCAGCGTCTGCCCCGCCCACGCCACGGGCAAGCCCCTCGACCCCCGCGAGATCGTCCTGAAGGTCGGCGAGGTCATGGCTGCCACCGGCGCCCCGCAGGTCTCGCCCCCGATCGGCGTCGACGCCGACATCACCGTCCGGACCGATTCGGTGTTCGAGCGCATCTCGTCCGAAGAGGTCTGGGCCTGCACCACCTGCAAGGCCTGCGACGAGATCTGCCCGGTGAACATCGAGATCATGGACAAGATCCTCGACATGCGCCGGTACCTCTCGCTCATGGAGTCGGACTTCCCGACCGAGCTGGGCAACGCCTACCGGGCCATGGAGAACAACGGCAACCCGTGGGGCCTCAGCCAGAACGACCGGGCCGACTGGGCCGACAAGCTCGACAACATCGAGATCGTCGACGGCTCCAGCCCCTTCGACCACGAGTACCTGTACTGGGTGGGCTGCGCCGGGTCGTTCGACGACAAGAACAAGAAGGTCACCCAGGCGATGGCGCAGCTCCTCGAGCGCTCCGGCATCGACTTCGCCATCCTCGGCCCGTCCGAGAACTGCACCGGCGACTCCGCCCGCCGGTCGGGCAACGAGTACATCTTCCAGATGCTCGCCATGCAGAACATCGAGATGATGAACGGCATGGGCGTGAAGAAGATCATCACCCAGTGCCCGCACTGCTTCAACACGCTCAAGAACGAGTACCCCCAGCTGGGCGGCATGTACGAGGTCGTCCACCACAGCCAGTTCCTGGAGTTCCTGGTGGAGAGCGGCAAGCTCGACCTGAGCGAGGCCCGCCTCGAGGAGAAGGTCGTCTACCACGACTCCTGCTACCTCGGCCGCCACAACGACGTGTATCTGGCACCCCGCAAGGTCATCGGCCAGCTCAAGGGCATCGAGATCATCGAGGCGGGGCGCAACGGCACCACAGGCATGTGCTGCGGCGCCGGCGGCGCCCGCATGTGGATGGAGGAGAGCACCGGCAAGCAGGTCAACGTCGAGCGCTCGCAGGAGCTCATCGCGACCGGCGCCAGCCGCATCGCCACGGCGTGCCCGTTCTGCTACATCATGATCGACGACGGGGTGAAGGGCGAAGGCCTCGAAGACGGCGCGATTAAGGTGGCGGACATCGCCATGCACGTCCTCGAGGCGATCGAGCAGGGCGAATCAAGGGAGACGCAGGTACTTGCTCAAGCGGTCGAAGACTGACGACGAGATCGAGCTCGCGGCGGCGGGCACCGGTGCGGTGCTCGTCGTCAACGACGACCGCGACGCCTGTGAGCTGATCGCAAGGTTGCTCGAGGCATCGGGCTACTCGGCCACGCGGGTCAACGACCTCGACGCGGTGACCGACTCGCTGGCCGACGGCCCGTACCAGGCCATCATCATCGACTCGCTCAGCCTCGGTGTCACCGCGGCGTTCAAGCTCCTCGACGAGATCCGCGGCGGAGGCCCCGATGTGCGCCACGTCGCCGTTGTGATCCTCGCCGCCACCGACACCAACCGGCTGTTCGCTTACCAGTCCGGTGCCGACGGCTTCGCGGTTCGGCCGATCCACGCCAGCGAGCTGCTCGACACCGTTCGGACGGTGCTGTCCCGCGACCCCGACGAACGCGTCGAGTACCGGCGGGCCCAGCTCATGGGCGGCGCCACCACCGCCTGAGCGGACGGCGGTGCCCGGCCGTGCTCCCGGCGCGACGTCCGAGCGGCCGTCGGGGTGGATGCGTGACTTCCCGGCGAGTCGGGCCGACCACGCGCCAGGTCAGCTGGAGAAGTTCTTCCAGTACTGGCTGGCGATGGGGCCGCGCTGGCCCTGGTACTTGGAGCCGACCTCGCCGGAGCCGTACGGGTGATCGGCTGGGGTCGTCATCTGGATGAACGAGATCTGGCCGATCTTCATGCGCGGGTAGAGGGTGATCGGCAGACTGGCGACGTTGGACAGCTCGAGGGTGAGCTGGCCGTCCCAGCCGGCATCGACGAAGCCGGCGGTGGAGTGGATGAGCAGCCCGAGGCGGCCGAGGGAGCTCTTGCCCTCGAGGCGGGCCACGAGGTCGTCGGGCAGGGCCACGCGCTCGAGGGTGGTGCCGAGCACGAACTCGCCCGGGTGGAGGATGAACACCCCGTCGTCGGGGATCTCGACCAGCTCGGTGAGGTCCTCGGTGTTCGTCTTCACGTCGATGATGCCCATCGTGTGGTTGCGGAACACGCGGAACGAGCCGTCGATGTGCAGGTCGACGGACGACGGCTGGATGCAGGACTCGTCGAGCGGCTCGATGACGATGCGGCCGGCGGCGAGCTCATCCTTGATGGTGCGGTCGGACAGGATCACGCCGGGCACGTTACCGGCTCGTCGACGGGGGCGAGTCCGGGGCGCGCCCGGACGGTGCGGGCACGGCGGCGGCCACCGAAACGGGTTCGGCGCGGGGGTCGCACCGTCGTTGGCCTCCGGGCGTCGGCACCTGGGCGCCGCCCGCGCAACGCGCACCCCGAAGCGTCCGAAGGGCTCCGGTAGGTTGGCGCTCGTGACGACCGACCTGGGCGACGGGGCGCGAACCGAGGCGGTCGCCGAACCCGCCGCTCGGGCCGCGGCCGTCCGTCGGTTCTGGGCAGTGCTCGGCGCACTGGTCGTCGTCGGGTTCTTCGTCCGGGTCGGCTACGTGTTGACCGTCGCGCAGGACGTGCCGCTCGGCAACGACGCCACGTGGTACTTCCTCCAGAGCGGCTCGATCGCCGACGGCGCCGGGTTCATCGATCCCGAGCAGCGCTTCGCGACCGGCGCCGAGGTGGCGACGGCCGGGTTCCCGCCCCTGTATCCCGCGTGGTTGGCCGCCGTGCGCTCCTTCGGGTTCGACTCCGTGCTCGCGCTGCAACTGGCCGGGGCCGTTGCCGGATCGGCGACCATCGTGCTCACTGCGCTGCTCGGGCGCCGGCTGGCCGGCCCGACGGTGGGTCTGGTCGCCGGTGGCCTCGCTGCGCTGAGCCCCGCGCTGCTGGCCGGTGACGGCTCGCTGATGACCGAGTCGGTCTACGTCCCCCTCGTCCTCGCCGCGCTGGTGCTGGCCGACCGGGCGCGCATCGATCAGGTGTGGGCGTGGTGGGTCGGTCTGGGGCTCGCGTGCGGGGCGGCGGCGCTCACCCGCCAGGAGGCGCTGCTCGTCGCGCTCGTGGTGGTCGTGCCGGCCGCGCTCCTGGTGCGCTCGCGCTCGTGGCCGTGGCGCATCGGCCGGCTGGCGATCGCCGGCGCGACCATGCTCGTGGTGGTCACGCCCTGGGTGGCGCGCAACCAGCAACAGGTCGGTGAGCTCACCATCTCGACCGCTTCGCCCGCTACATCGCTCGCCGGGTCGAACTGCGACGCCACCTATTCGGGTCCGTCGATCGGTTCGTGGGACTTCGAGTGCACCGGCTCGGAGCTGCGCTCCACCATGAGCGAGTCGGCGTGGACGACCCAGGTCCGCAACGACGCCATCGCCTACGCCCGCGACCACGCCGGCCGGCTCGTGGTCGTGGCCCCGGCGCGTGAGGCCCGGGTATGGGGGCTGTGGGATCCCCGCGACCTCGTGGTCCGAGATGCGTCCGAGACCCGCAGCGAGCGCTTCCAGTACGTCGTCTGGGCAACGGGGGTGGTCACCTTCGTCGGCGGCCTCGCCGGCATCGTGGTGCTCACCTGCCAGCGCCGGCGCGTCGCGGTGCTCGTCGGCGCGCTGTCGCTCGTCGCCATCACCGCCGTGCTCTCGCACGGCAACCCCCGGTTCCGCACGGTCGCCGAACCGGCGCTGCTCATCGGGCTGGCCGTCGTGGTGGTGGCGCTCGCCCGGGCGTGGCGGCGGCCGGTGCCATCCGCGTCGCGTCCGTCGGACGCCAGTGCGCCCCCCTGACGATCAGTCGCCCTGGATCGGACCGCTCGGCGACCGGAACCGACGACGGCGCGGACCTGACGGTCCGTCAGACCCGAGCCAGATGTGTCAGGCTTCGGCCATGGACATCTCCTGTGGGTTCGCCCCGAGCGCTGCTGCCCCCGACCTCGTCGCCGCGGCCGAGCAGCTCGGCTACCAGCGGGCGTGGATGTACGACTCGCCTGCGCTCTACCCCGACGTGTGGGCCACCCTCTACCGCGCCGCCGATCGCACGTCGACGATCGGGCTCGGGCCGGGCGTGCTCGTGCCCAGCCTGCGCCACGTCATGGTCACCGCTGCAGCCGTGGCCGGACTCGAGGACCTGGCGCCGGGCCGAGTGGCCGTAGGCATCGGCACCGGGTTCACCGGTCGCCTGGTGCTCGGACAGCCGGCGATGCGCTGGGCCGAAGTCGAGGCCTACGTCCACGGGCTGCGCGAACTGCTGGCCGGTCGGACCGTCGAGTGGGACGGTGCGCTCATCCAGATGATCCACCCCGACGGGTTCTCGGCTCGCCTCCCGATCGAGGTGCCCATGGTCATCTCGGCCATGGGTCCGAAGGGCCAGGAGATCGCCCATCGCATCGGCGACGGGGTGTTCTCGGTCAGCTCGGCCGCGCCGGGGTTCGATTGGTCCGCCGCGCTCATCTACGGCACCGTCCTCGACGACGGCGAGGACCCGGGTTCGGAGCACGCCATGGCCGCCGCCGGTCCGGGGGCGTCGGTGCTGTACCACGCGCTGTGGGAGCAGGGCATGGCCGAGGCGCTGCCCGGTGGCGACGAGTGGAAGCTGCGGGTCGAGGAGTTCCCCGAGGCCGAGCGCCACATCCGCGTGCACGAACGGCACCTAGTCGGCATCAACGACTGGGACCGTTCGGTCGTCACCGGCGAGACCATCTCGGCGCTGACCCTCACCGGCACCGCCAAGGAGGTGCAGGGTCGGCTTGAGGACATGGTCACCCAGGGCGCGACCGAGATCGTGTTCCACCCCGGTGGCGACGACCTCGCCCGCGAGCTCGAGCGCTTCGCCGAGGTCGCCACCCGCGTCAGCGCCTGAGCGATGTGCCGCCCCCGCTGTCAGGACGGCAGCATCAGGTGAGGTGGCGGTCGAACCACGCCAAGGTGCGAAACCACGCGTCATGCGCGGCGTCGGGATCGTAGGAGTCGCGAGCGTCGCAGTGAAAGCCGTGGTCGGCGTCGGCGTAGCGGACGATCTCCGTCTCGGCCGATGCATCGGCGAGCGCGGCGCGCAGCTGCTCGACGTCCTCCACGGGGATCGACCCGTCCTGGTCGCCGAAGAGGCCGAGCCAGGGCACGGCCAGCGTCGGCACCTCGTCGACGAAGGCCGGGAACATCGGGAAGCGGGCGTTGACGATGCCGCCGCCGTAGAAGCCGACGCCGGCGCCGATGGCCCGACGGAGGCAGACGAGCAGGCTGAGGCGGCCGCCGAAGCAGAAGCCGACGATGCCGATCTGGCGGTCGGCCCAACCGGCGGCGTGGAGGTGACGACGAGCGGCATCGACGTCGGCCAGCAGCTTCTCGTCGCTGTCGAGGCCGTCGAAGAGCGGCACGACCTTGGCGAAGTCGTCGTAGGGCGCGGTCCCGCCGCCGGCGCGGTGGAAGAGGTCAGGCGCCACGGCGTGGTAGCCGGCATCCGCGAAGCGACGGGTGACGTCCTCGATGTGGTCGTTCACGCCGAAGGCCTCCTGGATGACGATCAGCGCCGCCTTGGCCGCGCCACCGGCCCCAGGGCCCACCTCGCCGTCGGGGCGGGCCTCGTAGAGGCGCATCGAACCGTCGAGGTGCTCGGGGTACGTCGAATCGGTGATCACGCCCGCATCGTACGAGCGCCCGTCGGCAGCGGGGCCGGAGTGCGAGCCTCTCATCCGAGCTGGCCCGCGCCACGGCGCCGGGTCAGCCGCCCTCGACCGAACGGATCGCTGCTCGCTTCGCCTCGCTGAGGTCGGCGTCGTCGACCCGAACGCCGGCCGGGACCTCGAGGTGCAACTCCGAGGACCGGTCGATCCGCAGCGTGCCGTCGAGCACCTCGACACCGAGGAGGTGCCCGCCCACCCGGCGGTCGTCGCTGATGACGTGGAGGTGGTAGCCGGCGACGTCGATGCCTTGCGCGTAGTCCGGGAATCGGAACCCGATGATCGACCCGTGCACCTCGGGGATCGTCCACTCGATCTGGTGCGCGGTGACCTCGGCCAGCGGTGGGTAGGGCGGGTGCTGGCGCGGCACGCTGCGCACGTGCACGTCGCGCATCGTGGCGTCGACCCGCACCGCCACGACGGGCGTGCTGGCGCCGGCCAACCCGTCGATCTGCTCGGTGAGCCCGGCCAGGTCGACGGGCCCGTCCAGCGGCACGGCGGCGTCGGGGCTGAACCGGCACACCACCGCGAACGGCGTGCACGTCGAATCGTGCTCGCGCACCACCGCACCGTCGGCCTTGACGGTGAAGAACTCGCCGTCGAGGGCCACCATCTCGCCGTCGAGGTGCTGCACGGTGCCGATGCCCAGGTCGCCGTGCGCGGCGAGCTCCCCAATCGTGAGGTCGCCCTCGTAGGCGCCATCGAGCAGCGCATCGATCGACGACGTCTGCCAGACCAGGTGGCGAGCCACCGGGTCGTGATCGAACTCGTCCCGGGTGAGGCGGTGGACGTGGAGCGCCGAGGCGAGGCCGGTCGTGAGGCAGGTCATCCCGCCATGCTGGCCCGGCACCGACCCCCTGTCGTGAGTCGGACGACCAGTTGTTCCGCCGAAGCACCCCAGCGCTCGGGCGCGCCGGTGGCGGGCCC
>Ga0335397_10006858_pt1 | contig 14598 bp, 12 predicted proteins | sample MAT04_FD_205740 | JGI IMG/M metagenome (GOLD analysis project Ga0335397, IMG submission 205740) | Freshwater microbial communities from Lake Fryxell liftoff mats and glacier meltwater in Antarctica - MAT-04 (spades assembly) (version 2) ...
GGCGTCGAGCAAGTCTGCATCGACGCGCTCTGCGTGCCGAGCGTCTGTGGCGATGGCGCGACCGACACGCGGCTTGGCGAAGACTGCGACGACGGCAACACGACCTTCAACGACGGCTGTGAGCCGGCGACCTGCACGTTCTCGTGCAGCGTCGCCGACGACTGCCTCGACGGCGTGTCGTGCAACGGCGTCGAGACCTGCGACGCGGCGAACCACATCTGCGAGGCCGGCACCGCGCCGGCGCCGGCCTCGGTCTGCACGCTCGACTCGGGCTCCGCGGGCGAATGCACCAGCGGCGGCGTCTGCGCGCCCCTGGGCTGCGGCAACGGCGTGACGGGCGGCGACGAAGACTGCGACGACATGAACGCCGTCGAGGGCGACGGCTGCGACAGCGACTGCACGTTCTCGTGCGCTGTCGATGCTGACTGCGCGGGCGCCGACCTCTGCAGCGGCACCGCGACCTGCGTGATCGCGACGCATGCGTGCTCCGCTCGCACCACGGTCGACTGCGACGACGAGAGCGCGTGCACGGTCGACAGCTGCGCGCCGAGCATCGGCTGCCGCAACTTCTTGATGGATGCCGACTTCGACGGAGCCGCGCCTTCGTCCGCCGGCGCGTGTGGCACCGACTGCGACGACACCGACGACACGGTCTACGGCGGCGCAGAAGAGCTCTGCGACGGTCAGGACAACGACTGCGACTCGATGATCGACGAGTCTCCACCCACTTGGTACGTCGACTGCGACGGCGACGGCTTCGCCGCCAATACGACCGGCTCGGTCAGCTCCTGCACGATGCCGTCGATCGCGATGAGCGGCTGCCCGCGGGGCAGTGGTGGCTGGACCTCGACGCAGCCGAGCGCGACGATCAACACGGACTGCTACGACGCGAACGCGCTGGTGAAGCCGACCCAGCTCGTCTATCAGATGTCGGCCGCAGCGGGCCGTCCGGCGGCGAGTGATTTCGACTACGACTGCGATACCAGCGAAGAGCAGCTCTACGCGAACGCGCAGTCGTCGACGGCGCTGCCGGGTCGCTGTTCCGCGCTGATCGGCGGCGCGTGTCTCGGCGCGACCTACTGGGTCGTCGACGGCGCCCGACTCCCGGTGGCGCCCGCATGTGGCGTCTCGGGCTCGCTGTCGATGTGCGCGCTCTCGCGCCTCGGCAGCTGCGCCCGCTCCACGCGCCCGACGACGCAGCGCTGCCTCTGAGCGCGGCAGCCTCACCGCGGCGCGCCGCCCCTGGGCGCTCGCTGTGAGCACATCTTCTCGCACTGCGTGAGCCGACGGCCACCACGTCTTCACCGACGATGGTGGCCGTCGCGCTCCGTCTTACGTACACTGCGCGAGTGTCTCTGCGCATCGATCAGGACCACGGCCGTTTTCGATCGATTGTCCGCGGCCGCATCCGCCAAAACCTGCGCAAGTACATCTCGCAAGGCGAGCTGCTCGGTCGGCAGGGCAAAGACGTCGTCTCGATCCCGATCCCGCAGATCGACATCCCGCGCTTTCGCTACGGCGACAAGCAGCAGGGCGGTGTCGGTCAGGGCGACGGCGAGCAGGGCGATCCGCTCTCGGGCGAAGAGAAAGAAGGCGAAGGCGGCAAGAAGGCCGGCCACGGCGAGGGTCAACACGCGCTCGAGGTCGAGGTCACGCTCGACGAGCTCGCGGAGATCCTCGGCGAGGAGCTCGCGCTGCCGCACATCGAGAACAAGGGCAAAGCGAAGATCGTCAACGAGAAGGATCGCTATGTCGGCATCCGCCGCGTAGGGCCCAATTCGCTGCGGCACTTCAAGCGCACATATCGCCACGCGCTGCAGCGACAGATCGCGACGGGCACTTACGATCCGAAGCGCCCGGTGATCATCCCGACGCGCGACGACATGCGCTTCCGCTCGTGGAAGACCGAGACCGAGCCCGTCGCCAACGCCGTCATCATCTACATGATGGACGTCTCCGGCTCGATGGGCGACGAGCAGAAGGAGATCGTGCGCATCGAGTCCTTCTGGATCGACGCGTGGCTGAAGAGCCAATACAAGGGCCTCGAGACGCGCTTCATCATCCACGACGCGGTCGCGCGCGAGGTCGATCGCGACACGTTTTTCCGCACGCGTGAGTCGGGCGGCACGATGATCTCGAGCGCCTACAAGCTCGCCGCGCAGATCATCGAGAACGACTATCCGCCCGCGGAGTGGAACATCTATCCGTTCCACTTCTCCGACGGCGACAACTGGTCGGTCGACGACACGCTGCTGTGCATCGAGATCCTCAAGCAGAAGCTGATGCCCGCGAGCAACGTCTTTTGCTACGGGCAGGTCGAGTCGCCGTATGGCTCGGGCCAGTTCATCAAAGATCTGCGCGAGCACCTGAAGCTCGACGAGCGCGTCATCACCAGCGAGATCCGCGACCGCGACGCGATCGTCGGCTCGATCCGCGAATTCCTCGGAAAAGGTCGGTAGCCGATGCTCACGGAAAGGGTCGGTAGGCGATGCGCACGAAAATCGAGGCAGGCGATGCGCAAGGGAAGGGCCGCTGAGCGATGAGCAAGTTCGCCCTCAAGACCGCGCTGCCGGCGTATCTGCGCGACGAGCAGATCAAGATGGAAGAATACGCGCGGGGCTTTGGGCTCGACTTCTTCCCGACGGTGTTCGAGGTGCTCTCGTACGACCAGATGAACGAGGTCGCTTCGTATGGCGGCTTCCCGGTGCGCTATCCGCACTGGCGCTTCGGCATGGAGTACGAGCAGCTCAGCAAGAGCTACGAATATGGCCTCTCGAAGATCTACGAGATGGTCATCAACAACACTCCGTCGATCGCCTATCTGCTCGAGGGTAATTCGATGGTCGAGCAGAAGCTGGTGATGGCGCACGTGCTCGGCCACGTCGACTTCTTCAAGCACAACTTCGCGTTCAAGGTCACCGATCAAGGCACCGATGCGCAGACCGGCGCGCCGCTGCGCAAGTGGATCGACACGATGGCGAACAACGGCTCGGTGGTGCGCCGCTGGGCGAACCGCGTCGGCATCGAGAAGGTCGAAGAGTTCATCGATCAGTGCCTCTCGCTCGAGAACCTGATCGATCCGCACAAGCCGTTCTCGCCGGCGACGGCGACGCGCAAAGGAATGGAAGAGTTCGAAGGCGAGGACAAGACGCCGACTCCGGAGACGCCGCGTCTACGCGTCGATCGCGACTACATGGAGGGCTTCATCAACCCGCCAGCCTTCATGGAGGCGCAGCGCAAGAAGAGCGCCGACGAGCTCGAGAAGGCGAAGAAGTTCCCCGAGAAGCGCGACCGCGACGTGCTCGGCTTCTTGCTCGATCACGCGCCGCTCGAGCGCTGGGAGCGCGACGTCCTCGCCGTCGTTCGGCGCGAGGCCTACTACTTCGCGCCGCAGATGCAGACGAAGATCATGAACGAGGGCTGGGCCACCTACTGGCACTCGAAGATCATGACGGAGAAGGCCTGCGACTCATCGGAGATCATCGACTATGCGGATCGCACCGCGGGTGTGCTCGCGACCGCGCCGGGGCAGTTCAACCCGTACAAGCTCGGCATTGAGCTGTATCGCTCGATCGAAGATCGCTGGAACAAGGGTCAGTTCGGCAAGGAGTGGGAGGACTGCGACGACCTCGAGGCGCGGCGCAGCTGGGATCGTCGCCTCGGGCAGGGGCGGCAAAAGCTGTTCGAGGCGCGCTCGCTCTATACCGACGTGACCTTCATCGACGAGTTCCTCACGCCCGACTTCGTCGCCGAGCAGAAGATGTACACGTTCGGCTACAATCAGCGCAACGACCGCTACGAGATCGAGACGCGCAAGTTCAACGAAGTGAAGCAGAAGCTGCTCGAGCGCCTTACCAATGGTGGCAACCCGTTCATCTACGTCGAGGACGCCAATCAAGGCAATCGCGGCGAGCTGCTCCTCTCGCACGAGCACATGGGCGTCGATCTGCGCGTCGACTACGCGCGCGAGGTGCTGCGCGCGCTGGTCCGAGTGTGGAAGCGCCCAGTCGAGCTGCACACCGTCGTCGAGAACAAGAAGACGCTGCTGCGCTTCGATGGCTCGGAGCACGTGCAGCGCGCGATGAAGTGACGGAACTACAGGCGCGATGAAGTAGCTCGCGTCAGTCGGGGATCGGCAGGCCGCTGCAGAGCACGATGCGGAAGTGCGCGGCCGTCGAGACCGACGCCGGGCCGTGGATGTCGCGCTTCTCGGTGGGCACGCCGCTCTGCGTGAGGCCGATCGACTGGTCCGCGGCCGCGCCGCAGAGGATGTCGCCTTCGATCTGCGGATTGCCGACGTCGTCCATGGTCTTCGCGATGCTGCGCAGCTGGCACGGCGCGGCCAACGACGGCGGGTTCGCGCTGATGGTGCCGGTGTAGGTGTTGGCGCCCTCGGCCACGGTGACGAGTCCAGAGGTGCCGACCGGTGAGCCGGTGGCTTCGCTGTAGATGACGTTGGCGACCGAGAACGAGAAGCGCGTCCGCATGTCGGTTGGGTCGATCGCGCTTAGGCGGAAGCTCAGTGTCGAGCCGGCGCTGCCGCTGCCTGACGTGCACGAGACGATGACGCCCTCCTCGTTGTTGAAGCCGTTGATGTCGCGCTCCTTCGAGAAGCAGCCCGTGCGGCTGCCGCAGCCCAGCACGTAGCGGAAGTCGGCGAGCGGCTCGATGGGTGCGTCGTCGCCACAGCCGGCGATACCGAGGAGCGAGAGCAGTGTGATCGAAGCGAGCGAGAGGCGGCGCATGAGGGAAGTCCTCCGAGGAAGTACCGGGCGCGCTCGCGTCAGGCTGACGCGGCGGGCGAACGCAACAGGCTAACGCCCACGTGTGGGCGTGGCAAATCCGTGACGACTGATGGCGCGCGCAAATCGCTGCCGCGGCGCTTTACTGAGGCTTCACCTGAGTGTCCGACCCGGTGACCGACCCGGTGACCGACCCGGTGACCGACCCGGTGACCGACCCGGTGACCGACGCGGCGAGCGCGCGCTGGAGATCGGCCTGCAGATCGTCGTAGGCCTCGAGCCCGACCGAGATCCGGATGAGCCCATCGGAGATGCCGAGCTTCGCGCGGGTCTCCGCGGGCACCGAGCCGTGCGTCATCACCGCCGGCAGCTCGATCAGGGACTCGACGCCGCCGAGGCTCTCCGCGCAGACGAACACCGACACCGTACGCAGCAGCGCGCGCGACGCCGCCGCGCCACCGCGGACGACGAACGAGATCATCCCGCCAGGGCCCTTCATCTGCGCGCTCGCGAGCGCGTGCTGCGGGTGCGACGCGAGGCCGGGGTAGTACACCTTCTCGACCTGCGGGTGCTGCTCGAGCCACGCCGCGAGGCGGTGCGCGCTCTTCACGTGCCGCTCCATGCGCACTGGCAGCGTCTTGACGCCGCGCAGCACGAGGAAGCAGTCGAACGGCGACGGAATGCCGCCCATCGCGTTCTGCAGAAAGCGCAGCCGCTCGGCGAGCGGCTCGTCGCTGGTGAGGATCACGCCGCCGACGACATCGCTGTGGCCGTTCAGATATTTCGTCGTCGAGTGCAGCACGAGGTCCGCACCGAGCTCGAGCGGACGTTGCAGGACGGGCGTCGCGAAGGTGTTGTCGACGCCGACCTTCACGCCATGCGCGTGGGCGATCTCAGCGACAGCGCGGATGTCGACCAGCTTCAGCATCGGGTTGGTCGGCGTCTCGATCCAGACGAGCTTCGTCTCCGGTCGAATCGCCGCGGCGACGTTCGCTGGATCGCTCATGTCGACCCAGCTCGTCGTGATGCCGAGCGGCGCCATCACCTTGTCGAGGATGCGGAAGGTGCCGCCGTAGACGTCGTCGCAGGAGACGACGTGATCGCCCGCGCGCAGCGTGTGAAACAGCGTCGTCATCGCGGCGCAGCCAGACGCGAACGCGAGCCCGTGCTTGGCGCCCTCGAGCGCGGCGAGGCAGGCCTCGAGCGTGTGCCGCGTCGGGTTGCCGGTGCGCGCATATTCGTAGCCCTTGTGCACGCCCGGGCCGTCCTGCGCGAAGGTGCTGGCGAGCACGATCGGCGGCATCACCGCGCCCGAAGTCGGATCGGGCTTCTGCCCCGCGTGGATGGCGAGCGTGTCGAGGTGCCAGTGTTGTTCGAGATCGGACGAGTCGTTGGACATGCGGTGCGCGAGCGTGGCGCGGGGCGCGTATGGGAGCAAATCGCGCGACGCTGCGGCAGGCGACTGCGAGCTTGAATCGTCATGAAATGCTCGTGCGCGCGCGCGAACATCAGGCACATTGCGCGACCCCGAATGCCTACCGCGAAGCGCCCGCCTCCGTCCGATTCACTGCGCGCGCAGGACAAGTCGCTCGGCAAGACGCTGCTCTTCATGCAGCAGCTGTGGGAGCTCACGCACGCGCTCGACGCGATGTCGAAGCGCATGGAGGGCGTCTACGGCGTCACCGGCCCGCAGCGTCTCGCGCTGCGCATCATCGGCCGCACGCCGGGCATCGCAGCCGGCGCGCTCGCCGAGACGCTGCGCCTGCATCCGAGCACGCTCACCGGGATCGTCCGCCGCCTCGGTCAGCGCAAGCTGCTCAAGCGCACGCCGGACCCAGCCGATGCGCGCCGCGCCCTGCTCGAGCTGCTGCCCGCGGGGCATCGACTCGACGAGCAGCGCGCCCACACCGTCGAGGCGGCAGTGCGTCGCGCGATGTTGCGCGTGACGCCGACGCAGCTCGCCAGTGCGTCGGCGGTGATCGGCGTGCTGATCAGCGAGCTCGCGCGCGAGACCGAGCCGAGCTGACGCGGTCTTCGGCGCGCGGTGCGCTGCGTGAAGGGCGAGCGCTCAGCAGCTCACGCCATACAGGCGATACGTGCGATCGAGCTTGCCGCCCATCGCCTTTACCGGGCTGTTGATCAGCTCGTTGTCCTCGAGCGTCCAGCCGATCTCACCGCCGCGGAGGCCGAGTTCCTTCGAGCGCAGCGCCGTCTCGACACAGAGCAGCGCCTCGACGCCGCGCTTGCGGTAGGCCGGGATGACGCCGAGGGTGAACAGGCGCGCGGTCTTCAACGACTTCATCGCGGTCAGCAGCTTGTACCAGCCGAACGGGAACAGGCGTCCGTTCTTCGGCATGATCGCGTTGACGTCGGGCAGCGTCACCGAGAAGCCGACGGCGCGTCCGTCGCGGTCTTCGACGATCAGCACGAGGCTGTCGACGATGATCTGCTTCAAGTCTTTGGCGATCATCTTGAACTCGCCCTCGTTCACCGGAACGAAGCCCCAGTTCTTCTGCCAGGCCTGGTTGTAGATGGTGAAGATGGTCGCGACTTCCTTCTCGAACTCGCTCTTGCGCGCGCCGCGGATCGTGAGTCCGGAGCGCTTCTTCACCTTCTCGGCGATGTTGTGGAAGCGCTTGATGTGCGGATCGTCGAGGCCCTTGGTGACGTCGATCCACCAGGCGAACAGATCCTTCGCCTTGCCGAGGCCGTAGGTCTCGAGCAGGCGGCCGTAATACGCCGGGTTGTAGGTCATCTCGATCACCGCGGGCCGCTCGAAGTTGTCGACGAGCAGGCCGCACTGGTGGTTCGTGGTGAAATTCATCGGCCCGATGATCTCGTTCGCGCCGCGCGACTTGACCCAGCGCAGCGCTTCGTCGAGCAGCGCGTGGGCGACCTGACGATCGTCGATCGACTCGAAGAAGCCGAACCAGCCGGCCTTCGTGCCGTGATACGCGTCGTACGCGCGATCGATGTGCCCAGTGATGCGGCCGACGCAGCGGCCATCGCGATGCGCGAGCACCGCGTGGATCTCCAGCTGCGCGAGCGCCGCATTTTTGCCGACGTCGAGGAAGTGCATCTGCTGCATTCGCAGCGGCGCGATGAAGTGCGGATCCCCGGCATAGAGCGGATGGATCATGTCGATGAAGCGCGCGCGATCGCCCTTCTTGCGCAGGTCGATGACCTCCAGCTGCACCGCGCCCGGATCACGCGAGCGCGTCGGCGGCCCCGGCTCCCAAGGCGGCAGATCTCTCGGTGGCTTGCCGAACGGGTGCTCCTCTACGGTCGGCTTGCCAGTCGATTCGCTGCTCGACGGCGTGCTGGCGGGGCTGCTCTGCGGGTTCGTGTCGGGAGTCGCCATGGCGCGGCGCAGCATCCGACCGAAGGCGCAGCGAAGCAAGTCTCACTCGGGCATGCAGCCCACTTCGCGCGTGCCGATGTAGACGTCGGGCTGGTACACGGCGGCGACCGCCGGCTTTTTGCACCAAAGCCCAGCCGCGGCGCAATGGCCCCTGCACCTCCGGGCCAGACGGACGTATAAATGGGCCGTGTCGGTTCGAGAAGCGCCCAAGTTCGTACATCACGACGCGAACCAGCTGATCGCCACGTGGAAGAACGTGATCGTCTGCCAGTTCGGCAACACCCCGCTGAGTGAGGACGCCGCGCGTGTTCAGGTCGCGATCTCCATCGCGCAGGGGCAGCGCTTTGGTCCAAGCCAGCTCCTCGAGATCGCGCTCATCGATCGCGAGACGCCGCTGCCTACAACGGGCGCGCGCGCCGTCCTCGACTTGGCGGTGCGCTCGGTAGGTCCGTACTATCTCGGCGTCGCCAGCGTCTTCGAGGGCACCGGCTTCCGCGCGGCCTTGGTGCGTGGCGTGCTCACCTCGCTGGCGATGCTCGCGCGCACGCCCTTCCCGCAGCGCGTATTCGCATCCGATGCGGATTGCGTGACGTGGAGCACCGGACGACTCGGCGCGACTCCCGCCGACGCCGATGACCTAAGCGCCATACTCACGATGGTCCGCCGTACCGCCGTCGAGCAAGACATCGTCACGTATTAGGTCTCGGCGCGCGCGTCAGCGGTCGGTCTCGAGCTCGACGAAGAGGTCGCCGAGCTCGCCGCGCGGGCGCAGGGGTGCGGCGATGAGTCCGCCGAGCTGCATCAGCTCCTGGTCGAGCTTCTCGATCTGCTTGCCGTTGTCGATCAGCACGACCTCGAGCGCCGCGTGCTCGACCTCGAATTGCTCCTCGACGCGCTGGCGTTGGGCGCGCAGTGCCTCGACCTGGAACTCGAGGTCGGTCACCTCGCGCTCCTTCGAGGCGATCCAGCGCTGCGCTTTCTCCCCTGCGCCGCGCGCGAGCAGCCAGCGATCCATCGAGTCCGCGGTGTCGCGGAACGCTTGCACGATCTCGGTCGTCGGCGCTGCGACGCCGATGTGCCAGCCAGCCTCGATCACCTGCGTGTGCGCCTTGACGTAGACCTCACGCGCGGCGCGATCGGTGTCGAAATACGGCTGCACCTCGAGCCGCGCAGCGCGTGCGGCCTCGCGCGCGGACGAGAGATCGACGCCGAGCGTGTCGACCGCGTGACCGAGCCGCGTGCGCGCCTCGCGCGCGTTGGCGTCGAGCGCGTCGAGCTTGCGCTGCTCCTTCAGGCCGGCAGAGCGCAGCTCGTTGATGCGCACCAGCACCGTCTTGAGCTGTGACAGCGCCTGCACGAGCTCTGCGGGTGGCACCGCGCCCGGATACGCTCGCTTGAGCATCTGCTCGAACACCGCCGCGCGGCGCGCCCAGCGCTCGAGCGTCGTCGGCGGCAGCGTGGGCGCGACGGTGCGCGTGATGCCCGCGGCTGGCGTCGGCATCAGCGCATCGGTCGCGATGTCCGCAGGGACCAGCGGCAGCAGCTCCTTGATGACTTGATGCGCGTCGACGGGCCGATCTTCGGGCCGCTTCGCCAACAGCTTCATCACCAGCTCTTCGAGGCGCCGCGAGACGTCGGGCACCTGCGCCGAGATCGACGGCGGAGCTTCTTGCAGGTGCTTGATCAAGATGCCGGGCAGCGACTCCGCGTGGAACGGCAGCTTGCCGGTCAACATCTCGTAGAAGATCACGCCGAGCGCATAGAGATCCGCGAGCGGCCCCGCGTCGATCGAGGTGACACGCTCTGGCGCCATGTAGTGCGGCGTACCAAACAGCTCGCCGGCGCTGGTGAGCCGCGTGTCGTGCAGCGAGCGCGCGATGCCGAAGTCGAGCAGCTTCACCACGCTGCGACCTTCACGGCCGCGATGCAGGAAGATGTTGTCCGGCTTGAGATCGCGGTGAACGACCTGGAAGTCGTGCGCGCGCGCGAGCCCCCGCGCGATCTGCAGCCCAAGCTCGGCCACGCGCGCAGACGGCAACCGACCTTGCCGCTCGATCACGCGGCCGAGCGGCGCGCCGTCGAGCAGCTCCATCACCATGAAGGCGGTGCCGTCCTCGGTCTCGCCGGTGTCGAGGATCTCGATGATGTTCGGGTGCGCGAGCGACGCCGAGTTCTTGGCCTCGCGGCGGAAGCGTTCACGCAGCGAGGCGTCCTTCGTCAGGTGCTTCGCCATCACCTTGATCGCGACCGGTCGATCGACGAGCGTGTGGCGCGCGCGATAGACCGTCGCCATCCCGCCCTCGCCGATGGCCGACTCGAGCAGATAGCGGCCGGCGAGCAGCGTGCCGATGCGCTCGTCCGGCATCAGCTCGAGCGCTGCACCATCGACGAAGCAGCGATCGTTGTCGTCGGGGTACTTGAGTTGGCAGCGAGGGCAGATCCGCATCGGCGGTTCCCTTGGGAGGTGACGAGCCCGCGCAGCCTATCAGCCAGCGATCGTTTCGTCAGCGACCGGTGAGCCGACGCACGACGACGCTCGCGCACGCGAGACCGAAGGCGCCGGTGACGAACGCCGCGCTGCCCTCGATGCGCGAGCGCTTGTCGCACGAGTGCAGGCCGTTCGAGCCGTTCGGGCACACGCAGACGAAGCCCGCGGCGGAGTCGTACGAGAGCGCCTCCGGTGCGATCGGCAGCTCGTTGCTGAACACCGCGCTGATGCCGGTGACGATCCCTTTGCGCGCGTCGATCGCGTGCTTCTCGCGCAGCAGCTTGCGCACCGAGCGCGCGAACGGATCGTATTCCGTGTCGGCGAGATCGGCGGTGCGCACCTGCGTCGGATCGAGCCGCGCGGCCGCGCCCATCGATGACACGATCGGGATCCCGCGGCGCAGACAAGTCGCGAGCAGGTGCGCCTTCGCCGCGAGGTTGTCGATCGCGTCGACGACGAAGTCGATGTCGCCGGTGAGCAGAGGCTCGCTCGTCTCCGGCGCGTAGAACTGCGCGACAGGCTCCACCACCGCGACTGGATTCACCAAGCGCAGCCGCTCGGCCATCACGTCGACCTTGCGCTTGCCGATCGTGCCCTTGAGCGTGTGCAGCTGACGGTTCGCGTTGGTGACGCAGATCTCGTCGAAGTCGACCAGCACCAGCGTGCCGACACCCGTCCGCGCGAGCGCCTCTGCGGCGAACGAGCCCACGCCGCCGACGCCGAACACCACGACGCGCGCGCGATGCAGCGCGTGCAGCCCGACCTCGCCGACGAGCCGCGCGGCCCGATCGAAGCGTCGATGCGTGCGCGCGAGCGGCTCGGGCGCTTCGAGCGGAGCCACTGTGGGCTGACCGATCACGGGAAGAAACGACGCCATGGGCGCGCGCAACATAGCAGAGACGTTTCGCGGGGCCTGCGCTCGCCTTTTTCGTCGAGAACGTCTACGAATCACGCCATGCGCCTGTGCCCTCCGCTCGCCTCGCTCCTTCTTCTACGGCTCGCCCCTGGCTTGCTTCTACTGCTCGCTGCCGGCTGCGGCGCTGGCCAATACGGCTTCTCGCAGACGTACGAGACGCTCTCCCACGAGGACGACTTCGCCGAAGGCGCGCAAGAGGCCGTGTACGAAGACGTGAAGCGCGATCCGGCCGGCTTCCGCTCGCAGAACGTCGGCTGGTTCGGCATCGTCACCACCGTCGAGGCGGGCCCGGGCGGCGCGTCGCTCGTGCACATGACGCACCGGATCCACCAAGAGCGACACCTCTGCGGTGACGAGACCGCGTCATCATGCCGCGTGACCGTGTCCGAGCGCGCGAGCGGACCGTGGACGGCCGTTCTCACCATCCGCCCCGAGGACCAGGTCGGCGTCGACCGCTTGGCCACGGGATCGCTGCTGAAAGTGTACGGAGCGCCGAACGGCGAGTTCGACGCAGAAGGCGGTCCGGTTCTTGCTGTGCGGTACTATCGCCATTGGCCACGTGGTGCATACGTGACGACGGCGGATCGGGGTCGAATGCGGCGCTGACTTCGCCGTCCAAGAGCCCGGTCACTGATGACTAACTAGCGATGACTACCGAACGAACGACGCAAAGGGGATCTTCCATGCTCAGCATCAATGCAGGCCGCGCGCTCATCATCACGGGCGCTTTCGTTCTCGCCACCATCGGCTCCGGCTGCGTCGTCGAGGGCGGCGGCGGCGTGCCGACGTACGACGAGTGCATCGACTCGAACGACTGCCGCAGCGCGGACGTCTGCGTGCGCGTGATCACCACCGACTCGACCGGCCTCATACGCGACGGCAAGCAGTGCTCGAACTTCTGCGCGAGTGACCCCGAGTGCACCTCGATCAACGGCTACGCCGGCGCTTGCTACATGATCTCCTCCGACCCGGACTGGCGTAACTTCACCTGCTACGCGCGCTGCGACGACGACTTCGACTGCGACTTCAACCAGGACTGCGTCGAAGTGACTGGCCCGGCCGGCCTCGACGCGATCTGTCTCCCGGCGTTCTGAACCATGCGCATCATGCAGCCACTCGCCGGGCTCCTCTACGCGCTGCCGCTCATGGCTCTGGCGAGCGGCTGCATCGTGGTCGCCGATGACCGCACCCCGCCGCCGCCGCCCCCCGTCGGCGGCACCGAGTCGACCTACGACACCTGCGTGACGACCGACAACTGCGCCATCGCGAGCGACGTCTGCGTCACGGTCACGACCACCGACACGACGGGCGTCGTGCGCTCTGGCAACCAGTGCTCGAGCTTCTGCGCTAGCCAGAGCGACTGCGCGCCGATTAATGGCTTCGCCGGCGCTTGCTACATGCTCTCGGACGACCCGGACTTCCGCAATTTCACCTGCTACGCGCGCTGCAACACCAGCGCCGAATGCGACTTCGGCCAGGAGTGCGTCGAGGTCAGCGGAGCCGCAGGCCCCGATGCCATCTGCCTCCCCGCGGCGAGCACGCCACCGCCACCCGTCGCGCAGACGTATGACCCGTGTATCGACACCGCCGACTGCTTGGCGACCGACGTCTGCATTCGCGTGACGACCACCGACAGCTTCGGCGTCACGCGTGATGGGCAACAGTGCTCGAATTTCTGCGCGAACGACGGCGAGTGCACCGCGATCAACGGCTTCGGCGGCGCTTGCTACATGATCTCAGAGGACCCGGATTTCTCGAACTTCACCTGCTTCGCGCGCTGCGTCAGCGACGCCGACTGCGACTTCACGCAAGACTGCGTGGAGGTCACCGGCCCGGCCGGCCCCGACGCGATCTGCCTCCCCGCGATCTAACGCCACACCCACCCAGCCGACCGGCCGCCTCCTCACCGCCGCGGTGACGCTCGCAAGAGCGCATCACGCCGACTGGGTGATGGCGGCCGTTGGCCGTCCGTCAGCCGACGAATGTTTGCGGCGCAGTCAGCCGACGAATGTTTGCGGCGCAGTCAGCCGACGAATGTTTGCGGCGCAGTCAGCCGACGAATGTTTGCGGCGCAGTCAGCCGACGAATGTTTACCCGGAGTCAGCCGAACGCAGCAGCGAGCGCTTCGACGGCGGCGCGGCGGAACTCTGGGACGAACAAATACGGCAGCTCGATGCGCGCGACGGGCAGCTCCGCGGCGAGGCGCGCGAGGCTGGTCGCTTGGACGGCCTCGCGCAGGACGCGCGCGCGCGCCGACGCCGCGAGCGACGTGATCGGCGAGCCCGCGGGGAGCACGGCGGGGAGCGCCTCGAACGCGCTGCGATCGGCGGCGGGGAACAGCGGCGGATAGATGCCATTCACGACGATCTTCGCGACCGGCAGCTTGAGCTCTTTGGTGATCGCCGCGTGCAGCTCGATCGTCTCGTTCGTCGGCATGTCTTCCGGCAGCGTGACCAGCACGAGACCGGAGCGCTTCGCATCGCCGAACAACGTCCACGCGTTCTCCGCCTCGCGGCGCAGCAGCCCCGGAGGCGCGACGTCCATGATGACCTTCGGCACACGCAGCATGTCGAGGCCGTGGCCGGTCGCGGGCGCGTCGAGGATCACGAGATCGTACTGTGGGCGGCCGTCGTCACGCGGGATCGTCGCGTGGAAATATGCCTTGCCAAGCATCGACCACGCCTCGAGGCCGGGCACGCCGCGCAAGAACGAGCTGACGATGCGGTTCTCGAAGATCGCCTTGTAGAGCGCGCGCACCTTGAGCACGAGCAGCCCGTACTCCTCGAGCGCGGACGATGGCGTCATGTTCACTGCGTCGATGCGCGGCAGCACGTTGACGACGTTCTCGCCGATCGGCGGCACCTCGAGCAGATGCGAGAGCCGCTCCTTGGTGTTGCACATCGCGACGAGCACGCGCTTGCCGCGCTTGGCCGCGGCGACGGCGAGCGCGGCGCTGACGCTGGTCTTGCCCACGCCGCCTTTGCCGATGACGACGATGAAGCGGCGATCGAGTAGGTCGGACATCGGCGGGCGCGCGAAGATAGCACCGTTCGCGGCAGCGTCTCGCGCAGCGTCAGCGCGTGCCTGCGGA
>Ga0335397_10006860_pt1 | contig 14596 bp, 11 predicted proteins | sample MAT04_FD_205740 | JGI IMG/M metagenome (GOLD analysis project Ga0335397, IMG submission 205740) | Freshwater microbial communities from Lake Fryxell liftoff mats and glacier meltwater in Antarctica - MAT-04 (spades assembly) (version 2) ...
CCAAACGCGAACGCCGCGTCTGGATTGACATTGAACGTGTCGACGATGGTTTGCACGCTGCCAGGCAGGAGAAGGTCATCTGCGCACAGCCACGCCAGAATTCCTCCTCGCCCCATCTTCCAGCCCTTGTTGATGGCGTGCGACTGACCTCGGTCTGGTTCGGAAATGAACACCAGTCGATCGGCGTATTGCGCCGCAACTGCCTTGGTCTCATCGGTGGAACCAGCGTCCATGATGATGTACTCGACGTTTGGATACGTCTGTCCGAGCACGCTCTCGATAGCACCACCAATGAACGGACCTTGGTTCAGCGATGGTGTCACGATGGTCACCCATGGCATTTCCGATCCGGCGAACATGAACCGATAGCGTAACGACCGATGACGGAACCACCTGAGCCGTCAGCCGCGCAGGCTGTGCTGGAACACGTGCGCAAGGGTGGCGACATCATCGTGCCGCTGGCCAACGGCGAACCCGTCGGATTGCTCGACGCGCTCGAGGCCGGTCAGGCGCAGTTGTCGGGCGTGCGCGTGCACCAGATGCACGCGGTGCACGACCGCCGTTACCTGCATGGCGAGTTCGACGATCGGCTGCGCCACGTCTCCTACTTCTTGTCGCACATCACTCGGCCATGTTTTCGGGCGGGCACGATCGATCTCGTTCCCAACAACTTCTCTGAGATGCGCCGCATTCTCAAAGCAGCGACCAACGATCCACTCGTGCTCGCCGCTGCGTCGCCACCGGATCGCCACGGTTACTTCAGTCTGGGGCTCAACGCCGACTACGTCTCGTCGTTCATCGGGCGCGCACGTTTCTTCTTGGAAGCGAATGCGCAAATGCCGCGAACATTTGGTCGCAACCAGATCCACATCAGTCAGGTGGTTGGGTGGTCGCAGGCGGACTATCCGTTGGTCGAGGTGACGCCGACTGCGATCGGCGATGCCGACCGGCGCATCGCTGCGTTAGTCGCGGAACGAATTCCCAATGACTCGACGCTGCAGGCTGGCATCGGCAGCATTCCCAACGCGATCCTCTCCGCGCTCGTTGATCACCGAAATCTCGGCGTGCACACGGAGTTGGTGTCGGACGGCGTGGTCGACCTGATGGAGCGGGGAGTGATCAACGGCGTCCATAAACAACTGAACAGAACGAAGACGGTCGGCACATTCGCGCTCGGAACTCGTCGGCTGTACGACTTCTTGCACGAGAACACCGCCGTTGAGCTGTGGCCAGTGCGGTACGTCAACGATCCGCGCGTGATTGCGCAGGAAGCGAACTTCGTCTCGATCAACGCGACGATCGCCGTCGACCTACTCGGCCAGTGCGCGTCGGAGACTGTGTCTGGCACCTACTACTCGTCGAGTGGTGGGCAGGCGGACTTTGCTCGCGGTGCGATGTATTCACCCGGTGGTCAAGGTTTCGTGGTGCTGCACTCAACGACGAAGGACGGCGTTTCCAAGATCGTGTCGCAGTTGGCGGCGGGCGACGTGGTGACAACAATGAAGAACACGGTCGACAAAGTCGTTACCGAGTGGGGAGTCGCCGAGCTTCGGGGACGCTCGATTCGCCAGCGCGCGGAGGCTCTCATTGCGATCGCTCACCCCGACCACCGATCGGAGTTAGCGGCCGCGGCCCATCGCCTGGGATACACCTGATCTCTAGCGCGCCTGTGTGCAAGCCTGTGTCGATGCAGGAGATGCTGAATCAGATCGCGATAGAGGAGGGCCTGTCGGGGGTTCTGCGCGTCGACGTTGCCGGTCGCCCAATGTTCGAGGGTGCCATCGGACTCAAGCATCGAGGTCTTGAAGCTGCGAACACGATCGACACTCAGTTCGGCCTCGCCAGCGGCGCGAAGGGCTTCACCGCGCTGACGGTGATGAGCATGGTCGAGCGCGGCGAACTCAGCCTCAAAACCACCGCTCGTTCAGTCCTCGGCGCGGATCTGCCGCTCATCGACGACCGTGTGACTGTCGCGCAGTTACTCACCCATCGCTCGGGGATCGGCGACTACTTGGATGAGGACAACTTCGACGACGCCAACGCGTACGTGATGAAGGTCCCTGTCCACCAACTAGCAACCACCGAACAGTACGTTGCCGCACTCGACGGCTACCCCATGAAGCATCAGCCGGGCGAGGAGTTCGCGTACTGCAACGGCAGTTTTGTGGTGCTTGCCCTCATTGCCGAGCGCGTGTCGCGGGTGCCATTCCACGATCTGGTCGACCAGCGCGTGTGCGGTCCCGCAGGGTTGCGCGACACCGCCTTTCTGCGCTCCGATGAATTACCGGGGCGGGCGGCGACTGGCTACCTCGAGAACGAGGGTTTGCGGTCCAACGTGCTGCACCTGCCAGTTCGGGGCAGTGGTGATGGCGGCATTTACAGCACGGTCGCCGACGTGCACGCCCTGTGGGACGCGCTGTTCGCGGGTCGCATTGTGAGTCGCGAGACTCTGGCGGAGATGGTGTTCCCGCGCAGCACCACGACCGACATGGACGCGCGCTACGGGCTCGGATTTTGGCTGGACGCCACTACCGATGCGGTTTCGCTTCATGGCTTCGACGCCGGTGTCGGCTTCGTGTCCATGCGCGACCCGGCCGGCCGGTTTGCCTACACAGTGATCTCCAACAAGGGGCAGGGAGCATGGCCAGTGAGCCAGCGCGTCAATGCGTTGCTGACTGCATCTGCGTAACCCGACCCCGGAGCCCCGACCAGAAATTCGACGGCAGAACCCCGACAAACGCGGCACCGGCTTGTCAGATCGGTTCACGGTCAAAGATCTGTCGGTTGGGTCCGGCTTAGTGTTCGCTGATCGCGGCGAACACGAACTGAAGGGCGTGCCCGAGTCGTGGCAGCCCTACGCCGCCACGACCCGGACCGCCTCAGTCTGATTAGCGCTGAGGCTGACCCGCTGAACGCTGGCGTCGTTGCCGACTGCGCGGGTTCGGGGTGGAGGGCGCCGGGCGACCAGCCTGCGTGACTCGACGCGGACGACCGTTTTGCGATGTCGTCGATGCGGCCCCGGTTGCCCGGCGCGCACGTTGCTGCTGCGCGTGCGCCGGCGGCGCTGCGATGCGGCGGGTTGGCTGCGCCGGGCCGGCCAGCTCGGCGAGCAGTGGGTTGTTCGCCTGCACCGCTTCGCTGACGAACGGGCGAATGCCAGCGGCGCGCGTCATTGCGCGCACATCCTTGCGCTGCTCTGGCGTCACGATCGTGATCACCACGCCAGCCGCACCAGCACGTGCCGTACGGCCCGAGCGATGCAAGAACGCCTTGTGCTCGGCCGGCGGGTCGACGTGAACCACGAGGCGAATGTCGTCGACGTGAATGCCGCGCGCGGCGATGTCGGTTGCGACCAAGACTGATACCGCGCCGGACGAGAAGTCGGCAAGGTTGCGCTCGCGTGCATTCTGCGAAAGGTTGCCGTGCAACTCGACCGCAGGAATGCCTGACTGGCCAAGCTGCTTGACCAGTTTCTTCGCACCGTGCTTCGTGCGCGTGAACAGCAGGCTGCGATCGGGACCAGCCGCGAGGCGGGTGACCACGCCGAGCTTGTCGGTCAGCGTTGTCTCGAACTGGTAGTGCGTCATTTCTTCGACGGGCGAGTCGGCCGGGTCGAGGGCGTGCGTGACCGGGTTGTTCAGGTAGCGATCGATCAAGACCTTGACGTCGTTGTCGAGCGTGGCGCTGAACAGCATGCGCTGACCGTTCTTGGCGGTGCGATCCATGATGCGCTTGACTGCGGGCAGGAAGCCCATGTCGGCCATGTGGTCGGCTTCGTCGATGACGGTGACCTCGACGCGGTCGAGCCGGCAATGGCCCTGTTGCATCAGGTCTTCGAGACGGCCGGGGCAGGCGACGACAATGTCGACGCCGTTGCGCAGTGCGGCCGTTTGGTTGCCGAAACCGACGCCGCCGTACACAACGGTGTGGCGCAGCTTCATTGCTTGTGCCAGCGGTGCGATGACGGCGGCTACCTGGTTGGCGAGTTCGCGGGTCGGCACCAGCACGAGGCCGCGGGGCGAGCCCGGCTTCGCGCGTTCCGTGGACTTACCTAGTGCAGCGACCAACGGAATCGCGAAGGCGATCGTCTTGCCGCTACCGGTCTTGCCGCGACCGAGAAGGTCGCGGCCAGCCAGTGAGTCGAGCAGGGTGACGGCTTGGATGGGGAATGGTTCGGTGACACCGACGGCGTTGAGCGCGGCGATTATTGGCGCGGGTACGCCGAGGGACGCGAAAGAGTGCGTTTGAGTGGAGGTGGACATAAGAAACTTTCTGTGGAGGGGTGGCCGAGTGGATGCACTGGCCAACAACCGCTGCACTTCGACCGTTACAACAACCGTGTCGTAACGCCGCCACACTATCGCCGTTACGTCGTCAAACCTCTGACCCTGACGGCTGGGGGCGACCAATTGAGGGCACCGAATGTAAAGTCACGGCATGGCTATTGACTTCACGCTGAGCCCAGAGCTCGAGGAAATCCGGTTGCGCGTGCGCAGCTTCATCAACGACGTGGTGAAGCCGGGTGAGGAAGAGTTGACCAGACTGCGCGACGAAGACCGTGCCGAGTACGTCAATGCTCTCCTCGCTATGCGCAAGAAGGCGTTGGCGGTCGGGTTATGGATGCCGCATATGCCCAAGGAGTGGGGTGGCATGGGCCTCGGCCATGTGCAGCTGGCGATGGTGCAGGCCGAAGCCGCAAAGGCCAGTTACGGGCCCTGGGTCCTGAACTGTCAGGCGCCCGATGAGGGCAACATGCACACGCTGTTGCATTGGGGCACCGATGCGCAGAAGCAGAAGTATCTGAAGCCGCTGTGCGATGGCACAGCGATGAGTTGCTTTGCGATGACCGAGCCGGAGGTTGCTGGTAGCGACCCGACGCTGATCCTCACGAAAGCAATCCAAGACGGCGACGAGTGGGTCATCAACGGGCACAAGTGGTTCATCTCGAACGCGCGGCGCGCGAAGTTCGCGATCTTGGTGTGCCGCACCGAGGACGACCCTGACTTGCCGCAAGCGGCGAACACAGCGTTCATTGTCGACATCCCGAGCGAGGGATGGAACCGCGTGCGCGAGGTCGAGACGATGCACGGCGCGACCGGCCACAGCGAGATCGTGATCGAAGACTTGCGTGTGCCAGCGGAGAACATGCTCGGTGGTCGCGGCCAGGGTCACCTGCTCGGGCAGTATCGGCTTGGCCCGGCGCGACTGGCGCATTGCATGCGCTGGATCTCGCAAGCCGAGACAGCGCTCGACATGATGGTCGACCGTTCGCTGAAGCGCTTCTCACACGGAAGCATCCTCGCCGAGAAGCAAGGCATTCAATGGATGATCGCCGACAGCACGATGGAGGTGTATCAGTCGAAGCTGATGGTGTTGCATGCGGCGCACCTCATCGACACCGGGGCCGACTTTAAGAGCGAGGTATCGATGGCGAAGCACTTCGTCGCCAACATGCTCGGGCGAGTGATCGACCGCAGCATTCAGGTGCACGGCGCGTTGGGTTACAGCACCGACACACCGCTGGCGCACATGTTCCAGCACGCGCGTTGGGCGCGCTTCGCGGATGGCGCCGACGAGATTCATCAGATGCGCATCGCGCAGCGCACGATCGCCGCCTATCGCGATCACGGCAGCACGCGTACCGCCACCGGCAACCTCCCTATCTAGCGATGACCGGGTTTAGCGACTAGACCGCTAGTGGGGACTGCAGGCGACGGCGGACGGCGGCTTGAATCTGCTCGTCGAAGCGGCGCATGTGCGTTTGAATCAGCTTGGCTGCTCGCTCGGCGTCGCCTTTGCGTAGCGCGGTAAGGATGGCGCGGTGCTCGGTGATCATGTCGTGCAGGTCGGCGACGTCGCCAAGGTACAGGTGCCACAGCCGATCGCTGTGTGCGTACAGCATGTCGAGGTGATCGGTGAGGAAGCGATTGTCGGCGGCGGCCCACACCAGCTCACGGCAACGGCGGTCGATAGCCAGTAGCTGGTCAGGACTTGACCGCGGCTTGGCACCCTCCAACACTGCGGCCATCTCGTCCCAGTTGTCGACGGCGCCGCGAACGCAGGCCAAGCGCATCGCGTACGGCTCGAGGATGGCCCTCGTTTCGTACAGCAACGCCAGATCGCCGACGTCGATGCTGCTGACGTACATGCCGCGGCGGGGAATCACGGTCACGAACTGATCGCGCACGAGCCGCTGTAATGCCTCGCGAATAGGTGTGCGGCCGAGTCCGAGCGAATCGCGTAACGACTCCTCGCGGATGATGGCGCCTGGCGCGAGTTCCAGCCGCACGATCATGCGTCGGATCTCGTCGTAGGCCCTTTCGGACAGCGATGGCGTCGTGATATGGTAAAGATATATCAGGCTCGGGCGCGCGTCCAGCACAGGCAAACCGTTCCAGTCAACGACACTCCGGGGGTTTCAGGTCATGGCCAAGTCAGACGTTCCAAACGGTCCTCCAACGACAGCACAGGTTGTCGTCATCGGTGCTGGCATCGTCGGCAACTGCCTGGTCGGCCACCTCGCTCGACTGGGCTGGAAGAACATGGTGCTGATCGACAAGGGGCCATTGCCCAACCCAGGCGGCTCCACCGGCCACGCCTCGAACTTCATCTTCCCGACCGACCACAACAAGGAAATGGCGTACCTGACGATCGAGAGTCAGGACCAATACATTGCCCGCGGTTTCAACAACACGTGCGGTGGCATCGAGGTCGCGCGTGAGCCGCAGCGGCTCGAGGAGTTCAACCGGCGCATGACATCGGCGAAGGCATGGGGCATCGATGCTCGCTTGCTCACGCCTGCGGAGATCAAGGAACTCGTGCCCTTCATCAACGCAGAAATTTTGCTCGGCGGTTACTACACGCCAAGCGTCAGCGTCGTCGACTCACTTGCCACTGGCACGCAGATGCGCGAGGAAGCAATGGCGAGCGGCGTGCTGCAGGTCTTCGCCAACACTGAGGTGCTCGATCTCGAAACGGTGGAGACGCCCGGCGGGCCAAAGATCAGCGCCGTTGTTACCGACAAGGGTCGCATCGAGGCCGAGCATGTCGTCGTCGCCTGCGGTGTGTGGAGCCCGCGCATCGCGGCAATGGCTGGCGCCAACATTCCGCTGACCCCGGCCGTGCACCAGATGGCCGACGTCGGCCCGATCGACATCCTTCAGGCGAGCAACGCCGAAGTCGCGTACCCGATCGTGCGCGACATGGACACATTCTGTTACGAGCGCCAATCGGCAGGCTCGATGGAAGTGGGCAGCTACGCCCACCGCGCGATTCTGATGCGCAGCGACGACATTCCGAGTATCAAGGAATCGGCGCTCACGCCGACCGAGTTGCCGCTGACGTACGACGACTTCGATCCGCAGATGGAACAAGCGATTGAGTTGATGGAGATGCTCGGCGACGCCGAGATCCGTTACGCGATCAACGGTTTGTTGTCGCTGACCCCCGATGCCAACCCCGTGCTTGGCGAGACGCCGGAGGTGCGCAACCTCTGGAGCGCTGCCGCGGTGTGGATCAAAGAAGGCCCCGGTATCGCGCAACTCGTCGCCGAGTGGATGACGTATGGCTATCCGCATATGTGCGATCCGCACGGCAGCGACATCAGCCGCTTCTATCCCCACGAGAAGACCGAGTGGCACATCAACGCTCGCTGCAACGAGCACTTCAACAAGACCTACGGCATTGTGCACCCCCGCGAGCAGTGGGCGAGCCAGCGTGGAATGCGCCGCAGCCCGTTCTATGCGCGTGAGGAAACGCTCGGCGCAGTCTTCTTCGACGCCCGTGGCTGGGAGCGCCCGCAGTGGTACGAAAGCAATGCGTCGCTGATGGCGAAGTATCCGGAGGCGTGCAAGCCGCGTGCGCACGAGTGGGACGCGCGCTGGTGGAGCCCGATCACCAACGCCGAGCACCTCCAGATGCGGGCCAGCGTCGGCATGGTCGACCTCACCGCGTTCAACGAGTTCGACTTCGAAGGCGCCGGTGCTTGCGCGTTCTTGAACTACGTGTGCGTGAACAACGTTGATGTCGCCGTTGGTCGCAGCATCTACACCCCGCTGCTGACACCGCACGGCGGCTTTCGAGGCGACCTCACGATCCAACGCCTTGGGCAGAATCACTTCCGAGTGATCACTGGTGCGTTCGACGGTGGTCGCGACAACTATTGGTTCCGCAAGTACATGAACGAGTTCAACGAGCAGCGTGGCGCGAAGGAAGGCCACGTCACGTTCACCGACCGTTCGCAGGGCATCTGCACCCTTGGTGTGTGGGGGCCGAACGCCGCGGCCACGATGGCCAAAATTGCCACCGATCAGACCACAGCCCCCTACGACCTGTCGCAAGCGGGGTTCCCTTATGGCGCGGTGCGCGACGTCCTGATTGCGGGGGTGCCGTGCACGATGTTCCGCATCAGCTACGTCGGCGAGAACGGATGGGAGATCTACACGCGCATGGAGCACGGCCTGACATTGTGGGACGCAGTTGTCGAGGCCGGCAAAGAACACGAAATCATCCCGGTCGGCATCGGCGTGTACGCAGTCACCGGACGGATCGAGAAGGGTTATCGCCTGATGGGCGCCGAGTTGGAGAGCGAGTACGACCCGGTTGAGGCTGGCCTGGCGCGGACGAAAGTGAAGAGTGTTGACTTCATCGGCAAGGACGAGTATCTGAAAGCCCGCAAGGCAGCCGAGAACGGCGGACCGGCAGCCACGATGTGCACGCTCTCGATGGATTCGCAGAAGTGCGCGGCGGGTTTCGACCGCTTCCCAACTGGGGGAAACGAGCCGATTCTTACCCTCGCTGGCGAGCGCATCCTCGACGCCAAGGGTCGTGTCTCGCGGGTCACGACTGCGGGTGCCGGGCCGTCGGTTGGCAAGTATCTGTTGCTCGCTTACCTGCCGCCGCAGCACGCGGTCGTGGGGACCAAGCTGCAGGTGATGTACATGAACGAGTTGTACCCGGTGACGGTTGAGCGCGCCGACGCAACGCCGTTATTCGATGCAACCGACGCGCGGATGAAGAGCTAACGCATGCGGATTCTCGTCTGCGTGAAACGGGTGCCCGCGCCCGGGGCCAAGATCAACATCACGGCCGATGGGCAGGCAGTCGATGCTGCCTATCTAGCCTTCACCACCAGTCCGCACGAAGAGTGCGCGGTGGAAGAAGCCGTGCGTCTCGTCGAAGCGCACGGTGGTGATTCGACGGTGATGACGCTCGGACCCGTCGAGGCCGAAGAACAACTGCGCTACGCGGCGAGCATCGGCATCAACAAGTGTGTGTTGTTGCCGATCGAGAGCAGTGACTGGGATCCACAGCGCACTGCCGCCGCGCTCACCAGTGCAATCCAAGGGATTGAAGCGGCAGATGGCGCGTTCGATCTGATCCTGTTCGGCAACGAATCAGCCGACTCGGGCAACTTCCAGATCGGCATTCGTGTGGCGCACGCACTCTCGCGCCCGGTGGTCAACGGCATCAAAGGGATCGCGGTCGAGGGTGCAGCTATCCGCGCTCGCCGCGAGACCGACGCAGGCGTTGAGGTCTACGCGATACCGATGCCAGCGGTGCTCGGCGTCAAGGAAGGAATCAACCTGCCGCGCTATCCAACGTTGAAGGGACGGCTTGGCTCGAAAAAGGTCGCCGTCGATGCAGTGACTCCGTCGGCGGCGCCCGGTGGGCAACACATGATCACGCTGGTGCAGACGGCCGAGCAGACCAGCAAGACCGTCGTGCTCGGTCACGGCCCGGACGCCGCGCCGGCGGTCGTGGATCTCTTTGAAGAACTTGGGTTGCTCAAGTGATCGGCTTGCTCAAGTGACCGTGCTCGTTGTGGTGGAACACGATCGGGGCAAACTCGCGTCCGCGTCGCTGGAGGCGCTGGCGGCCGCCCGCACTATCGACGCAGACGTCGCCGCGCTGACGCTTGGCGCCGCCGCCGATGGTGTCGCAGGCGAGTTGGCTGCCCACGGTGCAACGACGGTGCACCAGGTGCACCACGACTTGCTCGCCGACTACGGACCCGAAGCGTGGGGAGAAGCGATCGCGCAGGCCACCCGCGCGCTGCAGCCGATGGCCGTCATCGCGTGCGGTACCGATCGCGGCAACGAGGTCATGGCGCAGGCGGCGGCTCGCTTGGATGCACCGCTCGTCGTTAACTGCACGGCCATCAACAGTGATGGCGGCGACACGTGGGCGCTGACACGTTCGCGCTGGGGCGGTTCGCTGCTCGAGAGCTGCACGGTGACTGCGCCGGTGAAGTTGCTGACAGTCACGCATCACGCGTTCGAGGCGAAGCCCGGTGCGGGTTCCGGAACAATCGCGTGGCTCCCTGTCGACCTTGATGCATCGCTCGCGCGCACGGTCATCGCTGAACGCGTCGAGCGCGCTGCCGGCGTCACCCTGTCGACCGCACCCCTCGTGGTCGGTGGTGGTCGCGGTGTCGGGTCGCCAGAGGGATTCGCGCCGCTCGAAGAACTTGCTGGCCTGCTCGGCGGGGTAGTGGGTTGTTCGCGAGCTGTTACCAACAATGGTTGGCGCAACCACACCGACCAGGTTGGCCAGACAGGTACTCGCATCGCCCCCGACCTGTACATGGCATGCGGTATCTCCGGCGCAATTCAGCACTGGGTCGGCGCGATGGCGTCGAAGAAGATTCTCGCGATCAACACCGACCCAGAAGCCAACATGGTCACCAAAGCCGACTACGCCGTAATCGGCGATCTGCACACAGTGATTCCTGCTATCAGCGCAGAAGTGCGTCGCCGCACGTCGCGGGCCTAAGACGACAGTCAGCATCTAATCTCGGGCGATGGCAAATCATGGGTCGGTCCGCTCGCCGCGGCAGGGTTACGCGCCAGCGCCGCTGGTGATGAAGTCGAACAAGAACAGCAGCGGGTTGATCGTCATCGGCGCGGTGATTGTCATCGTGATCGGCGGCATTGTTGCGCTGCTGTTCAGTGTGAGTGGCCGCGATCGGACACCCCCACTCACCCTCGTCCCGCTCGGCGTCGCGAGCACCCTGCTTGGCGATGGTGCGACGACGCTTCCAATCAGTGATGCGATCATCGCTGTTCCTGACGACACCGGAACGTTCTCTGTCAACCTGCGCGGCAATCTGCAAATGGAGACGGCTCCGTCCATCGCCGGTGGCGGATTCACCGTTCCCCGGGTCACGGCGTCAGATGATCTGGAGGCGTACTACGCCGACAACACCACCTTCGGAGTGCTGATCGTGGCGGTCGGGCCCGACATCGGTAGCGAGGTCGCGCAGGTGCTGTCGTTTTTGGAACCGAATGAAAGTGTTTGCAAAGACCGCCTCCGGGAAACCATTACGACCACACTCGGTAACGCGGTGCGCGTTTCGCTGACCGGGTGTGGTGTCGACGACCTGGGCACGAAGGTCTTGTTAAGCGTTCAGGTCGCCGATCCGCCGCTCGTCATCGGTATCAGAATGCAGGACGACGGCGATCTGACCGCAGTCCAGTCCGCGGCGTTGTACATCCTCGAGACGATGCAATTCTGAGGTTTCGACCTGGACCGCGCCGACGACCTAAGCTCTGGGGCTATGGGATCCAACGAGAACTTTCCGCCCCCACCCCCGCCCGGTCAACCACCGCAGCCAGGTAACTGGCCGCCGCAGCAACCCGGCTTTCAACCTACGCAACAGGTGCCTTCTACGCAGGCGTATCCGCAGCAGGGTTACGCGCCAGTTGCCGCGCCCGCTCCGAAGAAGAGCAACGGTTTGCTCATCGGTGGCGGCCTCGCAGTTGTGGCCGCGCTAATTGGCGGCGTCGTGCTGCTGACCGGTGGCGACGACGACAAGAAGTCGACGACGATCACGCTGGCGCCGATCACGTCGACGACGCTCTTCACCCAGCCGACGACTGCGATCACGACGGCGATTACGACCGCCACGGTCGTCGAGACCGCTGCACCGACAGTTCCAGAGACGATCGCTGACAGTGGCCTCGTCACGATCACCGACGACACCGGTACGTTCTCGATCGTGGTGCCCGACGACCTCGAGCTCGACACGACGACGATCACGAGCAACGACGGGTTCATCGTTCCGTCGATCAACGCCGCCACGATCATCGCCGATTACAACGGCGACGACACGACCTTTGGTTTGACGAGCGTTGCGGTCGGCCCAGCCATTGGCAGCGACGTGGCACAAGTGATGGAGTTCCTTGAGCCCGCAGAAGGCACGTGCACCGGTCGATCTGTGGAGTTCGGTCGGCCAACGGCTGTCGGTGCCGCAAGTGTGGTGACGCTCACAGGTTGTGGCGTCGGAGGTGGCAACAAGGTGTTGATGGTCGTGCAGTTGGCCGATCGCCCAGTGGTGATCGGTATCTACATGCAGGGCCTGGCGCCTGTGGCGGACTTGCAGCCTGCGGCGCAGTTCGCGCTCGAATCCATCGTCGTCTTCTAGTTCGGAGTTGATCGGTGCCCGACCCGTCGCTGGGTTCCAGCGACGGGCGGGAACGGCGTCGCACTCTTGCGTTAGCAACGTGGGGGCTGTTCGTCGGCCTGGCGTTGATCATGTTGGCTGGCGGCCTATTCGGCACGCTGGTTGGCGTGCGTTCCGAGCGCACCGGCCTACCGACCGCTGTCAGCAGTCTGATCAGCGCCAGCTACTACGTCGGCTTCCTCGTCGGGTCGCGCGCGACGCTGCGCGGTCTTGGTCGTGTCGGCCACATCCGTGTGTACTCCGCGCTGGCGTCGCTGCTGTCGGCCGCGATGATCGGCGTCGGCATCACGGGGAGTCCGGTCGCGTGGGGACTGCTGCGGCTCGTCACGGGATTGTGCACTGCAGGTTTGTACGTGGTTGCCGAGTCGTGGCTCAACGACTTGGCCACAAACCAGAATCGTGGACGCTTGCTTGCGGTGTATGGCGTGGTGACGGTGGCGTTCTTCGGAATGGGTCAGGTGGCGATCTTCACCTTCAATCCGTTGGCGGTCACCGGCTTCGCGGTTGCGGCGATCGTCACTTCGTTGGCGGTTGCACCAGTTGCGCTGTCGGAGGCGGCGATCGCGCCCAATCTTGAGGAGGCGGAACACATCTCGCTGCGCGAACTTGCGAAGGTGGTGCCGACAGGCGTGTTCTCGGCGCTGCTCGTTGGGGTTGCGCACGGCGCGATCTCGGGTATGGCCGCTGTCTACGCGACTCGAGTCGGGCTCAGCAGGGCGCAGATCGGAATGTTCGTTGCCTTACCCAGTTTTGGCGGTGTGTTGCTGCAGTGGCCGATCTCTGCGGCCAGCGACGATGTCGATCGGCGGGCCGTTGGTGTGGCGACTGCAGCTGGCGCGGCAGGAGTTGCCGCGTTGCTCTTGCTCGGCTCGCCGCATCATCCGATGGCGTTCGTGCTGATCGCGCTACTTGGCGGGTTGAGTTACCCGCTCTACTCGATCGTCGCTGCGTATATGAACGACTGGGTCGCACCCGAGAATCTGAACGCCGCTGCTTCGCAGCTAGTGACGCTGTACGGCATGGGTGCCGTTGTCGGCCCGTTCGCTGTAGCGGGTGCCTTGATCGTGTTCGGCCCGACGGGTTTCTTCTGGGCGTTGATCGCAATGCACGCAGCGATTGCGTTGTTCTTCTGCTACCGAATGGTCGTGTGGCACGCGCCGCTGGTGAAGCGACCGTGGAGCGAGGTGTCGTTGCCAGCGCGAGCGTTCTTCGTGCCAGCGACCATCATCGCGTTCGGAGTGAGGCGTGGCCGAAGGCTGGTCAACCGTTGAGCGGTCGCTGGGGCTGAATCGTCCCAGATCGCGTCTCACCAGGCGCGAACTCGAAGGCCCCCTCGCGGAACAGGCGGACACAGGCGTCCACGACGTCGGCGTCGTACAGCACGCCCCGATGGGCGATGATCTCCTGCAGCGCCATGTCGAGACCCAGAGTCGGCCGATACGGGCGATGCGACGACATCGCCTCCACCACGTCGGCGACGGCAACGATCCGTGCCTCAAGCGAGATCTCATCGCCACGCAGGCCAGCCGGGTAACCGGATCCGTCAATGCGTTCGTGATGCTGGTGCACGATGTCAAGTATGGGCCACGGGTACTCCACGTCGGCGATGATCTCATACCCCACTTGCGCGTGTGTCTTGACCAGTTCGTACTCGAGCGGGCTGAGCGTTCCGGGCTTGTTGAGGATGTCTAACGGAATCGCGATCTTTCCGAGGTCGTGCAGCATCGCCCCGAACCCCACACCTTTGATCGTCTCCTCAGGCAATCCCAGCGACTCGGCGATCGCAACGGCGAGTCGGGAGACGTTTCGTTGATGAAGGGCTGTGTAGGGGTCTCGGGCGTCGATGGCTTGGATTAGTGCCTCGATGGTCTGGGCGTAGGCCTCCTGCAACACCCTGTTCGATTCGATCGCCGCCGCCTCACGTTCGACCCGGTCAGTGATGTCCTGCAGGAAGCCCCACAACCGGACGAGCTGGCCATTCTCGACATCGGGTTTTCCCGTGGTGCGGACGTGGACAAGCTTGCCGGTGGCAGTGATGACCCTTAACTCCAGGTCGTAGGAGACACCATGCTCGATCGCTTCCGCAACCGCTGCAGTGATCGTTGACTGGTCGTCGGGATGGTAAAAGGAGAT
>Ga0335397_10006861_pt1 | contig 14595 bp, 18 predicted proteins | sample MAT04_FD_205740 | JGI IMG/M metagenome (GOLD analysis project Ga0335397, IMG submission 205740) | Freshwater microbial communities from Lake Fryxell liftoff mats and glacier meltwater in Antarctica - MAT-04 (spades assembly) (version 2) ...
CACCTTTAATTTATTATAAAGCAAACTACCCCATCCCTGCTATTCCTGCGAAGTCCGCTCAAGCGGACTTGACCTCTATCGCACGAATCAAAAGGTGACAGTCATCTTAAAGATGACTGTCACCTGATTACTACTTTACTTCGGCGAGAACGCTAACCCTAAAAGAGGCAATTTACAGTTGAGACATAGTCCGTTTTGCGAGGGAGTTTTTTCGTTTTCCTCAAGTTCCTTGAGGATCAAATAGTCATGAAGGCGCTTGTTAAGCGGCATTAGTCCGCGTATCTCAATATTATCGAACTCAAATGCAATTCCGCCCACCTCGCCTGCGCCAGCGCCTATGCTGATTTTTCCATCCAAATAGTCATTATTAAAAGCTCTCATGATTCGAAGAATTCTGAAACCATTAACCCAAAAATCAAACGAATGTCTGGTCACAATTAATTTTATTTTATTTGCTGAATTGAATGGGGTCCCTCCTACACTCTGCCAGCCAGTTGTAAACGTCACAACTTTTTCCTGATTGGCATTTGTTGAACAGATCTTTCGCTTAAAAAAATGAGCAAATCAGAGATTCGTCGCGACCTTTCGCTTAAATTAGCGAATTTCTGCCCCAAATGCCATTTTTGTCACCGATTTCGTCAAACCGTGCCAAAAATCGCTACAAGATTTCACATTCTCGCTTAGTGGCTCGACGAGTTGAAAAAACGCACCCTTAAATATGGGGGTGTCAAGAACATTACTCCCATATATGGGGTATTTTGAATTCATGATTTCACTAAAAATTTAAGCGAAAGACCTGGTTGAAGTTTCGATATGATTGATTTGTTCCTCTTCAGGACGATACTGAACCTCATATGCGCGACCATCTGCCTGTCCAAAAATTATATTGATGGAGCCATCATGCACGTCTCCTACGGGATGCACGTATGCCGTGAAAACGAACTCCTCATATTCATTTGACAACTGAACGGCACAACCGGAATAGCTGTTCGCAACTGTTACACGTAATCGCCCATCCACGACAGTGAAGAAATTTGGACAATGTGTATATTGTTGGTTTCTGGCGGCGTTTTCAAAATCTTCTGAGAACAACAAGGGACCTGGTGAAAAAAACGAGGAAACCCCAATGATTACAACTATTATTATCAAGAAAATCATCGAAGCTGTAAAAAAGCCTTTTGAGTTCGAACCCATTTCGTATCCTCCAGTGACCCGAAAAATTATGCCCCATTATACTTTCATTAACCTCCCCTTCTGTCCAGTTGTGAAATCTGGAAGGTGGGGGCACAATAGAAGCATGCGGGAATCGGAATTCGGGAATTGAAAAACTCATTCCCAATGACCGACTCCCGATTCCCAAATAACGGAGACTAAACCCATGCATGGAGCCTGGTTCACAGCAATGCGTTCGGGCGACGAAAAGCCCAAGGTAACAAGAGAACTTTTATTGCGCGTGCTCACGTATGCGAAACCTTATTGGTGGCACATCGGCAGCATGTTGTTGACCATTCTCGCCAGTTCGGCGTTGAGCGTGGTCACGCCGTTGATCTTCCGTCAACTGATCGACAACATCCTGCCAAGCAAAGACCTGAACAAACTGGTGATGTTCGCATTCGCCTTGCTGCTCGTGCCGTTGTTGAACGGCGGCATCAGCGTGATACAACGTAAATTAAATGTGACCGTTGGCGAAGGCGTGATCTATGATTTGCGTGTGGCACTCTTTGTCCGCTTGCAGAGAATGAGTCTGCGCTTCTTCACCAACACCAAGGTCGGCGAGTTGATGAGTCGACTCAACAACGATGTGGTCGGCGCGCAGAACGCCATCAGCAACACCATTGTCGGCATCGCCACCAACCTGATCGAAGGCGTGGCAATTTTGATCGTCATGCTCTCACTCGAATGGAGATTGACTCTCGGCAGCGTCTTTGTCCTGCCGTTATTCTATTTGATTGCGCGCCGACTCGGCGAACGTCTGCGCACCATTGCCCGCGAAGGCATGGACCTCAACGCGCAAATGAACGCGCACATGAACGAGACTCTCAACATCGGCGGCGCATTGCTCGTCAAGTTGTTTGGTCGCAGTTATGAAGAGGGCGAAAGATTTAGTCAACGTGCGGCAGGTGTACGCGACATCGGCATCCAACGCGCCGTCATCGGCTCGACATTTTTCGTCATGATCGGTCTAGTCAGTGCGGTGGGCACGGCGCTGGTCTACGGCTTCGGCGGCTTGCTTGTCATCCAAAATAAATTCACCGTCGGCACCATCGTCGCCTTCGGTTCGTATCTCGGCACATTGTATGGCGCACTGCAAGGACTCGCAGGTGCGCCCGTTGAATTCAGCACCAGCATGGTTTCCTTCGAACGCGTCTTCGAGATCATCGACCTGCCGCACGACATCGAAGAGAAAAAAGATGCGCTCGTTCTCACCAATGCAAGAGGCGAACTCGCTTTTGAGAATGTCGACTTCAAATATTCGATCAATGAGAACATCCTGCTTAGTTCAGTCAAACGCTATGGAAGCATGTCGGATGTGGGAGCAGTGCTATCGGGAGGAAAAAAGGCGGAGGACAGTGGACCGAATACCGCAGACGGTCAAGCCGCGCCCGAGCCTGTTCAAACATCCCAGGCACGGGACGTCGCTTTGGAGGGAGTCTCCTTCACCGCCAAGCCTGGACAGTTGATTGCCCTCGTCGGTCCGTCTGGCGCTGGCAAAACCACAATGACCTATCTCATCCCGCGCCTGTATGATCCCACCAGCGGAGTGATCCGCATTGACGGGCACGACCTGCGCGATGTGACCCTCGACTCGCTCGCCGCCACAATCGGCATGGTGACGCAGGAAACGCATCTCTTCCACGATACCATCCGCACGAACCTGACCTACGCCAAAATGGACGCCACGCAAGCCGAGATCGAAACCGCCGCGCGCGCCGCCAACATCCACAACTTTGTTGCGGGTCTCCCAGACCGTTACGACACCATCGTCGGCGAACGCGGCTATCGCCTAAGCGGCGGAGAAAAACAACGCGTCGCCCTCGCCAGAGTTATTTTGAAGAACCCAAGAATTTTAGTTTTAGACGAAGCCACCAGTTCACTCGACAGTGAATCCGAATCCCTGATTCAAGATGCACTGAAACGAGTCATGGCTGGACGCACAAGCATCGTCATCGCACATCGCCTAAGCACGATCCTTGCCGCAGATTTAATTTTGGTCATGGATCGAGGGCAGATCGTCGAACGCGGCACGCACGAGGAATTGCTCACAACGGGCGGGCTATACAGTCAGTTGTATGAAACGCAGTTTAGGGGGGATAGGGCGTAAGCCCCCTCTGTCCTTCGGACACCTCCCCCAAATCAAGCGCGGATTTTGGGGAGGCTGGATAATATTTTATGGCGCACAATTCCATACAAAGGTTGGATGACCATCCGCATACGGATAGTTGGGAGATGAGAAGGATGCGCCTACTTGCGAACTTTCAGGCAGGAAAACGAAGCGCAAGTCTTTCAACTCAGCAGCGACGGGAACATCAAACCTCAGCCAGGCATCCACTTCTTGATTCGGAAATATGACCGGGTCCAAAGCAAAATAGTCTGCATAATCCTTGCGGTGGCCGTAGGTCGGCTTGAGTTCGGTGGCAGCGTACAACACGCTAAAGTGTTCAGGGAGTGGTGCTTCAATTTCCTTTTGTCCAATATTTTTTAGTTGGACATGCACCCACATAAATTTCTCGCTTGCCGATGGGATTCTTGTGGTGCCAAATTCGGTAATGAAATCTTCGGTGAGTTCAACTTGCTCCATGGTTACTTGAAGATCGCGCCAGATAATTGGATCGTTAGGGGAGGCAGGCGTTGGCAACGGCTTGACTTCTGTCATGGCAGGCTGTGGAGATACTATTACCGTTACAGGCACGGCAGATCCGCCTGCGGAAGAGCAGGCTGTCAAGATTATTAACCCAAATAAACTACTTAATAGAAAACTCGGTATTTTTTTCATGAGAGGATTGAAATATTATAGCACTCAACGCGAAGCGCCAAAAATCCGGATAGCCGAAGTTTTAAAACAAAAACGGCTGACAAATTGAATCGTCAGCCGTTTGAAGTATTCCAACAACTTACTTCCAGTCGCTTAGTTCGTCTTCAAGAGTCCCGATCAACTTGACATATTTCTCCGCCCCGTCCTTCAAGCCGCCTTCAAAGACAATGCCGTTGATCGCTTCTGAAACCTTATCTTCATCTTCCATTGAAATGGTCTGCTCGATCAGGGGGAAGATCAGCGTCTTGAGCCGTTCCAGATGCTGGCGCATGATGGTCGTATATTCGCTGGAAGCCCAACCTACTTCGCTACGAATGCTTTCATCGCCCGCCTGCCAGATGTTCACGGTATTGATCAACGCTTCGGCGACCTCGCGGCTTTTCTTTTGATCAGAATACAGGGCGGCAATCGGTCCCTGATCTGTAGGAAAGCCGCCATCTTCCAGTATCTTGATGACCACTTCCTCTTTTTTGAAGAACCCTTCATCGATATAATTTTTGATGAATTCGTATGCGAGAATGAACAATTTTGCCTTTGCGCGTTTGTTATTCCGGACTTCAACTGACGCGCCCCCCAATACAGTTAGGAGACGTTTTATATAATCCTGATCATCACGAAGGTTTTTAGAGATACGCATGAAGCACCATCACTTAAAGAAAGATTTTATAAGTATACCATTCAGGCACGATGCATTTACGAGGTTCCTCAATTTTTCCGGATCTGCGACTGCTGCATCGAACGCTGCCCGCCCAAGCTTTTATGTTAGACTTGGTGAAAATTTTTTTATAAGGATACATCCGCATTACAGGAGAAGGATATGAAAGTCTTGGTAAAAGTCCCCGCAACAACAGCCAACCTGGGACCTGGGTTTGATGCCTTGGGATTGGCGTTGAATCTGTGGAATGAAACAGAATTCGTCGCCACAGATGACAGAAATATCGTCGTCGCCATCGAAGGCGAGGGCGCGGGAATCCTGCCATGCGATGCAAATAACTCCATCGTGGATGCGGCTCTGAAAATTTACGACCTGGCTGGGAAAGCCTGCCCTGGGTTGAGAATCCACTGCCTGAACCGTGTGCCGCTCAACTCTGGGTTGGGGTCAAGTTCCACAGCTTTGCTGACCGGCATGTTGGGCGCGAACGCCCTGCTGGGCAATCCATTCACAGACGAGGAAATCCAAAAACTGGCGATCGAGACGGAAGGGCATCCCGATAACGTCGCCCCGGCCATGCTCGGCGGACTGGTGGCATCCATCGTATATGAAGATCGCTTCATCTCACTCAAACTGCCCGCTCGCGCCAGCCGCTCTCCCATCCATGTGACCATCGTCCTGCCTGATTTTGATTTCCCCACCAAACAGGCGCGCGCAATCCTGCCAAAACAGGTGGACCTCAAGGATGCGATCTACAACATCAGCCGCGCTGTGCTGGTGACTGAAGCCCTGCGCACCGGAGACTTGGACCTGCTCGGCAAAGCCATGAGCGATGCCCTGCACCAACCGTATCGACTTCCGCTCATCCCGGGTGCGCAGGCGGCAATGGATGCGGCTCACCATGCGGGGACTGCCGCGGTGGCGCTTTCAGGAGCAGGTCCCAGTTTGATCGCATTTTCCTCGAAAGAGGATCCAGCCGTCGGCGCAGCAATGAAGCGGGCGTTTGAACAGGCCGGGCTGACGGCGCGCGTCTTCGAGTTGGGTACCAGTTACGAGGGCGCAGAGGTCACGATCACATAGGTCAACTGTTGAGGGATCGGGAAAGAAGTGAACGGGATTCTCACTCGCCGTCCCCCATTCCTGTACAACCTGCATGCTGCTCCAATGTTCCTTACAGGGGTGCTATAATGATGATTATACTTTCGTGAAATTTCGCCAACTAATTAGGAATCATATTCCAGAAGGATAAGCCAATGCCAGCAGTGAATTATCAATACGAAAAGCGCAAAAAAGAATTGGACAAGAAAAAGAAGAAAGCCGAGAAAGACCGGGCTAAAGAGATCAAAAAGAATAGCAACAAGCCCAAAGAGACTCCGCCCCCACCCGTTGCTCCTGAAAAATAGAACAGCTTTATAAAAATGACTTCCCTGGATTTAGAATCTACGGAAGTCATTTTTGTCGATAAGCCGCCACGTCGAATTCATTTCCTATCGTGGAGCAATTTTGCGCGCGCGAATGGATGAACTTCCATCTTTTGGTATAATCCCAAATGTCGCCCCGATAGTTCAATGGACAGAACAAAGCACTCCTAAGGCTTAGATGTAGGTCCGATTCCTACTCGGGGCACTGAGATTTTCCAGGAAATATTAATCTTTTTCTAATACGAAACTATTGCACAAAATAATGCCTTATAGTAATATTGACCTTGATAACCGCCAGGGTGCCCCCCTCACCCTGGCGGTTATCATTTAATCTACTATTGAAAAGCTTGCAAAACAAACAAAAAGTGCTCCAACTAATACAGTTGGAGCACTTTTTATTTCTTCACTTCCTTCTACTTTTTCCCTTTGATCGTTTGCCGCGCCGCCTGCAATAATTCATGCGCAGATCGCAGAGTTCCTTCGCCGACTTCGCCCAGCATTTGCGAAAGTTCGAGCAAACGCGGATCGCCGTCCAAGCTCTCAACGCGAGTGAGTGTGCGCCCATTGTTGACAAGTTTTTGTACCTGATAATGCTGGTCGCCAAAGACTGCCAGTTGCGGAAGATGCGTGACACAAAAAACCTGGTGCGTACGCGAGAGATTCCAAAGTTTGTGACCCACCACCATGCCCACGCGTCCGCCAATGCCCTGGTCAATTTCGTCGAAGATTAGGGAGGGCACTTCGTCGGCACGTGCCAGCACATTTTTCAAGCCGAGCATCAGCCGTGAGGTTTCACCGCCAGAGGCGATCTTCGCCAGCGGCTTGAGCCCTTCGCCGGGATTGGGCGCGATTAAAAACTCAACGCGGTCAAAACCGTTTTGGTCAAAGGCGATGCGCGAGCCGTTGGGCAGAGGCGCGCCGTTGACATCCGGCTTGGTTTGGAAATCCACACCGAAACGCGCAGATTCCATTTTGAGGTCGCCAAGTTCGGCTTCGATGCCTTTGCCCATTGTCAGCGCGGCGGATTTGCGTTTTTCAGAAAGCGCGCCGCCTTGTTTGGCAATTTTCTCCAGCAGCTTCGCTTCCTGCATTTCCAATTCATTAATGCGTTCAACCGCGCCGGTAATGGTTTCAAGTTGTTTGCGAGTGTCAACGCCATACGCGATCACGGCGGGAACACTGCCGCCATATTTGCGCGTCAAAGAATGGATCACATCCAGGCGTTCTTCCACATCTTCCAATCGTTTTGGATTAAATTCAATTTCTTCAAGATAATCACGCAAGTTGTGAATGACATCCGAGATCGTATCGAGCAAGAGGTCAGCCTGACTTGCCAACTCTGCCTGCCCCGCGTCTATTTTTGCGAGGGTGGCTAAGGCTTGCGCGGCTTGACCGATCAGGTCAGTGGCGGCGGGAGTTTCGGGCGAACCTTCATCCAACACAGCCAGCGCTTCCTGTGCATTTTGTGCAAGCGATTCCGCGTTGGCTAGACGGTCGCGTTCTTTGCGCAACTCTTCATCTTCGCCCGCCTTCAACCTTGCGGATTCTATTTCCTCGGCTTGATAGGTCAGCATTTCAATGCGGTGGTCTGCATCGGATTGAGCCTTTCGCAGGTCGGTCAACTCGCGGCGGAGGTTCAACAACGTGTGATAAGTCTGGCGGTATTCGCCGAGGTGCCGACCCACTTCCGCGTAGCGATCAAGCAGGCCGAGGTGTGCGCGGGGATCGAGCAGGGATAAATGTTCCGCCTGCCCGTGAATATCAACCAACAGCGCGCCCAATTCCTTCAACAATCCAACGTTGACTGTGCGCCCGTTAATGCGCGCCACACTGCGCCCCTCTTTGCGGACTTCGCGCATGAGCGTCACATAGTTGGGATCGTCCATTAACTCTTCGCGGTTGAGGATGAAATGCACCGCTTCTTTTTCCGGCCCTGTGAGTTGGAACACCGCCTCGACAAATGCGGCGTCTGAATCAGTGCGCACGAAGGTCGTATCCGCTTTGCCGCCGATGAGCATGACAACGGCGTCGAGGATGATGGATTTGCCCGCGCCCGTTTCACCCGTGAGGATGATGAGACCCGAGTCAAAGCGCAGATCGAGCTTGTCTATGATTGCAAAGTTTTGGATGTGGAGTTCGGTAAGCATGGTTATCTAAACAGTTGAATTCCAGAGAGGCGGGTGTAGATGAGCGGCACGGCAATCACAAGATAAATAACTTGAAAAAGGATGCCAAAGAGATTCAATGATAACAGTTGAATCAAAGCGATGGGGAATGCTCCAATCACCACAGCAACTGCAACGGTAATAAAAAGCGGGCGTGAACGATGGCGGCGTGTAACAAAGCGGACACCCTCAGCAATTGCTGTTGCGGCAAAGGGCGTGCCTGCCGCAATTAGAAACCAGCCAAAGAAGCCGATGCCGCCAACCAACGTGACCAGAAATGCCGCCACCCCAGACAGAAACGCGGCGGTAGTAAATCCCAATGCATAGTCGTACCATTCAGCAGTGTCGAAGGATTTTTGATGCGATTTTACACAATCCTTGCATACATAACCTGTAGGGGTACGTATGGAACAGGAAGCGCACATGTAACTGTCACAGCGTTTACAACGCAGGGTGGTTTCACGGCTGGGATGGGCGTAACAATAAGTTGCAGTGGATATGGTTTGTGTTTCTGTCATCGCGGGAATCCTAAAGAGTTTTCGTTCATGTGCGCTGTGAGATTACGATAAAAATAACCAGGGTCGCCAAAGCGGACAAACTGCGCGGTGACATCGGCAACAGTCACTTCCACGTGGTCGTCTTCCATCAACAGCGTGGGCGGCTGCCCATCCACGCTGAGGACGGAGTTTTCACTTTTCACAACAATGGTCACCGAAGAGCCTTCCGATAAAACCACCGCGCGGTCCACGGAAAGATGCGGCGCAATCGGCACGAGCAAAATATTGCGTAACTCCGGCGGCAAAATGGGACCGCCCGCAGCGAGTGCATACGCCGTGGAGCCTGTGGCGGTGGCAGCGATCAGCCCATCTGCGACATAACTGGTGAGGCGGCGTCCGTCCACCGAAGCAGTCAATCGAACGGGGCGCAGGTTTTGTCCGCGTGCAACAACAACTTCGTTCAAGGCGTTTGAAGTGCCGAGGGTTTCCCCCGAGCGGAAATGTTCAGCGCGCAGCATCATGCGGTTCTCGATCCACGCTTCGCCGTTTAATAATTTTTCAAAGTACTCGCGCCATTCATAGCGTTCAACCTGGATCAAAAATCCCAAGCGTCCAAGATTGACGCCCAAAATTGGCACGCCACAGGGAGCGCACAAGTGACCTGCGCGCAATACGCTGCCATCACCACCGACCGCAATCAGCATGTCATAATCCCCGCGTTTGACACGCTTGCGAAGATCCCCGTCATACATGGAACCAAAGGGCGCATCCACGCCTTTTTCTTTTAAGAAGGCAGACATTGCTTCGGCTTCCGCAAAGGCTTCAGGCATTTTGGGGTAAGCCGTTACGACAGGTCGTTTTGGCAGGAAAGGATTGGGCATGATGGGGTAATTATAAGATGAAAGGATGAATTATGAAGGATGAAGGATGAATTTTGGTTGCAGTTTTGCAGGTTTAAAATCAAACTGCAAAACTGCCAACTTGTTAAACTGTTTCATGCCAGGCTTTGGTCGCAGGCTTTTCTAAATCCACATTTGGTGCAGCGTCCTGCCTGTTCGTGTGAACGCGGAATGTTTTTTTTGTGTTCATCGCGTTTCATCTCCACGAGCAGATCGATGAGGGCATTCTCCAGTTCGCGGGTGTAATCTATGGCAAAATCCCGATTCTCGTAATGGATGATCCCATACGGCGGACGTGTATGATAGGTTTTTTCCACCAGCAGGCAATATGCGGCGAGTTGATAAATGTGTGAATCATACGGTGCTTCCGGTGCCCGTCCTGATTTGACCTCAACGGGAATGATCGTCCCTTTTTGCTGGATGAGATAATCAGGCTTGCCTGTCAACTCCAGCGCTGTATAAAAAAGCGGCTTCTCTACTTTGCCCCATCCGTGTGTATCAGAATAGATGATACGCCCGCCGGGCAAGCCAGCTTCCTTCCGCTGGGTCGAGGACTGACGAAAGAAGAACATGGCAAAAATGAGAAGAGCTAGGGCAAGATAGAGCATGAGGATTGGCGAGTAATGAAGTGATTAGTTCAGGGTTTTATGTTTCTTCGAGAATGGCTCCAGCTGCCTGTGGATCAAACCCAGCGGGCCACTTTGTTCCGTTGTTGTATGCAGCCCCGGTCAAGTCAGATCCGCTTAGGTTGGCTCCAGCCAGGTCAGCATAGTGCAGGCGCGCGTTGTTCAGTTTGACTCCACTTAGGTCAGCTCCGCGCAGGTTGGCATCGCTCAGGTCAGCCTCCAACATGGACGCCCCGTGAAAGTTGGCTTCGCTCAGGTCGGTGTCGCTCAAGTTAGTATTGTTGAGGTCAGCGTAGCGCAGTTTGGCTGCGTTCAGGTACGCCCCGCTTAGGTTTGCTCCGCTCAAGTTTGCCTTGCTGAGATCAGTCCCTGCCAGATTTAATGATTTCAGATCCTTTAGCAGTGCGTCAAGTTCATCTTGTGTAAATTGCATGATTTTGCCTTTCAGGTTTTTGTTTAGGGCTTTCGCTTTTATCCACTAGTCTACGACAATTTGCGCGAATTAAAGATTTTCCGCGATTCGGATAATTTTCTTTAATCGCGTGAAGTCCGAGCCGGAAAGTTCTTCCAGTCTTTTTTCCAAAGTTTTGATGAATTCAGCATTATTATTTTCATTCACGGCAGGCAATATTCTCTCCGCGTGTTCCGGCACTTCCTTGTGATAACAGGATAATAAATGCTGGAGCAAATAAGGAAAAATGGCATTGTTGTAATCTTCATTTGCAGCGGCAGTGTAGGCCAACGCAGAAATGGATTTGTTCACGGCAATTTCGGAGCCTGTCTCTTGAACCTTTTTGATTTCATCCAAATGTTTGAATATAAAATCAGGCTTGACTTTGGCAACTTCCGAGAGGGCAATGATCGCACCCTGTGCCATATTTTGATGTTTGCTTTTCAGGAATTTAATAAAATCCGCAGCGTAGGGCGTGATGAGATTTGGGTCAACTCTGCCGATCTCATACATGACATTCATACAGTCACCGTGAATATTCTTGTTGTCGTTCCACATATTTTCGGCGATCTCACGAATACCCGCAATGTCGTCATGTGCAACAAGGATACGCGCCAGATCAAGGTTGGGGGTTCGGTCACGACGGGTTTGCAGATAGCCGAGGCGGTTTAAGAGTTCAGACATAGGTTTCCTAGTTAATCGAAGTAAAGGCAGTCTCTACAGTTGGGCGGTGCAATATGCTACCAGCGTGAGAATTGCCGCAAGAAGCAGGATCATGCCGAGGGCGCGCAGAAGAAGCGCGGATAGAGTTTTTCGTCCGTGTTGACGGTGCAATTCAGTCCCGGCGGCGAGTTCAACTTGATTCTGTGATTCGACACCATCCTTGCGATAACGCCAGGCACGGTGACAGTATAGATAACTTCCAATATCAGAGGCGCGGATAATTGGCATGGGCAGAGTATAGCACAAATTTTCTATGCAAGTTGTGATAAACTTCCCCCGCAAATATTATTCCTCACGGAGAAAATCCATGCCTAACCGTCAAATACATTCCATTGAGATTGCAGGCGTCAAACGCGACCTGCCTTTGTTTGAAATTAAGCCCGGTCTAAAGATAGCGATCTTGAATATTTTAGGTGATACAGAATTGGTGCAAGCCTGTGCGCGTGAACTCGGCAAAAAACTTCAGGAAGTTGATTATGATATTCTCGTGACAGCGGAAGCCAAGTCTATTCCGCTGGCGTATGCGCTCTCGGTTGAGACAAAGAAACCGTACGTGGTTTTGCGCAAAACATACAAGCCTTACATGGGCGATGCGCTTAAAGCTGAAACGCTTTCGATCACCACCGGTCAGCCCCAGGTTTTGATTTTGGATGAAAAAGATCGTCAGCTTATCCAGAACAAGAAAGTAGTCATCGTGGACGATGTGATCAGCACAGGTTCCACATTACAAGGCATGCACATGATTTTAGATAAAGCCAGCGCAAACATCGTCGCTGAAACCGCCATCCTCACCGAAGGTGACCGCGCACAGTGGATGCATATTATTTCTCTGGGGCATTTGCCGTTGTTTACGAAATAAGTGCGGAAATAGGTGTGTTGATAAATTGGCAGTCAGAAAACAAAAGACCCCGAGATTTTCTCGGGGTCTTTTGTTTTCTATTTATCGCTTATCTTTATTTCCCCTCAACCAACCTGATCTTCTGCACCCGCTTCATCTTCTTGATCGCAAGTTCGCGCTTCATGGCATCGGTGCGGTTCGGATGTTCTTCAAGATAGACCAACTTCACAGGTCGGCGGGTGCTGGTGTATTTTGCGCCGATGCCTTTATTGTGTTGGGCTGCACGTCTTTCAGGGTCCGTTGTCCAGCCGGTATAAAAAGTTCCGTCAGCGCATTGCAGGATGTAACAATAACAGGTCATTTTCCACGAGGCTTCTTCACAAACATGCCGCCAAACAGCCGGTCAGAAAAAGACGGCATATCAGACGCTTCGGGTCGTTCTGACTTTGTCCAGTCGGCAGACATGCGCTCTTCCAGCCAGCGTTTTCTCCCCTGCAACGCGGATTCCAAACGCAGCGCAACGCCGTCATCATTTTCGTTTTCGATGTCATCGCGCAAACCGCGCAGGGCGGCGATGGTTATATCCAACGCATGAACAACGCTCACGCGGTTATGCAAAGCCGACAGGCGCAGAGAATCAATTTCATCCTGATAAGCCAATCCCGCTGTGACCGTCGCGTATGCGCGCCCAGCCATTTTGCGCGCATCCTGCCAGCCGGGCTGATCAATCGTGGCATTCAACAAAGACGCCGCCACAAGCTGCGGCAAAAGATGCGTGGTGGACATCAAACCATCCGATTCAATGGGGTCGGCAAGTAATGCGCCAGCCCCCAAAAGGCGGACAAAGTCCATTGCCAAAATCACCGCTTCTTCGGGGGTTCCGTGCGGAGCGTTGATGAGGAAAATGCCATTCGAAAACAGATCAGGCTTGGCGGCGTCCAGACCGAAATTAAAGTCGTGCAAAAAATCAGGATTGATTGCAGGCACAAGTCCCACAAAATAACATCCCTCAGGTAAAATTTCCTTCGCCCACTTTTGCACACTTGCCTTGATCGGCGTGGTGTCCAAAACCACTGTACCTTTTTTCAGGTCAGGCGCGATCACCAACAAAGTCTCACGCACCTGGCTGACAGGAACGCACAACACCACCAATTTTGCATCCCGCACCGCGTTGGGCAGGTTATGTTCCATTTTATCTGCCACCCCTTTTTGCAAAGCTGCGCGCTCCACATCCGCTTTTTTATCGTGACCCACGCGCAGAACGGATTCCTTATGAGCCGCAAGCGCCAGCCCCATTGAAGCGCCAATTTGACCAAGACCGATAATTGTAATTTGTACAGGCATGTTACCTCGCAAAAGTTTGATGACGCGATTATACTGCCGTTGTTCCTGCTGTTAAACGCCAAGATCCGCGGACGCCGACCGCGGATCTCTTTGAAAGGAGGAGAAGAGAAATCACCTTACAAAGTTAAATTTATCATGGTTGTCTGAATAGTACTTGACGCTAAACCTACGATTGCCCTACGATTGTCCGACAATTAACAAGAATGCAAACCATTTTTATAGAGGATGAAAAAATGACATTCCCTTCTCTCAAAATTTATCTTGGCGAATTAAATAATACTCCACTTGGAGACTTACGCATCGCTGTCTCCGCCTTGGGCTTGGTCGCCGTTGAATGGGCTGATTCTCAGCCCGAGCTGGATGACTACCTCATGCGCCTGCAAGCAAGTGTTGAACGAAATCAAAAGATGATTGCGCCCTACGCAAAAGAACTGGCGGAATACCTGAAAGGCAAACGTCGCAACTTCACCTTTGCCATTGACTGGGCTACCTTGAAACCGTTCCAACTAAAAGCCTTGAAAGCAGTGTACGCCATCCCCTACGGCAAAACACAAACCTATGCGGATATTGCCATGCAGACCGGGCATCCAAGTGCGTACCGCGCCGTGGGCAGCGCCAACGCCACAAACCCCATGCCGCTTGTGATTCCCTGTCACCGCGTCATCGGCAAAGACGGCAAACTCCACGGCTATGGCGGCGGGGATGGACTGCCTACGAAAAAATGGTTGTTGAAGATGGAACAAGTCAAACCGTAACATGATAGACTTAAAGCCTTGAACATTCTCCTTACCCTTTTCTGGACATTCCTCAAGATCAACCTGCTCAGCACCTCGGGATCAGCTTCCACCGGGCTTCTATACAACGAAGCCGTGGGGCATTTTTTAACCGAGAACCAATTTGTGCAGGCGGTTGGTCTTGCCACACTCCTGCCCGGCAGTGATGCGCT
>Ga0335397_10006868_pt1 | contig 14584 bp, 15 predicted proteins | sample MAT04_FD_205740 | JGI IMG/M metagenome (GOLD analysis project Ga0335397, IMG submission 205740) | Freshwater microbial communities from Lake Fryxell liftoff mats and glacier meltwater in Antarctica - MAT-04 (spades assembly) (version 2) ...
GGGTTCCGCACGGGCAAGGCAGCCGAGCCTCCCCCCCCGGTCGCCCCGCCTGCCGCCGCGCCCTGCCCCGGCGGGGCGTGCCCGGCGCCGCAGCCGGACCCCCTGCGCGTCCCCGACGCGCCCGCCCTCGACGCAGGGATGCAGCCGTGAAGGCGGTCGGGGCCACCGTGACCTCGCGCTACGCCGGCTGGGCCGCGGTGCTCTTGGCGGGCCTCGCGGCCTGCCAGGGCGTCGAGCTCGGCGTGGGCGTCAAACCCGCCGTTCCTCCGCCCGACCCGGCAGTCGTCAGGCAGGTCGAGGACGCCAAGGCCGCCGTCACCGACGCCGAGCGGAAGGCGAAGGAGGCGGCGCAGCTCGCGGGCGACGCCGAGGTGGCCCGCGCCGCCGCCGTCGCCACGGCCACGGACCTCGAGCGGAGGGTCGTCGCCGGGGAGGCGAGGCAGGAGGACCTCGACGTGGCCCGGCGTCGGGCCACCGAGGCGGCCGCCGAGGCCACGCAGGCGAAGGAGCGCGCGGATCGCGCCCGCGCGTGGACGGACGACTTCACCGGTCGGGTCACTGCGGCGAACGATCGCCTGACGAAGGCCGAGGCCGCGTGGCGTGACGCCGCGGGCGCAGGACTCAACGTCGAGGGACCGAAGGACACCACGCCGTGGGGGCTCCTCTCCTGGGCGATCAGCACCGGGCTCGTCGTGGTCCTCAACGAGAAGCGAAAGCGGGAGGCCCAGGCCGTACTCGAAGCGGCGAAGCGCGAGAGCGGCGAGGCCGTCGCGCGCCAGGACGACGCCCCGTTCGTTGGTACCAGCGGGAAGCTCGAGCCCGAGCACCGCCTCGCGGACACCCCGTCTCGTCTCGACTCCATCGAAGCCGCGCTGACCGCCGCCGGCGTGCTCAAGCGGTCATGAGCTACGAACGCGGGCCCCGCTTCGCCCCTGCCGAGTCCGACGATCCCCCTCGTCGGATTCGGCGCCTCGAGGACTGGGCAGGCCGTCACGACCAGTGGGCGACCCAGGCCGCGGTCGAAGGCCGCGAGAAGGTCGCCCACGTCGAGGAGCGTGTGACGGTCCTGGAGGCGAAGGTCGTCCGCCTCTTCGCCGCCGTCGGGGAGCACCGGCTGAAGTGGGGGATCGTCGCGTGGGTCGTCGGGACGGCGGCGGCGGCCCTGATCGCATGGCGCGCGAAGTAGCGTGGGGATCGCCGCTCCTGGAGCCGGGCCCATGCAGGCATAGGCAGTCATGACATCGCAGGCCATCACCGCCCCGGGCACGCGGTCGAGCCGACGTCCCGGCTTGGCAAGCGTTTTCAACTGGGCTCCTACCTCTGACTGTTAGGCCTCTCCGTCGACGGACCGTCGCCACTTGAATTGACTCTTGCATCGCGGCGCGCCGTCCACTCAAGAAGGCAGTTCTCTAGTTCGCGAGACGCGCGCCCCTGGGCCGTCAACGAGGCGGATGCCTCCCGCGCCAGCGCGATCGGTTCATCTCGGTCCTCCGAGTCGCAGGCGAGCGCCTTGGCCAGAGCGAACAGCGTCAACGGTGTGCGCTTCTGGGCCACCGCGCCGCGTCCCCAACGCACCGCATCGTGCAGCCTCACCCGAAGTGCCGCGCAGTCATCGACAACTCCTGCGATGACATCCGCATCACCCGCCGCGTCTGCCACACGACGATCCATGCACCGCGCAATTTCGCCTCTCAGGAGCAGAATCGCGTTCTCCTCGACCGCACGTCGGTCCTCTCTGCTCGAGAGTCGGGCACGAGCGTTGGATATCAGAGGCATAACCACCTCGATCGGAGCATCCCGCATCTCAAGAAGCCCGGCATCTGCAACGGTGCTGGCCTCCTTCTCGGACGGCCACTGCTGTACGACCCGCTGGAAGTCCTCCGCAGCCCGGCCGAACTCTCGCAGTCGAATGGACGCCCGTCCCCGTTGAAGAAGCAGCCAAGGAGTGTTTGGCGCCCCCGCACGACCAAGCCCCGCGCTCGCTCTCTCGATTGCCTCCGCCGGGGCGGCTCGAACCAGCTTCTCGAGCAGGATGCGGGCAGCGCTGTCATCGCCGGCTGCGGCGCGCGTTCTGAGCGTCGGAATCGTATCGATGCCGCCTCGGATGCGCTCGACGTCCCGAATCAGGACCTCGGGGACACTATATCCTTCGACGCGATCGAGTTCGCCGCCATCGGGCGACAAGAAGATGAGCGTTGGATAGCCGTCCACCTGATACGCCCGTTGGACTTCGACGCCGCTCGGCACTTCCGCGGTCACGTGGAATACGAGATGCCCGGCCAGTGCCTGGCTGACCGCAGGTGACCGAAACCCCCGCCTCTCCAATGCCGAACACACTCCACAGGTCGAGCTGGACACGTAGACGATCAGAAGTCGCTTCTGCTCTCTCGCTTCTGTCAACGCCGTCGGAATGTCCGGGGCGGCAGCGAAGCGCACGCCAGCCTCGGTGGTTCCGGCGCCATCGCCCGGAAGCGCCGTCCGGCCGTTGAGGACGCCGCAAAGCGCAACGGTCCCGAAGGCGAGCGCGCTCGTCACGCGCGACGTCCAATCTGCACGATGACCACCACCAAGACGCCGCGTCAAGGAGACGTCGCGCGAGCCGTCACTTACCATGGCTGATCTTCTCCCAATAGGCGTCGTGATCGAAACGATTGCTCATCTCGGGAGTGTGGCACGACACGCACTCGATCGGTCGTGGCATGCGAGTCATAGGCGAGGCCGAGTGCGCGGCGCCCGAGCCGTGACAAGCCTCGCATGTGACGTCGACGGGCGTTCCGTCGAGCGGGTAGAACAAACCACCCACATCCTTCCCCAGTGTGTGGCACCGAAGACACTCAGGATCGAACTCGCTCCCCCGGTCGCGCAGTGTCCGCATGGAATTCGCGTGGCGAGAGACAGCCCATGCGCGGCCGCTAGCTGCGTGGCAGGCTGTGCAGACCTGCACGCCGACATAGGCAGCCGACATCGTGGGGTCCGCGGAAATCGGGATCGTCGCCAGGGACCGGCGGTACTGCGCGATGCGCTGCGCGGTCGCCGCGTCCTCGGGCGCAGTTCCATCAAGGAGCCAATTCCGCGCGTTGATCCGCACGAGCGCACCTTCGGATACGGCGGCGTCCACCTCGGTCGCGACTCTTCCGCCACGGGTGACCGACACTGACAGGACGTCCGGGTCTGACAGCACGCTCTCAGCAGCAAAGCGATGGGACAGCGCCTCGTGGCTGCCAACGATCGCGATGATGCCGTTGTCGCTCGTTTTCATTCGGGTCCAACGCTGCGATTCTCCGTGAATGAACACCATCGCGAACTCGAAGGAGGGCAATTCGCGTCTGGCGCGCGCAATGGCAGCAGCCGGATCTAGGATGCGAACACCCGCGCGTCGAAGATCCCCATCGCTGATCGCTCCAGGATCGATGGCCCCGATGAGGGCGAGCCGGATGTTGCCGACCGAGACTAATGCCGCCGCCGGGAACAGGGGAGCATCGGTGGCCGCGTCGACCGCGTTGCCGGCGATCACGTCGATCCCGAGAGCTTCAGCCATTCTTCGGAGAGAGACAGCCCCGAGACTCAGCTCCTGCCCTCCGGGCACGACGGCCACCTTGGGCCCGACGGCGGCGAGACTTCGGAGTACCACGTCCGCCTTCGCCGTGCTCAGTCGAGGATCATCCCCCACGAATTCCCCGAACTGCACCGCCGCCGAAATCTGTGACCTCGACTCGCGAAGCACTCCGATGGCCCGCGGGAGCCCTCCCGTCTGCCCGCTGCTGCAGTTGCAAGGAGCCAGACTTCCTCCGGAACCGGTGAACGTCATCACGGACAGGACCCTAACGTTAGGAATCCTCTGGATTCCCGCCCAATCAATCTCGTCTATACATGTGCGCAAGACGAGCCGCCCGGACGGCCTTCCATCGACGAGCACGTCAAGGAGCTCATTGAGCGTTCCCGGTGGCGAGTTCGCCGCCACGGTTGCGCGGAAACGCGTGGAGCTGCCGCTGGACACAGCCGTCTCCACGCTCGGTGCGAGACGCATGCGACCACGGGAGTCCGTCGAGCGGATGCCGATCGACCTCTCCTGACCGCTCATGTTCACGAGGTCAAACGACGTGGACATTGGATTCCCGGCCCCATGTGAGCCGAGCATGACGACGGGGAGTCCGTTCTCCTGGCCATCGGCAATGACGACGCAGCCGTCGCTGGGCGAATCGCCGGCTTCGATCGCGGTCGTGGTCGCCGTCGCTTGCCCCTCGGTTCGCCACGACAGCCTCACCTTTCGACCTTCGACACCGTAACTCCGACAGGTCACGTGCATCGCCTCGGCTGGCTCAAGCCAACGTGGTGTCGCGGAGGTGAGATCTCCGGTCTCCAGCACGAGCACCTCGACGCGCCCGCCACGCCATCGGTTGCATATGCGGAGCATGGACTCGGAGCAGCCGCTCACGGCGAGTGGGAAGCCGATGGGCGGCCGGCGCGCGCCAAGGATTTTGATCACGAGTCGGTCACGTGAGGCGCCGCTCAGAGTGAATGTGATTAGTGCGCCTACAAGATCACCGGCCCGTCCTCGCAACTTGATGCCGACTGGCATCACGTTGCCAGACTCGATCGTGATCGGGAGTCCCTTGTCCACGTCGACTCGGGCGTCCGTGGCGCCGACCTCTACTGCGACGACGCGATAGGGTCGGCCGCCAAGATTCGAGATGGACAGGGTCACGCCACGTTCGAGACGTTCGGCGTCATCGACTATGCCAAGGTCCACATCCTGCGGGTTCGCTCGTGCGATGCCGATGTCTGGCGCCACGACACGGGCGCGGACCATTGCGCGCACGCGTGGATGCTCGAAGGAGTCTGTGTGAAACACGATCGAGGCTACCTGCAGGCCCACGTTATGTGGTTCGTACCTAACGGTCACACTAGCCGCCGAGTTCGGGCGAATGAAACGCTCGCCGAGTATCGCCGTCGTGCATGTGCACCCTTCCTCGACGCGACGAATCTCGACGATCGATCCGGTACGATTCCGGATCGAGAACGATGCACTCTTCGACTCGCCTAGATGAAGTTCGCCGAAGTCCCAGGTCCAGGGCGAAGGCGCGAGTAGGGCTGCACTCTCACCGGGGTCCGAGTCCTGGTCGGGCTGTTCGTGCTTCGAGCCGTGACTCGCGAGACCGTACAACAGGGTGGCACAGGCCAGTGCAAGCGCCGGGAAGAACCAGCGGGCGTGGTACATGGTCGCTGCCAAGCGGACGGCAAGCCGGGGACCGCCAGTAGCGGTCCCCGATCCTACCGTTCTGCCGACGTGCCTTCACCCGCTCAGTTCTTCACTCCCTTGCAGGAGATGTGACCCTGTCCGTCGTCCGTGTAGATGCAGTAGACGCCAGTCTCCGGGCAGTCCAAGCTCCCGCCTCCGAAAGGATCGGAGTTGCAGTACTTGGCAGGAGTACGCGTCGCTGCGAGAGGAGAACGAGACGCGGCAGCCGCCGCATCGAAGGAGTTCATGATCGTGTCGATCTGAGACATGCTGACGTCGTGACTTCCTAGGTAGCCGACGAGCAGCTCGATGAAGCTGTTCTCGGCAGCTTCGATGTCCATGACTCCGCCGTTGCCCTCTTGGTACATGATCGCCGAAGCGGCGCTCAGCAGGTTGTCGCGCGGCATCCCTTGCGGCACGGTATTGCCGATCACGACCTGCATCGAAGCCCAGTCAGACGGGTCTGCCTGCGCCGTGCGCGAAGACGAAAGCAAGAGGAAGGCGGCGCCCAGCGTGAGCGTCGTGACGAGAGAGGTGACCAGAAGTCGCATTCGGTGTCGCATGGGGATGCTCCAGTATCCACCTGCTCGGTGGCAGCGAGAGAGTACCTCTTCTGCTACGCCTGTCAATCGGCCTTTCGGCCCACCCTGCCGGGGGCTCTTGAGGGGGGGCGGAAGAATGCGCGCCGACCAACCCCTGCGGTCTTGCCTCTGCGCGTCCCGCGGCTCACGTTAGCGGCGATGTCCGTAACACCCGGGCAGAAGGCCGTGGTCTGGGCGCATCCAATGAGAATCGCCCACCCGGAGGCGGGTTGCTGCGCCCCCCTGTGCTCGGCCGTCGCGGGCCCGCCAGGGCCCCCAATCGGCCGCGGCAGGCCGTGCTCGGGGTCCCCTACAGCTGGCCGACGGCCCTTGCCATCGCCTCCGCAGCCTGCCGCAGCCGGTCGTCGTCCGTGTGGAGGTATCGGAGGGTGATGGGAGACCCCGGTCGGTGCCCGAGGATCCTCCCGATCGTGGCGACGTCCGTCCCCGCCGCCGCCAGGAGCGTCGCCGCCGTGTGGCGGAGCTGGTGCCATCCGCTCCGGGGGACCTCGGCTCGGTCCATGAGGCGGTGGAGCGCGTGGTAGAGCGACGAGTCGTTATCCGGGAGACGCTGGCAGACCCGACCCGTTCGGTGGCGCTGGCGTTCCAGGACCTCCCGGAGGGGAGCGGAGATCGGGAGGCGCAGCCGCGTCCCGGTCTTGTGGCGGGGGCGTGCGATGAGGCCGGCCTCCAGGTCGACCTCCTTCCAGGTCAGCCCGCGGAGGTCGGCCCGGGAGAGGCCCACGAACAGCGCGAGCGCGACGGGGACCTCCAAGTAGTGGCCGTGGGCGGCGTCGAGGAGGCGGCGGCACTGCTCGGGCGAGAGTGCCTCGCGGTGCTCGAGCGGTCGGGCGCGCGGCGGCTTGAAGTCGCCGACGAAGTCCCCGCACGCGAACCCGACGGCCTGGCACCACGCGATGAACCGGCGGTACACGCCGAGCGCCCCCCGGACCCGGGACGTGCCCCAGCCGCGCTCGCCGAGGAGCGTCTCGAGCATGGCGCGCGACCAGTTCGCCATCGGGCGGTCGGCCCACTCGGCGAGGATCGGCTGCATCTTGTCGGCGTCGTGGTCGAGGGTGCCTTGGCGACGGCCCGAGATCCGCAGGTGCTTCAGGTACCCGTCGACCGCCTTCGCCGGGGTCGTGACCTGCGGCGTCGCACGCCTGGGGCTCTTGCCCGCCTGCGTCGCGGCGAGCTGGAACTCGGCCTCCTTCTCGGTGACGGCCCCGAGGGAACGGGAGCGTACGACCCCTTCCCGGCCGCCCTCCCGCCACTCGATGGCCCAGGTCGTGACGCCGGTGGATCGTTCGATGCGAGAGCGTAGCCAAGCCATGGGCAGACCTCCGCTGGACGCCCGGAATGTACCTCCGGCGTCCGACGGGAAATGCCTCAACTCGTGCTGCTACATGGGGTTACGAGCCCGTTTCGAGATCGGGCGTCGATCCGGCATGGAACGGGCGTTGATCGGGGAGATTGTCTCGTCCGCTCCAGCACCTGTGCTGGGACGGAGGGATCCCTAGGTCCGGCGAGCCCTTCGGTACCGAAACGGGGAAACGCCGTACACCACGCCCCAATGGGGGTTTGCGTGCGAAGTAAGTGGCGGGAGTGGCGGGACTCGAACCCGTGACCTCCGGCTTGACAGGCCGATGCGGTGAATCAGATGTAAGAGGCTACGGGATATACGGTTACGTCGGAACGGATGTCCCATGTGGCGTCGTCCGGACTTCCCGATAGCCCCCCGATCCACGCCCGTTTTCGACGCGGTGCTGGAGGCCCGTGCTGGGACGGCGCAGATCCCTACGTCCGGGAGCGTCGCCCCCCGGCCCTACGATCGGGCGTCCGCAACGGGCGTGGAGCGGCTGCGATCCCCCGCGCTCGTACGCCATTGGGGCGCGGGCCAGAGGGTCCATTGCCATGCCGATCGGTGACCACAAGCGCCTGACCCGTTCGTTCTTCCGCGGGGTCAACTCGACCCCGCTCATCCGGCGCCTCTTCGAGTCGTTTGGCGTCTGGGCCGAGATGGGGCTCGGCGACGACGCCGAACCCGTCGAGGTGTTCGACGCGTGGGAAGACCTCCGCTGCGCCAATCGCGCGGACATCGAGGAGGCGCTGAGTCAGATCAACGACCTGGCGGGGGAGAAGGCGCGCTTCGCGCTCCAGATGCGCGCGCTGGAGTGTGGCGTCGATGGTTACGAGGACCTGAGCCTCGAGAAGCTGTCGATGACGCTCTTCCTAGACCACCGCGACGAGTTCGACGCTGCGTACGAGTTCCACAAGATCGAGAAGACCGAGAGCTTGCACACCTTGATTGGCGAATCGCCCGTGTCCTGTGCGCCGACGGAGGCGAGCCTCGAACGGTTCAGGGTCGCGCTGAGCGCGGCGCTGCGCCGGGAGGCGAACGGGCCCCAGCTGCTCGTGGAGGTGGCGCGGCCCCACCACGAGAAGTGGATGGCGGTGATCCCGCAAGAGACGTTCGTGAAACCTGATCACGAGTTCTCCCCCGAGGATGCGGACAAGATCATTACGCGCGATCGTCATCCGATCTACGAGATGATCCTGATCTACTATCCCGGCAAGCGCGTGCTGAAGCTGAAGGTCGGGCGCGGCCGGACGAAGATCGAATTGGTCGCATCTTGCTTCGCGACGGAGATCCTCGGCCAGTTGCCCGGGTTCTTCCGTGTGCATGACGTCGTGAGTTTCGAGCCGCTCCTCAGGCCTGGTTTCTCGTTTGATCCGGGACCGAAGGACCACTACCTGTGGGTGAGACCGACTCAGATCAAGTTCGTCCGACGTGCGCATCCCGGCATTGAGTACATCCTCCGCTGCGAGGATCGGTTCGACAACAAGCTGAGCGTGCTGGATCAACTGACGGCCGACAACATCGCGCTCTCCGAGATCGAGATCCGACGGATGAGCCTGTGCTTCCAGTTCCCGGAGGGCAATCGCGATACGAGGACCGTCGAGATCGGGGTCCCGAACATCAGCAGCCTCGACGAGACGGAGCGGGACCGCTACATCGAGCGCGTGCTCATGCGCTTGGGATTCATCGACTATGCCGGCAACAAGCATCTGGCCGGGGCTAACCCACCTCGATAGGGGGTTCGCCGCCGACTACGCGGGCGACCAGCTCGACCACCTGTTCCCCGGAGCGGTCAGCGACGAGCTGATCCGAGACGGAGTGCTCGCCGCCGCGGGGATCGCGACGCGCATGCGAGGTTGCGTCTGCGAACTCCGACGGTCGGAGTGCGCGTTTCGGGTGGACTGCGATCGCGGACGGTATTGGGCGAAGTGCGAAGAGTACGGCCTCCCCATCGAGCTGTCGCGCGCGCAGGTCCAGCGTTACCGCTTCAACTGGAGGGCGTGGGCTGACGGGATGCGACGCAAGAACGCGCTCGGCGGTGCCGGTCCCGTCCTGGGGGTTGGCGTCGTCCACGTCGGGAGCGCGGCCGTGGGGCCGTACGAGTACTCGCTCGTCATCGTCGCCCCCGGCTGCGAGCGAGCCACGGACGTCGTCGTCCCCGAGCCGGCGCGACTAGGTGGTCGGTTCGTGGTGGCGCTCCATCTTGGCGTACCCGCCGAGGGGCTCCCGGTGGACGCGCTGCTGCCCCTTGACGCAATCCACGCCGATCTACGGACGATCGATCCGGCCGTGATCGAGCTGGCGATCTCCGGCTCCGTGCGCGCGATCGCAGCTGGCCGCGCGAACGCAGAGGGGCGCGTCTGGGGCGGACCGACGATTACCGCGAAGCAAGCCGCTCCGGGCCTCGGGCACTCGTCCGCGAGTGCACTACTCAAGGCGCTCCGGCCGGATCGCTGCGGCCCGGAAGATCCGCAACACGTGCTTCGAAAGGGCGGGCCAGGGCGAACGCGCAGTGGCCGGTTCTACTCCGAGGCTGTCGATCACGTTGTGGCGCTGATCGCCAGCGCAGGGAAGCAGTTCAAGAAGGACGCCGCCAAGCGGCATGAGGAGATCCGGGCCGCCAAGGCTGCCGCGGCGCCGCCTGACCCTACCGCCGCCGAACGCAGGTTCATCCAGGCGCTCTCGCGGAAGGAGAGGCGGCCGGGGTAGGGCGTGGGGGGGCTCGGCGGGCCGGGTCTGGACGGGCGCGGACGCGCGCCCTGAACGCGGACAACGCGGACGAGCGCGGACAAAGTCGGACACTCCCGTCAGGCGCATCGTGCAGCGCCTAGTTTTCGTCGCGTGCCCAGGCAGCGCCAGCTCCCGACCGACGACGCCCTCCTCTCCGCGGGCGAGGCGTGCGCCCTCGTTCACGTGTCGCGGTCGAGGTGGGACGCGTACGCGAAGCGGTTCCCCGCGCTGATCCGCGGGCGCCGCCTCGTTCAGGCGAACCCCAATGGGAAGGGCGTCTACCGCTGGCTGCGGTCGGCCGTGATCGAGCACATGCACGACGAGCTCGAGCGCGACCGCGCGCCGGAGCTCGTCGAGGTCCCCGCCGACCGCGAGGGGGCCTCATGAGGTGGCTCCCATGGCTCGCTCGCGGTCCACCACGCGCACGCGCACGCGCCTGTTGAGGCGCCGCACGAACAACTCTTCGCAGGCCGGGGCCCCGCTCTCCCGCAAGGGAGGCCTGGGACGGCAACGGCGGATCTCCCCGGCCTGCATCTCTCACTCTCTCCAGCGAGGTTCCTCCGATGACCGACGTGGCGTTCAGCTTCTTCTGCCTGTGCCTTCTCCTCATCCTGGTCGTGTGGACCCGTGATGACCGCTGACCACCTCGGTCTGCTGACGGCCGCCGACCGACCCGCCCGCGACGAGCACGACTCCGCCGACGGCGTGCGCCGCGCGCCCGCTCTCCGGGAGTCGTGGCGCGGGCAGCCGCGCTGCACGCGCTGCGGCCGGTGGATCGGTTCGCCAGGCGGCGCCGGGTTCGGCGACGGCAAGACGTACTGCGAGGCCTGCGCGGTGCGCCTCGACTTCGAGCGCGGCGACGGGCGGCTGCGATGAGCGCCTCGAGCGACGTCACCGCGCGCCGGGTCGAACTCGCGCTCGCGGCCCACGCCCGAGGCTGGGTGCTCACGCCGCTCCGCGGCAAAGAGGCCTACCTCACCGGTTGGCAGAAGCGCCCGAGGCCGACGCGCGAAGACGTTCAGGCCTGGGCGACCGCGGGCAACGTCGGCGTGCGGACGGGGCGGGTCTCCGGCATTGTTCTCGTCGACGTGGACGTCCACCGAGGCGGGTCCATCCCGGCGTGGGCCGAGACGGCGCCGCGAGTGCGCACCGGACGCGGCGGAGCCCACTGCTACTTCGCCGCGCCCGCGGACCAGATCCCGAACTCGAAGGACGCCGTGGCCCCGGGCGTCGAGATCCTCGGGGACGGGAAGCAGGGCGTCTACGCGGGCAGCGTCCACCCGGACACTGGCGTGGTCTACGCCTGGGAGATTGAGCCCGGGCCCGAGCTCCCGGCGTTCCCTGACGACGTCGCCGCGACGCTGCGCGCGCGGAAGGTCTCGAAGGGCGAGCGCCCGCAACTGCGCGTCCTCCCCGCCGTCGACCGCGAACTGACCGCGTACGGCCGACGCGCGATCGGCGACGAGATCGATCGCGTTCGCCAGGCAACTGAGGGGAGCCGCAACGACACGTTGAACGTCGCCGCCTTCAACCTCGGCCAGCTCCATGCCGGCGGGGAGATCCCCGACGTTCAAGACGACCTTCTCGCGGCGGGACTGGAAGCGGGGCTCCCGGCGGCTGAGGCGGAGAAGACGATTGACAGCGGGTGGGTCGCGGGTGCCAAGGAACCTCGCAATGCGCCGCCGCGGGCCGCGCGCGTCGGCCCATCCACCGCTCGCCGCGCCCCGACCGACAGCGCGAGCGGCGGCGAGACGTACGGCCAGAAGACCGTCGCGAAGGCGGTCGAGCGGTCCGCCGCCGATCGGGTCGAGATCGTGTTCACCGACCTCGGCGGCGACGTCCCCTTGCACAAGATCCTGCCGCCGGCCGTCGCCGAACTCGCGAAGCGGTGCGCCGACTCGGTGTACGCCCGAGGCGACGTGCTCTCTCGCGTCGTTCGCGCGGCCGAGCCCGGCGACGACGGCATCCAGCGGAGCGGCGCGCCGCGCATCGTGCGGCTCCCGGACTCCATCTTGAAGGAGCGCCTCGACGAGGCCGTTCGCTGGATCCGCGAGAAGAAGAACCGCCAAGGCGACGTGGTGCGGCTCGAGGAGTGGTGTCCGCGCCCCATCGTCGAGGCGATGCGCGACCGGGCGCACTGGCCCGGCGTGCGCCCGCTGCTCGGCGTCGTGACCGCGCCGACGCTGCGTCTCGACGGATCGATCCTCGACCGCCCGGGCTACGACCCGAAGACCGCGTTGATCTACGAGCCCGCCCGTGAGTACGCCGCCGTGCCCGAGCGGCCCACCGACGCCGAGGTCGCCGCCGCCTACAAGGCGCTGCTCGCCCCGTTCCGTGAGTTCCCGCTCGCGACGCCGGCCGACGAGGCGACCGTCGCCGCGCTGATGCTCCAGATCGCCTGTCGGTTCGCCATCGCGGGTCCCGTCCCGATGACGGCGGTGATCGCGCCGGAGTTTGGTAGCGGGAAAACGATCTTGGCCCGCGCCGCGACCCTCGCGATGACCGGCTTCGGCCCGGACGAGATGCCGCCGGTCGGCGGGCGCAGGGCCGACGGCGAGGCCGAGATGCGCAAGCGCCTGACGACCGTCGTCATGGAGTCGCCGCGCGTGGCGGTGCTCGACAACGTGCCCGACGGCTCGATGCTCGAGAGTCCGAGCCTCGCGGCGCTGCTCACGATCGACAAGTGGACCGACCGGATGCTGGGCGTCAACCGGCAGGTGTCGCTGCCGCACCGTGTCGTTTGGGTCGCGACCGGCAACAACATTCGGTTGGCCGGGGACCTCGCGCGCCGCTCGCTCTCGATCCTGATCGATCCCGGGGTCGAGCGTCCGAGCCTGCGGACGTTCTCCTTCGATCTTCTCGACCACGTCCGTGCCGAGCACCCTCGCCTTCTCGTGGCGGCGCTGACGATCGCGCGGGGCTTCCACGTCGCGGGGCGCCCGGGACACGGACTGCCCGCGCTCGGAATGTTCACGGCGTGGGACGCGTTCGTCCGCGCGGCCGTCATCTGGGCACACCGTCTCGCGGGCGCCGAGGCCGACCCGCTCGATACGCAAGGGCGGCTGGTCGGCGAAGCTCCGGATCGGGACGTCTTGTCGGCGCTCGGGGCGGCCTGGCACGCGGAGCTCGGCGACGCCGACGTCACGGTGGCCGACGTGGTGAAGCGAGCCGCGTCGAACCCGGATCTCCACGATGCGATCGTCGGGGTCGGCGCGGAACACGGGGGCAAACTCGATGCCCGCCGTCTCGGCAAATACCTCCAGAAGGTCGCGGGCCGGGTCGTCGTCGGGCTCGTCTTCGAGCGCCGGGGCCAGCGGACGGGGACCGCGATTTGGGGCATCCGACCGACCGGCGATGGTCCGCCGACCGGGGGGAATTCAGTGGGAGTGGTGGGAGTGGTGGGAGTGGTGGGAGTGAGGCGGAGCCCCTCCAGCTTCTTGTACGCACGCACGGGCACGCGGCCGCGCGCGGGGAGCGACCTGCAACACTCCCACGACTCCCACAACTCCCACGGCGAGGGGGCCGTCGATGCGGCCTCGATCGACACTCCCCCAGGAGGGCCGGACGAGAGCGCCAAGGGCCCGACCTGCCCCATCTGTGGCGAGACCGACCGCACGGCCGGGAGCGCCGCGGGGTGCCGGACGTGCCGCCAGTTCCTCGAGGCGACCGGCGCGCGGCCGCCGACGTCGTCCTCGGGCACCGCGTTCCCCGCCGACGAGAGGTGGGCGTGACCCCCGTCGTCAAGTCCGTGGCCGCCCCGCGGCGCCCGGTTCCGGGGGAGCTCACCGGGGGAGAAAGCCCTTGAGGGGTCCCCCGGTCAGAGCCCTCATGCGACGCGACCGGTCGGGAGTCCCCCGGCCGGATGGAGTCTGACGATGGCCAGCAAGAGCACGAAGAAGAAGGCCCCCCGGGCCACCAACCGCGAGGGCACGAAGCCCGTCGCCCGCACGAAGAAGGCGCCCGTCGACGACGGGCTCTCGCGCGCCCAGATCGAGTCGGCCAACGCCGCCGGGCCCGGTGCCGTGGCCGACCTGATCCGCGGCCGCAGCGCCACGAAGGGCGCGAAGGACAAGGCCCCCGCGAAGGGGAAGGCCGCGAAGACCGCGGCGAGGTCCGAGGCCCCGGCGAAGGCGACCACGCCCGCGCGCGAACGCGACCCGCGCCTCCCGAAGGCCGGCGGGATCCTCACTCGAACGTTCCAGAACAAGGAGATCAAGGTCGAGGTCCTCGACGCCGGATTCAAGTACGACGGGAAGACGTGGCGCTCGCTCTCCGCGATCGCGAGGTCGGTCTCGGGGACGAGCTGGAACGGGTACCTGTTCTTCAACCTCCAGACGCGCGCGACGAAGCCCGCCCCCGCGACGACGGCGGAGGCGAAGTGACGATGGCCTCGCGCGAGACGAACATGCGCCCCCTCCTTCGGGAGGGGGCCCTCTACTGGTCAGATAACGGCCGCGTAGTCTGCGCGAAGTGCGCGGGCCAGTCCGCCCTCTACTCGGGCCGCGACATCAGCGGCCAGCAGGTCCAGCGGATCACCGTCGCCGAGGTCCGCGCCTGGCCCGACGACCTCGGGGTCCTGCAGTGCGCGTCCGGATGCACGTCGCTCACCGCGATCGCCGGCCCGGACGGGTGGCCCCTCGAGCGGGGGGACGTATGGTGAGCACACCCGAGCGC
>Ga0335397_10006870_pt1 | contig 14578 bp, 13 predicted proteins | sample MAT04_FD_205740 | JGI IMG/M metagenome (GOLD analysis project Ga0335397, IMG submission 205740) | Freshwater microbial communities from Lake Fryxell liftoff mats and glacier meltwater in Antarctica - MAT-04 (spades assembly) (version 2) ...
ACGTCGCCGCTGCCGGCGATGGTCACCGACAGCGTCTTCTGCGCGTTCACCGCCGCCTCGCCACTGCCGGCGATGGACACCTTGACTTCGTCCGCGCGCATTTCCGTCAGCTTCACGTCGCCGCTGCCGGCGATGCTGACCGAGGTCTTGGCCGCCGTGCCCCGGCCCGAGACGTTGCCGCTGCCGGAGACGCGCACGCCCAGCTCGTCGGTGCTCAGACCTTCGAGGCGCGTGTCGCCCGAGCCCGAGATCGACACCTGCAGCACCGGCGTGCTGAAGGTCTCGAGCCTGATGTCGCCGCTGCCGGCCGTCGACAGCGCCGTCAGCTTGGGCACGACGACGGTGACCAGAACCTTGGTGCGCGGGTTCACGCCGCTCCAGCCGCCCATCCAGCCGCCCGCCTCGCGCTTCCAGCGCAGCTGCAGCGTGGCGCCCTTGCTCCCCGATTCGACCACGGTCTCCAGCAGCGGCAACAGGTTGTCGTCGGCCTGCACCTGCACCTGCTGGGTCGGGCCCTGGCGCACGACGAGATCCATGCCGCCGTTCAGGCCGATGGCCTGGAACTCCGGCACGGTGCGGGTCTCGGTGGCGGCGGTGCCCGAACCCTGCGTCGTGGCGGCATGCGAGGCCGCCGGCCACATCGCGGGCGCGGCTGCCAGGGCGCAGAGCAGCACGCTGGCCATGAAGCGGTGACGTGCCAGGTGGAGAGAGAGGCTGCGGCGCATCGGGCTCTTTCAGGTTTCAGGAGCCCGCAATGTGCCGGCGCACGCGGCGCAGGACCAGCCGCGCGCGACGTGTTGCAGCCGGCGGCGACGGAATGCGGCGCACGGCCCGCGGGCGGCGGGCGGCGGGCGGCCGGTGGGGCGGCGGGCGCCTGCCCGGCGCTCAGCGCGCCTTCTTCGCCGCCTTGCCGCCCTTGACCGGGGCGGGTTCTTCGGCGCCGTCTTCGGCGGCGGCGGCAACCACGGGCTCTGCTGCCGGCATGGCTTCAATGCTGTTTTCGCGCATGTAGTCGTTCATCTCGCGCCAGCCGGCGAACATGGCCGACTTGTCGGCGCGCTTGTTGAGCTCGAAGCACACCTCCACCGAGCGGGCTGCGTGGCGGCACGCGGCACCGACGGCCTTGCCCTCGCCCTCGCGCTGGGCGGCCTGGGCTGCGGGCGACTCGATGCCGAGCTGGTCGCAGCCAGCCAGACCGCACAGGGCGGCCAGCAGCCACAGGGGCGCCGTTCGGCGCAGGAGGAAATGAGGCTTCACACCGGGGTTATCGGCGCCGCTTGCGGCGGGCTTGAGCCCGCAGTGGACGGGCGGCCGGGGTGTAGGTTCAGGCCGCGGCGCGCGGCTGCCGCTGCAGGAACTCGCGCGCCGTGATGCGCTTGCCGCCGGGCAGTTGCAGTTCCAGCAGCTCGAGCGCGCCTTCACCGCAGGCCACGACGAGCCGGCCCTCGTCTGCCGCCAGCGCTTGCCCCGCTGTGCCGGTACCGGGCAAGGCCCGCGCCCGCCAGACCTTGACGGCCTGGCCGCCGATTTCGGTGGCGCCGCCCGGGAAGGGGTCGAAGGCGCGCAGCCGGCGTTCGAGCACCGGCGCCGGCTGCTGCCAGTCGATGGCGGCTTCAACCTTGTCGATCTTGCGCGCGTAGCTCACGCCCGCGGCCGGCTGCGCCACCGGGCGCAGCGCACCACGCGCCAGGTCGGCCAGCCCCTGCACCACCAGGCGCGCGCCGATGGCGGCCAGCCGGCCGAGCAGGCTGGAGGTGGTGTCGTCGGGCGTGATGGGTGTGCTTTCCATCAGCAGCATGGCGCCGGTGTCGAGGCCGGCGTCCATCTGCATCAGGGTGATGCCGGTATGTGTGTCGCCGGCCTCGATGGCGCGCTGTATCGGCGCCGCGCCGCGCCAGCGCGGCAGCAGCGAGCCATGGATGTTGAGGCAGCCGTGACGTGGCGTGGTGAGCACCCACTCAGGCAGGATGAGCCCGTAGGCGGCCACCACCAGCACGTCGAGCTCGGCGTCCTGCAGCGCCTGACGCGCCGCGGCCGCGTCCTCCGGATACTTGCCGTCGAGCCGCAGGCTGCGCGGCTGGGCCAGCGCCATGCCGTGATCCAGCGCCAGTTGTTTCATCGGTGAGGCCTGCAGCTTCAGGCCGCGCCCGGCCGGGCGGTCGGGCTGCGTCAGCACCAGCGGCACGCGGTAGCCGGCCTGCAGGATGGCGGCCAGCGCGACGCGGGCGAATTCGGGTGTGCCGGCGAAGCCAACGCGCAGGGGCACCGGCCCGTCGCCGTCAGCGGACACGTTGCTCTTCGCGCAGCTTCTTCAGCATGCGCGTCTTGATGCGGTCACGCTTGAGGAAGCTGAGGTACTCGACGAAGACCTTGCCCACCAGGTGGTCCAGTTCGTGTTGCACGCAGATGGCCGACAGGCCCTCGGCGTCCATCTCGAAGGGCTGGCCGTCGCGGTTCAGGGCCTGGACGCGCACCCGGGCGTGGCGCTCGACGCGGTCGTAGGTCTGCGGCACCGACAGGCAGCCTTCCTCGGCCAGCAACATCTCCTCGCTGCGCCAGGTCAGTTCGGGGTTGATCAGCACCAGGGGCTGCTCGTGCTGCTCGGAGGTGTCCATCACGATGACCCGTTCGTGCACGTCGACCTGCGTCGCGGCCAGGCCCACGCCTTCGGCCTCGTACATGGTCTCGAGCATGTCGTCGACGAGCGTGCGGATGCGCTCGTCGACCGCCGCCACGGGCTTGGCAACCTGGTGCAAGCGGGGATCGGGATAACAAAGAATGGTCAGACGGGCCATGAACGTGTCAGCGGAAGTCGGGTGGGGAAACAGCGGGAAACAGCTGTGGATGGTGCGCAACGGGGCCCCGCTTCGGGCGGTGCGGTGCTGCTCACGGACCGGCGCTTTGTTTGCGGCATCAAGGGTTTACGGGCAAAATCTGTGAAACCATATGAGCATTGTCGCCAAGCAGAATCGATGTCGATTCTGGCTCCTTGGAGCGCGATGATCGGCATGGTTCCGGAGCCTGCGAGCCCCGGTCCCGATTCCCCCAGGCTGCGGCGCATTTTCGCACCGGCCGCAGCAAGGCACCTTGCCCGGAGACGAGTAGCCCCATGAGCATCCGCGTTCGCTGCCGTACGCCCCGGGCCCTGCGTGAAACGGCCTGCCGAGGCGCCATCCTGCTGGCCGCCTTCGGCTTGTCCGGCCAGGCGCTGGCCCAGCCCAGCCGCATGCCCGTCACGCCCGAGTGGCGCGAGACCGCCCAGCGTGTGGCCGAGGCCGGCGTGCCGCTGTCCGACCTGGCGCCGAACGCGCCCGATTCGCACACCGTGCAGCCCGGCGACACGCTGTGGGGCATTTCCTCGCTGTTCCTGAAGAGCGCCTGGCGCTGGCCCGAGCTGTGGGGCATGAACCTGCAGCAGATCCGCAACCCCCACCTGATCTTCCCCGGCCAGATGCTGGTGCTCGAGAAGATCGACGGCCGCGCGCGCCTGCGCATGGCCGGCGGCGAAAGCGGCCAGCCCAGCAACACCGTGCGGCTGTCGCCGCGCGTGCGCAGCGAACTGCTCGACAACGGCGCCATCGCCGCCATCCCCTTGCACCTGATCGGCCCCTTCCTGACCGAGGCCGTGGTCTTCGACACCAACGAGCTCGACAGCGCGCCGCGCATCGTCGCCGCCCAGGAAGGCCGCGTGATGCTCGGCCGCGGCGACACCGCCTATGTGCGCGGCGATCTGGCCGGCGCGCGCGATTTCCGTGTCTTCCGCCAACTCGTGCCGCTGACCGACCCGCTGACCAAGGAAGTGCTGGGCTACGAAGGCCGCTACGTCGGCACCGCCGAACACGTGCGCAATGGCGACACCCAGCTCGCCGCCAACAACGTGGCGGTGGTGGTGCCCGACACCTTCCGCATCACCACCACGCGCCTGGAAGCCAATGTCGGCGACCGCCTGAGCCCGGTGCCGATGCAGGAACTGGTGGCTTACGTACCGCATGCACCGGCGTCGCCGGTCGACGGCCGCATCGTCGCCCTCTACGGCGACGGCCTGCGCGCCGGCCAGAACCAGGTCGTCAGCATCAACAAGGGCAAGCGCGACGGCATCGAGCGGGGCCACGTGCTGGCGCTGTGGCGCGCCGGCACCGACGCCGTCGACCGCACCAGCGGCGGCAAGCAGGCCATGCGCCTGCCCGACGAGCGCCATGGCGCGCTGTTCGTGTTCCGCACCTTCGAGCGTGTGTCCTACGCGCTGATCCTGAACGTGCAGAACCCGGTGCGCTCCGGCGACCGCTTCACGCAGCCCTGACCTGCCGGCGCCGCCCCGCCCGTCCGAGCCACCGACGGCGCGCAAGTTGAGCGGCGACGATCACTTCGCCGCCTGGTTCAGGCTGCTGGAGACCCCGGGCCTCGGGCGCGAAGGCGTGCGCCGTCTGCTGGCGGCCTGCGGCACACCCGCGGCGGTGCTGGCGACGCCGCACGCCACGCTCTGCGCCCTGGTGGGCAGCGTGCGCGCCGACGCCCTGCAGCAACTGCCCGCCGCCTTCGAACAGCGCCTGGCCGCCGCGCAACACTGGCTCGCCGGAGGCGCCGACCGTCACGCGCTCACGCTCGACCACCCGGCCTGGCCGCCGCTCCTGCTGCAGGCACCCGACCCGCCGCTGCTGCTGTACGTCGAGGGCGATCTGGCCTGCCTGTCGGCACCGTCCGTCGCCATCGTCGGCAGCCGCCGCCCCAGCCCGCAGGGCGCCGACAACGCGCGCAGCTTCGCCGCCGCGCTGGCCGCCGAGGGCTGGGTGATCGTCTCGGGTCTGGCCCAGGGCATCGACGCCGCGGCGCACGAAGGCGCCTTGGCCGCCTTACGCACCGGCGCGAAGACCATCGCCTTCATGGGCACCGGCCCCGACATCGTCTACCCCAGCCGCCACCGCGCGCTGGCCCGCCGCATCGCGGCCCAGGGCGCGCTCGTGACGGAGCATGCCCCGGGCACGCCGCCGCTGCCCGAGCACTTCCCGCAGCGCAACCGCCTGATTGCCGGGCTCACCCAGGGCACGCTGGTGGTCGAAGCCGCGCTGCGCTCGGGCTCGCTGATCACCGCCCGGCTGGCCAACGAGGCCGGCCGCGACGTCTGGGCCGTCCCGGGCTCCATCCACGCCGAGCAGGCGCGCGGCTGCCATGCGCTCATCAAGCAGGGCGCCAAGCTGGTCGAAAGCCCCGAAGACGTGCTGGAGGACTTGCGCGGGCCCGCCAGCCCCATGCAGGCTCGGCTGGCGCTGGACGGCGACGGCCAGGCGCCACCGCCCGATCCGTTGCTGCAGGCCCTGGGCGAAGACCCGGTGACGCTGGACGCGCTGCTCGCCCGCACCGGCTGGCCCACGGCCGATCTCAGCGCACGCTTGCTGGAACTGGAGCTGGAAGGCCGCGTGGCCCGGTTGCCGGGCGGCCTCTACCAACGCCGCCACATCGCTTGAAGTGGTGCCCCCAAGCTCGCTTGCGCTCGCTATCCCCCGAGGGCGAGAGTCGGACGGGGAACAGTCCGTGCGGACTGTTCCTCGCCTACGAGCGCCAGCGGCGTCCTCGCCGCTGGCCGTCCGCCTACGGCCCGGCGGAGCCAGTTCCGTGGCGGGAAGCTGGATGGCAACGCCATGCTTCATGTGTTTGGCACGGCGCCATGGGCAGCCGAGATCGCTCGGGTATAGTGGCTTGATGTTCGAAGTACTGGTCTATCTCTACGAGAACTACTGGCGCCCCGACGCCTGCCCCGAGCCCAAGCAGCTGCGGCGCAAACTCTCGGCCGTCGGCTTCGAGCCGGACGAGATCCAGGACGCCCTGCGCTGGCTGGACGGCCTGGCAAACACGGCCGAATCCGTCACCGGCAGCCCGGTGCCGGGCAGCATGCGCATCTACACCGACGCCGAGCGCGAGGTGCTCGACGAGCAGGCGGTGGGCTTCATCACCTTCCTCGAATCGGCCGGCGTGCTGGCCGCGCCGCTGCGCGAAATGGTCATCGACCGTGCGATGGCGGTGGGCAGCGGCACGATGGATCTGGAAGACCTGAAGATCATCGTGCTGATGGTTTTCTGGAGCCTGGGCGAGGAACCCGACGCGCTGGTGCTGGACGAACTCTTCGTCGACCCCGACGACAGGCTGATCCACTAGTCTGAAGGATCTGGCGTCCGCCGCAGTGCACTGCGGCTCAGGCCGGCGCGAGGAAGGGGTTCACCACCCGCACACCGCCGAACACCGCACCGTGCAGCATGTCCTCGGTGAGGAGTTGCGTGCACCCGCTGACGATGGCCGCCTGCACGATCATCGCGTCGTAGACCGACAAGCCGTGCCCGGCGTGCAGGTCCAGTGCGCCGACGATCAACTCAGGCGTCGTCGGCACCAGCTCGAAACGGCCGTAGAAGGCCAGCCGTGAACGCAGCAGCGGCACGGGCAGGCGCAGCTTGCGCAGAGCGACGTTGGCGTATGCGGCTGCCGTGCCGACTGCTCCAGGTAGTCGAGCCAGCAGGGGCTGCCGCGACACCGCGCACGCCATCAGGCGCTGAGAGAACGGTCGCTCAGTTCAACAGCCGCGACGCGTCCACGTCCAGCTTGGCCAGCGCGCTGCGTGTGGCGCGCACCGTCAGTGCCTCGTCCTGCGCCGGCAGCAGCAGCCCGGCCTGCAGGTAGCTGGCCAGCCGCTGCTGCTGGAACAACACGCAGCGCCCTTGCGGCGTGACGAAGAGGCTGAGCTGCTTGCGCAGGCCGTGCCAGGCCAATTGCACTGCCTCGCTGTGGCCGCCGCGGTCGAGCATGTACCAGCTGCCCACCTGCAGTTCACGCGCCCAGGCCACCATGGCCGGCGTGGGCATGCTGCCGCCATCGAGCACCACCTCGAGTTCACTGCTCTGGTGGCCGGACAGGTCGAGCACCATCGACTCGTCGATCTCGACCTCAGCCGCCTCGGGCAGCAGCTCTTCCAGCGTCTCCAGGCGTTCCATCAGCTCACGCAGGCGGTCGTCGGGGATCACCGCCGCCTTGGCGGTGAAGGCCGCCGCCAGCGAGTTGTTCAGCTGCTGGATGTGCTCGTCCTGCTTGGGTGTGTCCATGCCGGCCGAGGCCATGCCCTCACGCAGGCTCTTCAGCAGCAGCGGCAGGCGGCGAATGACTTCGGCGCGCTCTTCGCGCGTGACCTTGGCGCTGGCGCTCCAGATGAGGTCGGCCGCGGCGCGTTTCATGGTTTTGGTCTGCGCGTTCTGCGGCCCGAAGCGCACGCCGGTGGTGGCCAGCACGTCGGCCCAGACGTGGAACAGGAACTGGCGCACGCCCTCCTGCACCGGCACCTCGTTGAGCATCTTGCGCAGCTCGATGGTGTACTGGATGGCCATGGTCTCGCGCTGCTCGACCTGCTGCGCCAGCGAGACCCCACGCTTGGTGGCCTCGTTTTCGTTCTTGAAATAGTGCTCGAGGAACTTCTCGAACTCGATCAGCACAGTCTGGAAGACACGCCGGCCGGTGTCCGGATAGGCCTCGACGACCTGCACGATGCGCTTGATCTCTTTCTCGAGCGCCTCGTTGGGCTTGCCCGCCACGCTGCTGGCCGCGCTGTCGAAACCCATCACGCAGGCGCCCATGCGGTCGATCAGCCGGCGCGCCGGGTGATCGATGGTGGCGAAGAAGTCGGGTTCGGTGACGGCCACGCGCAGCACCGGCATCTGCAGCCGGGCGAACCAGACGCGCACGGCGGCCGGGATGCGGTCTTCGGTGAGGATGCTCTGGAACAGCAGCGCCACGATCTCGATGGTGGCGCGCTCCTCGGGCGATGCCGCGGCCTTCTTCAGCACCTGCTTGCGCTGGTGCATCTCCTCGAGCATCACCGGCGCGGTGAGCACGGCCTCGCCGCCGCCCTGCATCGTGGTCGACAGGCGCTGGCGTATGCCCAACTGCGCGGTTTCGATCGCGCGCGCCAGGCCGGGCGACATCGGCTGCGGCGCCCCGGCCGGCAGGCCCGGCGAGCGCGTGGAGTGGCCGAACTCGGGCACGTGGCGGCCGATCAGCCGGTTCAGACGGCCGAGCACGGCCTCGGCGTGTTCGCGGCTGCGCGCCAGCGGCGCGGCGCGCGTCATCATGCGTGTCTCTTCGCCAACGCCACCGCGGCCGCCCGAGTTGCCTGAAGGGTAGCCGCCCGCCCCGTCACCGGCCCCGCCGCCACCCGGGCCGCTGTAGCCTGTGGTGCCACCGTAGGCACCCCCATAGGCACCACCGCCGCCGCTGGCGCCACCGCCTTGCCGGGCGGCATCGAAGCGCGAGTCGGTGAAGCCCGAGCCGGCCTGCCAGCCCATCGGTGCATTCGGGTGCGTGCGCGAACGTCGGATGAAGGGCCGCAGGTCGACTTCCTGCAGCACGCCGTGGTCGACGAGCGAGCGGTTGGTCTCGTGGTAAGCCTCTTCGACGAGCAGCGCAAACTCGTCGTGCAGCACCGGTTGCAGTTCACGCCAGCCGTCCAGCGTCTGCCCGGCGGCGCGCCAGGCGTCGAAGACGATGCGCGCCAGCACGTGGGCCCGCAGCATGTCGTGCGGGTCGAGCTCGCTGCGGCCCTCCAGGTGAGCGATGCGCGAGCGCAGGTCGGCAAACTCCCAGGATGCGCGGTCCATGATGGCCAGCGCCAGGCGCGAGGTGACGATCTCGAGCTCGATGGTGTCGTCGGACACCAGGCTGAGCGTTTCGCGCCCGTGGTGCCCGGCCAGGCCGGACTGCCCCGACGACGGCAGGTCGCCTGGCCGCGTGGCCGACACGCCGTTCAGCAGCGCCTGCCGCAGCCCGGTGACGATGCCCTTGTGCCAGGCCTGGGCGCCGGCCAGCAGCGACTGCGTCAGCTCGCGGCGCCGCTGGAAGAGGGTGTGCTCGGCGGGCTTGTCGAGCAGGTTGCGCGCCTGGTCGATGGCCGCCTGCACCAGCGGCACCAGGCCCTTGACGAGCTCTTCCGTGTAGAGCCTGCGCGCCTGGCCAGCAAGGGGATCGGGCGAGGCGCCTGGGGCCATGTCAGCTTGCGACCTGGTGCAGTGTGAAGGACTTCACACTCTACACGACAGCTCCGGCATTCGGGTCGTTCGGGTCCTGCTCCTTGCCCCCCCCACCTTTGACGAGATCTTCGCGCTTGACACCCAGCCACATCGCAATGCCGGCGGCGACGAAGATCGACGAGTAGATGCCGAACAGGATGCCGATGGTCAGCGCCACGGCGAAGTAATGCAGCGTCGGGCCGCCGAAGAGCAGCATGCTCAGCACCATCATCTGCGTACTGCCGTGGGTGATGACGGTGCGGCTGATGGTGCTGGTGATGGCGTGGTCGATGACCTGGTGCGTGTTCAGCTTGCGGAAGCGGCGGAAGGTCTCGCGGATGCGGTCGAAGATGACCACCGACTCGTTCACCGAGTAACCCAGCACCGCCAGGATCGCCGCCAGCACCGAGAGCGAGAACTCCCACTGGAAGAAGGCGAAGAAGCCCATGATGATGATCACGTCGTGCAGGTTGGCGATGATGCCGGCCACCGCGAACTTCCATTCGAAGCGCACGGACAGGTAGGCCATGATGCCCAGGATGGTCACCAGCAGCGCCAGCGCCCCGTTTTCGTAGAGCTCGGCACCCACGCTGGCGCCCACCGCCTCGGTGCGCTTGAGGAGGAAGGGTTCGGTGTCGCCTGCCGTGCACGACGGGCGGCTGACCTGCTCGCCCTGCGCCGAAAGGTACTGCTTGGTGGCCACCGTGCCCTTTTGGGCCTGGCACAGCACCGAAAACACGCGGCCGGAGACCTCGTTCTGGTTGACATCGCCCCGCAGCGGCAGGCGGATGAGCACGTCGCGCGAGGTGCCGAAGTTCTGCACCTGCACATCGCCGAAGCCCAGGCTTTCGACCGAACCGCGCACACGGTTGATGTCCGCCGTCTGCGCGTACTCCACCTCGATCAGCGTGCCGCCGGTGAACTCGATGCTCAGGTGCAGGCCACGCGTGGTCAGGAAAAACACCGCCAGCAAGAAGGTGACGAAGGACACCACGTTCAGCACCAGCACGTGGCGCATGAAGGGAATGTCTTTTCTGATGCGGAAGAATTCCATCTAGATTCCTTGTCAATTCAAATGGAATTCCGGGGAGCGCTCATGTGCGCGCAGCGCACGCGAGCACTCACCAAGAATTCCATGTTCGTGCGCCGGATCAGGCTTCGGTGGGTTCGATCGGGGCGACCTTGCTGCCCTCGGGCCGCCAGATCTGGCCGATGGACACCGACTTCAGCCGCTTCTGGCGCCCGTACCACAGGTTCACCAGGCCCCGCGAGAACATCACCGCCGAGAACATGCTCGTCATGATGCCCAGGCAATGCACCACCGCGAAGCCGCGCACCGGGCCCGAGCCGAAGGTCAGCAGCGCCAGGCCGGCAATCAGCGTCGTGACGTTGCTGTCGAAGATGGTGCCCCAGGCCTTTTCGTAGCCGACGTTGATCGCCGTCTGCGGCGGTGCGCCGCCGCGCAGTTCCTCGCGCACACGTTCGTTGATCAGCACGTTGGCGTCGATGGCCATGCCCAGCGTCAGCGCAATGGCCGCAATGCCCGGCAGCGTCAGCGTGGCCTGCAGCATCGACAGCACGGCCACCAGGCACAGCAGGTTGAAGGCCAGCGCCACGCTCGAGAACATGCCGAACAGCATGTAGTAGGCACACATGAAGACGGCGATGGCGATGAAGCCGTACAGCACGCTCTTGAAGCCCTTGTCGATGTTGTCGGCGCCCAGGCTGGGGCCGATGGTGCGTTCCTCGATGATCTCCATCGGCGCGGCCAGTGCGCCGGCGCGTGTCAGCAGCGCCAGGTCGGCGGTTTCCTGCGGCGTGAAGTTGCCGGTGATCTGGAAGTCGGTGCCGAACTCGCCCTGGATGGTGGCCACCGACAGCGCTTCGCCCTTGCCCTTCTCGTAGAGCACGATGGCCATGGGCTTGCCCAGGTTCTCGCGCGTGACGTTGCGCATGCTGCGCCCGGCGATGTCGTCCAGCCGCACGCTCACGGCGGGGCGCTGGTCCTTGTCGATGGTCGCCGAGGCGTTCTTGAGCTGGTCGCCTGTAGCGATGACATCACGCTTCAGGCCGACGTTTGTGCCCTGGCGCGTCGGCACCACTTCGGCCGCCGTGGCGGTGTCGGGCTCCACCAGGCGGAATTGCAGCGTGGCCGTGCGGCCCAGGATGTCCTTGGCGCGCGCCGGGTCCTGCACACCGGGCAACTGCACAACCACGCGGTCCAGGCCCTGCTTCTGGATCACGGGTTCGGCCACGCCGAGCTCGTTGACCCGCTTGTGCAGTGTCTCGATGTTCTGCGTCACGGCCTGGGTCTGGATGTCGGTGATGGCCTTGGGCGACAGGCGGCCGACGATGCGTACGGCCGTGCCGTCGGCTTCCTGCGTCCAGGTCAGCGCGGGCATGCGGTCGAACAGCAGGTCGCGTGCCTTGGTGGCCTCGGTGCCGTCGGGCAGCGTCACGATCACGCCGTTGGCTTCACGCGCGATGCCGGTGAAGCGCACACGCTTCTCGCGCAACGCGCTGCGCGCGTCGCTGCTGTAGGTGTCGACGGCCTGCTTGAGCGCGCCGCGCATGTCCACCTGCATCAGGAAGTGCACACCCCCCCGCAGGTCGAGGCCCAGGTACATCGGCAGCGCGTGCAGCTTGGTCAGCCACTCGGGCGTGCGCGAAACGAGGTTCAGCGCCACGATGTAGCGCGCATCGGCCGGGTCGGGGTTCAGCGCCTTGAGCAACGCGTCCTTGGCCTGGATCTGGGTGTCGATGTCGGCGAAGCGCGCGCGCACCGAGGCGCCATCGAAGCGCACGAAGTCGGCGTTGATCTGCGCCGCCCTGAGCGTCTGCTCCACGCGCGGCACCATGTCGGCGTCGACCTTCACGGTCGACTTGCCGCCCGAGACCTGCACCGCAGGCGCCTCGCCGTAGAAGTTCGGCAGCGTGTAGAGCAGGCCGATCAGAAAGACGACGCCGAGGATGGCGTACTTCCACAGGGGGTAGCGGTTCATGACAGGTTCCTTGGGCGGGCAGCGGACGGCATGCTGGCGCATGCCGCGCCACCGGATCGGCACGGCCGCCACGCCCGTGCCACGACGGCACGGCGGGCGGCCGCGAGCCGTTTACTTGAACGTGCCCTTGGGCAGCACCTGCACGACGGCGCCACGCTGCACCTGGAGTTCGACGCCGTTGGCGACCTCGACATTGAGGTAGCTGTCGCCCAGCTTGGCCACGCGGCCGAGCACGCCGCCGGCGATGACGACCTCGTCACCCTTGGCAATGGCCTCGATCATGGCCTTGTGCTCCTTCTGCTTCTTCATCTGCGGGCGGATCATGATGAAGTACAGCACCACGAACATCAGCACCAGCGGCAGCAGGCTGAAGAGGGTGTCGGTGCCGCTGGCGGCAGCGGCGGGGGCGGTTTGGGCGTAGGCGGTGGAGATGAACACGGTGTGAGGTCCTCGAAGGCGGGCCCGGCTCTGGCGCGGGCGGAACCTTTGATTCTAGGCGGCTGGCAAGGCCCCAGACCCGGCGCGCCCGCGCGATGGTCTGGTGACTTCACCGCGAGCCAATGCCCGCCACTGCGGCGCCTGCAAGGCTGCCACGGCCAGCACGGACAAGCCAAGCGCCAGCCGCGGCCCGCAGACGGCTTGAAGGGCCTCTTCGTGGTCGAACAGGGCCCCCAGCACGCTCAGTTTCAGCCATTCGCGCTTGAGCGCAAAGGTCAACTGGCTCACCAGTCTGTCCGTGCCGCCCAGGCGTTGCAGTGGCAGCTCGATGCGCTCGTCGCCGTAAATGTCGTGATGTGGCGCTGTATCGCTCGGTCCACGCCCACGCTGTCCGAGCGCAGCGGCGCCACCTGCAGCTGGTAACGGCGGATGAGGGCTGCATACCCCAGGTACACCGGCGCAGCGGCCAGCGCGGCGCGTAGAGGGGTGGAATTCATCTACGCACAGTGCATGAGGCTGCGGTACCGTCTACTCGGCCTGCGAAACGTCTATTCTGCTGCGCGAAAACAGCAAAGCATCTACCGCACTCCGGCCGATCGAGGGGCTGAACGGCCTTCAATCTCGCTTGGGCCGGAGGATGGCAGGGACGGCTCCTTGGCTTGCGACCATGAAAACCCGACTCGCAAGGGGTCCGGTCTGAAGGGTAGAAGTCGAGCAACTACACCAGCACTTCCACGCAGGCCGGATGCCCCAGGAAGCCCTGCGGGCTGGCACTGGGCCCGTAGGCGCCGCTCTGGAAGACCGCCACCAGGTCACCCACCTGCGCCACCGGCAGGTCCATGCGGTCGGCCAGCAGGTCCAGCGGCGTGCACAGCGGGCCGACTACCGAAGCCGTCTCGCGCCCGTTCGAACCCACCCGATTGGCCACAGTCACCGGGTAGTTCTTGCGCACCACCTGGCCGAAGTTGCCCGAGGCCGCCAGCGCATGGTGCAGGCCGCCGTCGGTGACCAGGTAGACCTGCCCTCGCGACACCTTGCGGTCGACCACCCGTGCGACGTAGATCCCGGCCTCGGCCACGAAGTAGCGGCCGAGCTCGATCACGATGCCGGCCTGCGGCATCTCGGCCGCCGCCCGCTCGACGATGCCTGCGAGGTTGGCCCCGATGGGCGCCAGGTCCAGCCGTTGTTCACCCGGGAAGTACGGGATGCCGAAGCCGCCGCCCAGGTTCAGGAACTTCACCGGCGTCGGCGCGTGCGCCGCCAGGCGCAGCGCCAGGTCGTAGCTCTTCTGCTGCGCTTCGCAGATGGAATCGGCGCGCAGGTTCTGCGAACCGGCAAAGAGGTGGAAACCTTCGAAGGCCAGGCCCAGGCGGCCGATCTCGGCCAAGGCCTCGGGCACCAGCTCGGTGTCCAGGCCGAACTGCTTGGGGCCGCCGCCCATCTTCATGCCCGAACCCTTCAGCTCGAAGTCGGGGTTCACGCGCACGGCCACGCGCGCAGGCAAGCCCAGTTCCTGCGACGCCGCAGCCAGCACCGGCAGTTCGCGCATCGACTCGACGTTCACCAGCACACCCGAGGCCACGGCCTGGCGCAGTTCGGGGTCGCGCTTGCCCGGTCCGGCAAAGCTGATCTCTGCCGGGTCGGCACCCGCATCCAGCGCCACTCTCAGTTCACCGGCCGAAGCCACGTCGATGCCGTCCACCAGGCCCGCCATCAGCCCCACCAGCGCCGGCATGGGGTTGGCCTTCATCGCGTAGTGCAGCTTGATGGACGGCGGCAACGCTGAACGCAGTTGCGCCACGCGGGCGCGCAGCAGGGCGCGGTCGTAGGCGTAAAAGGGCGTCTGCCCGATGCGGGCCGCCAGGCGGGTGATCGGCATTCCGCCGATCTGCAGTTCGTTGTCACCCACTGCCCACTGGCTCATGGGGACATGGCTCGGTCTTGACATCTGCATCGCTAGGTTCCTGGAGGGAATCGGGTGGGCGGCGCTTCAGGCTTCACGGGCCAGCGCCCGCTCCAGCTCGTGCTGCAAGGGCCGTGAGGCCTGCGTGACCGTTGCCCACAGGATGTCGCGGTCTATGTCGAAGTAGGCGCGGACGA
>Ga0335397_10006871_pt1 | contig 14578 bp, 14 predicted proteins | sample MAT04_FD_205740 | JGI IMG/M metagenome (GOLD analysis project Ga0335397, IMG submission 205740) | Freshwater microbial communities from Lake Fryxell liftoff mats and glacier meltwater in Antarctica - MAT-04 (spades assembly) (version 2) ...
TTTGCTTCTGTAATACTTGTATAATTTATTCTGGCTCTTCTCTACCACTATCGTCGAATCTTCGCGATCTATCCTCGCTCTTTCGTTCGGGTGCAAAAGTATCACTTTATTAAACTTACGAACTTCTACGATGCCTGTTTCTACAATGACCTCTGTATAGGCATCGAATGATTTCACATTGAACGAAGTGCCTACCACCCGTATCTCAACATCATTGGCTGCTTCGATAAAAAACGGCTTCTCTTTATTTGGCGTGATCGAAAAGAAGGCCTCCCCTTTTAGTTTCACCCGCCGTTCTTTTGCCATAAAAGCCACAGGATAATTCAGCACGGCATGTTTATTCAGGGTCACAATGCTTTTATCAGATAACGTATCGATCTTAGTTTCTTTTCTTGATTCTATCACCTGATCAAGTTCCGCAATCGGTGCTTCTACCACATGTTTATTATTGATGAGTTTGTAAACGCTAAACATGGTTATCGCAAGAAGAACAGCCGCCGCCATATAATATAGTTTCCGATTGAAATGCATCATAGGTTTCGACCGTTTCATTTTGCCTTTCAACCGTTCCCAAGACTCATCGGTGTCAATAGTAGATGAAGACGCCAGTAATTTACTCTGATCCCAAACCGCTTTAAACTGCGTATAATAAGCACGATTCTCCTCACGAGCATGAAGCCATGTTTCAACTGCAGCTCTTTCCGCGTCGTTGCATTCCTCCAACAAATAATTGATCATGAGCTCATCGGTCATATGGTACATTTCATTACTCAATGGAGCATATTTTTAAGATGAATCATAACCAATACCATCACTGTCACAAAATCGGCTAGTTTTAACCGCAAAATCTTCAATGCCTTTCCCATATGATTTTCTACTGTCTTCTCCGAGATCTGTAACCGACCGGCTATCTCTCTATACTTCAGGTCTTCGAATCGGCTCAATTGAAACACTGTACGGCATTGTTCAGGCAATTCGTTCAACGCGGTACGCAAACGATCTTCCAGGTTCCGGTGGAGTAGTTGGTCTGTGGCCGATGCTGCTTTTGAGTTCTTCATAACATACGTGGAATGTGTTTGATAGGACGATTTTACTTTTTGATGTTTTAATAAATTCAGGCTGTCGAAATACACCGCTTTATATAAATATGCTTTTAGCGAAGTTTGAATTTCGATCCTCTCTTTCTTTTCCCATATCTTCATAAATACATTCTGTACAATTTCTTCCGCCTCCGTTTCATCCTTCACTATTATACCGGCATAGACGTGTAAGGGTTTGAAATAAAGCGTATACACTTCTTCAAACACCTTCAGGTCTCCGTTGTTCAGGGCTATGGTAAATTGCTCTTCGTTTGATGCCACGCTGTAAATTTAATGATGCCGGATGGAATGGCAACATGCTTACTAAGGTTTATACCGTAAGTGTAGATGTATTCGTCCATGGAGCATGAACTAAACATCCTCTGCTACGGCATGATACATTAATAATTTGGGATAAAATGAACATGATAGTAGTATCAGTTTTGATGAATCAATTTTCCCGAACCACTGATCGATGTATTTACAGATGGAGTTCCGCGATAATACACATTGCCGCTTCCGCTAATTTGTACATCAAGATTTTGCGTGGCATGAACCTTCGTTTTTCCAGATCCACTGGTAGTTGTCTCCACATCTTTAGCAACGACATTGATCAAATCCATATCGCCACTTCCGCTAATTTTACTGTCAAGAGTATTGGAACTGCCAGCATGAATGGTCACATTCCCACTTCCGCTGATCTTCGAATCAATACTTTGTGCTTCCAACGAATTCAATGAAATATCACCCGAACCACTCACGTTCATCGAACACGAAGAAGCCGTGAACGCATTGATCCCATTCACTTCGCCCGAGCCACTTACATCCAACGAATTGACTGCCGGCATATGAATATTGATGATAATGTCTTTCGTTGCTTTCACAAATAGGTTAGGCTTTTCATAGCCGATACACAATGTAGAACCATCCACATGAGTCCGTAGAATATCAAGAATGTTTTGCTGCGCAATGACTTCTACGCTGTAGGTATTATCCTGCGTGATGTTCACGGTGGCATTGATCGACAGATCAACCCCTGAGAATCCGCTGTGGTTTCTGGTCTCTGAAACAGTCGGCCCACTGCCAACCATTTTTTTACAGGAAGAAAAGAGTGTAAGAATGCTAACAATAGCAATGATGGATACAAAAAATCGTGTCATAAAGTGGTTTTTAAATTGTTTTATAAGAGTAAGACAACTGTGGAGAAACTTACCCCTATTCGTGTTTGAAAAAATTAGAAAGAATTATTGGGCGTGCCCGAAACGGAGCTGGCTATCCACTTCAATCTTTTTTCCTTTGCCTCGACAAGCTCAGCTGACAGGAAAAAAGGATTTCCGTTTCTATCCTTCACGCAAATACAGCTTATAGCTTTTAGCTATCACAAGCTATCAGCTAAAGGCCCTTCCTCACCCAATCTTCAGCCAACCTGTAATGCTCATTCGTTCCTTATTGCTAATCAACACCTCATGTTCGAGTTCATTACTTCTGAAGAAAACACTTTTCCCATACAACGGACTGATCGTCTCTGAAGGTTTTCCCATTGGATGTATCCGTAATTCACCACCATCCTTTTCAAGCCAGTCTTCATTGAGATACATGATCATCGAAAACTGCCGGCTTTCATTATTGCGAAACTGGTCGAGATGCTTTTTGTAAAAGCTCCCTTTTTCGTACATCGTATAATGAAATTCATACCCTGTAATGCCTGTAAAACAACTGCTGTTAAGATACGCGACAAACCGATCCATCAGATCAAAAAAAGCTTCTTCGGCTGCATTCTCATGTGTCCGATCAAGCCAATAAATGATATCACTTCTTACTGTTTTGTCCTGTAATGGAATCACGGCATTGCCAGTACGCGCAGGTTTAAGCTGACTTCCTGTGTAGAGTGAAAGTAGGTTTTTCTTTAATCCAGCAGCGAGTTCTTTATCCAGAAAATCTTCTGCAATACCAATCTTGTTTTCTATAAAACTATCAATGACAGTATCAAAGATCTTATGCAATAGCGAGTGTGTAAAATGACCGACCGGCCATTATCGGCAAAAGGTAGACTATTTCAGCAACAGTGTTGGTTTTTGTTTGCTGATGAAAGCAAGATGGTTCGTGAAATCATACTAATATATCCACCACCTTAGTGGGATCAAGATTTGCGTTCCGGATAGAGATATTACGGGCAATCTGTTGCGCGACCAATTCGATCGCTTTCACGGAAGGCTTGTCTCCATAGAGATACGCCGGTTTCCCTTCATCGCCACCTTCCATGATACTCATACCAATCGGAATCTCCCCCAGAAAAGGCACTTCAAACTGTTCGGCTAATCGTCTTCCTCCGCCTTCGCCGAAAATATAGTATTTATTATCAGGCAATTCCGGTGGCGTGAAATAAGCCATATTCTCTACCACTCCCAATATCGGCACCTTTATCTGCGGACCATCAAACATCATGATCGCTTTCTTGGCATCTGCTACTGCAACGGCCTGAGGGGTTGTTACGATCACGGCGCCTGTAACTGGAATAGTCTGCACCATGGTTAAATGAATATCACCGGTTCCAGGAGGTAGATCTATTATGAGGTAATCGAGGTCTTCCCAAAGCACATCGGTTACAAATTGTTTAAGCGCACTGCTTGCCATCGGTCCACGCCATACTACAGCCTGTTTATCATCGATCAATAAACCAATACTCATAGCCTTGATGCCCATTACATCAATAGGAATAATCATCCCTTTTCCATCCACGTCTTTCATCATCGGGCGTTCTCCGCGTATACCAAGCATAATTGGAATAGAAGGTCCATAAATATCTGCATCCATCAAACCTACTTTGGCGCCATCTTTTGCAAGAGCCAAGGCAAGATTTACCGAGACAGTTGATTTACCAACTCCACCTTTACCAGAACCCACTGCAATAATATTTTTTACATTGGGCAAAACCATTTTATTATCCTTACGATTGCTATTCACATTAGCCGTAAAGTTTACTGTAACCACTGCATTCTTATCAACCAAAATTTTTACCGCATTCTCGCAAGCCCCGCGTATCATATCTTTCAACGGACAGGCAGGTGTAGTGAGTACCACAGTGAATGACACATTTCGCCCATCCACCACAACATCTTTAACCATATTAAGTGTGACAAGATCTTTTCCTAAATCGGGTTCCTGCACGTTACTCAGTGCGTCAATAATTTTTTCCTTTGTGATCATATTGAATGCTTTTTTTTGCTTCCTGCTTGTTCAGATCTGCAAGGAGGTAATTGTAGTCTGACCTGATTCTCAACGCCAAAACTAAATGTTAAAAATCGAGGACAAATGTACGCACAAAACACCTTTATCACTCTTTTGGTTTAGATTTGTTCGGTGAGAAAATTTTTCTTTTTATTCTTTATCGTGCTATCAGCCTGCACACAAATCAAGGCCCAGTTTGGCTTCGACCGCATGGTGGAACTCACTGGAGTGGTGATGAGCGCAGACAGTTTACGTTACCTTCCTTTTGTATCGGTGAACCTTCCCTCCAAACGAATAGGTACCACCACCTCAGAACAGGGAGTCTTTACAATGATCGCGGAAAAAGGAGATACGTTAGAATTCACTAGTGTTGGCTATCGCAAAAAAAGATTTATCATTCCTGCTAATCTTAGCTCAAGCCGATATTCGATTATACAACTGATGGCACAAGACACCTTCTTTCTTTCCCCAACAATTATCCGGCCTCGTATTTCCAAGGAAGAATTCGACAAGGCATTCAAAACCATGCATATTCCTGATGATAAACTGGAGACGGCCAGGAAGAATACCGAATATCAAACCATGCGCCTACTGGCGGCCATTATGCCAAGAGACGGTCGGGAAAACCAACACTTTTATCAAAATATGCAGACGCAGAAAAATTATTGGGCCGGCCAACAACCACCTATGACCATCTTTAGTCCGCTGGCCTGGATGGAATTTTTTAAAGCCTGGAAACGCGGCGATTTCAAACGGAAATAATTACCTTAAAATAATACCATGAAAAAAAGTATCCTTATTACCCTATGCTTTGTTGGTTTTGGCATCTTTACAATGGACGCCCAAAAGCAATCACTCAGCAAAAAAGATGCAAAAAAGATCGCAGACGAAATTAATCTCTCCCTGGATAACCTGGCTGTTTCTATCGACAATATCGACTGGAAAGCGATGGGAAAATTGTTGGATCAGGCGGTGATTGCCGTCGACCAGAATGCAGACGCAATGACAGAGATCGCCAAAAATATCGACATGGATAAAGTGACTGCCAATCTTGAGAAAGTAGTCAAGCAAATCGGGAACTCTGTCGATAATGAGAATCTGGAAAAACAGTTGAAGGAGATTGGGGAGAAGCTCGAAAAGGTCATGAGTGAAGCGGGAGAGAAGAAATAACACCAACTCTACTTATTAGTTGGTCGCTATATTCTTGGTCCCGACGATACATGTCGGGATGTTGACATACATAGAATTCTGATAACTAATTTTGGACTACTTTCAATGTAAGGTTGGTATCACTACTTCTTTCTCACATTCGGTTTCACCATAGTTGGATTGTCCGGCAGATCAGTATATTTTATCCGCTTCGATTTTGTCTCTCCCATCCAGCTATTTGCCCCATCACTTTTCTTATTGACATGCGGGAAGGCTTTCATCTTCATTAATATATAAGCACTGTCAGCTTTACTCAATGTATTCATCTTACGGTCGTTCACGATTTCATGAGCCTGATACTCGACAAGTCGTGTGATCTGTTTGGTATACGGATCAAAAAATGTCCAGGTGCCATGTCGTATACTTCCTACATCTGTTTTGATCTTTACCGGTTTAAATTCATTCGTTATTGGATCTTCCACCATTACCGTATCATATAATTGTTTCGCATTCAAGGCCAGATAATGGCCAATACAGATCGTCTTACCTTCTTCATAATAAATTGCTTCCCCATCCAGTAAACCTTTTCGATAATTTTCCTCCGATTGAAGAACACCCTGCAGGGTATACATCTTCCATGTTCCGGTACGGACACCATAATCAAAGGAACCTACTTCGATTGAACCCTGTTCTTCGAAATGGGCATCATGATCGATCACCCAACGTCCATGTTGGATGCCTTTACTATCCAGTTTATTAATCGTATCGCCATTCTCAAGCACCTCAAAAGAAACCATTATCACAGGCTCTTGCTGAGTTACAGATTTGGCCACAGTTTTTTTCTTCTGCGCAAAAAGGGAAAGAGGCAGGCATAACAAACAAATCAATATCCTTTTTAGAATGTATGCGCAATAAATATTCAGGGAGGAACAATTCATGTGAATACAATAATACTTCTTTTGGTCCACAGGCTAAAGCCATGTGGCAATTCATTTTTTAATTGCCTTTGATTTGCTTCCCACAGGCTAAAGCCATGTGGCAATTCATTTTTTAATTGCCTTTGAATTGCCTCCCACAGGCTAAAGCCATGTGGCAATTCATTTTTGATTTTCCTCTTTGATTTCCCTCCCTCTAAAGCTGGAGGATATTTAATCATTAAATTTTTGAAATCCATATTTCCTTATAAATTCATCATACTCTTGTTGAAATGTTTTCTTGCTATGATGTTCTTCTTGATTTTTTATATAGTTTCTAACTTTATCAATAATAGATTCTGATACTGACACAGCAAAATATTCATCTTGCCATTCAAATTTATCAGTAGTTATACTATTCTTATTTATCCAAAAGGAAGATTCACCCTTGATTAATTGCATTATTTTTTGAAGTGTTTGGTCAACCCCTAATGAAATTAAACAATGACAGTGGTCTTCATAGCCATTCACAAAATCAATAAAGATTCCTTTTTCTCTTGCATTTTCTCTTATGTGGTTCCAAACTTTTTGACGCTTTTCTTTTGTATCAAGAAAAGGATATCTGTATTTAGTACTCCACACAAAATGAATATATACTTTTATAAATGGCATTCTTCTATCGATTGTTTGGTTCTGGTGCAAAATACGAATTAATGCCAGTTCGTTGACTAAAAAATGATTTTTGGGTTTTTTAAAAATCATAGGTTCCTTCCTCAATACTTTCGAGATCTGCTTACCTTATTAATATTGACTGAATGAAAATGGCATTGATATTATTTGCTATCCCCATTTCAATCTGGCTGTACGAAGGCACTTCCCAAATGGTTTGCTCTTTCTGTTTAGTTGTCAGACCTGATGGTTCTTGTGTCGACCACTGTGCTCGCACCTAACTAAAGCAGATTCACGTCTCATTAATCGTACTCCATTCTCAGCGTTTTAATATCCCCGATCAATTGTTGAACAGAACCCGGGCTGGTGCCGTCGTAGGTGCCCCGGATATGCTTTTCTTTATCAACGAGAACAAAGTATTTTGTATGAACAAAATCAGGAAGCACTTCCTTTCTGGCCGTATCGTCCACGGCAGCAACCAAATAACTGTTTACAGCCATATCATACAAATCATGCTTGTCTCCGGTAAGAAATATCCATTGATTCGGATCCGCATCATATTTTAACGAATAGGCTTTCAGTATCGACGCCGAGTCTACTTCGGGATTTACGGTATGAGAAACAAACGCTATGTCATTTTGCCCCCTGAACTCATTATATACTTTCGACATATTTTCATTCAGTTTCGGGCATATACCTTCACAGGTCGTAAAAAAATATTCCACGATATATATTTTCCCATCCAAATCCTTATCCGTAAAGGTTTTGCCTTCCTGATTGGTAAAAGAAAAAGATTTTATTGTATGACCATTACTGTGTTCATCCCTTTCATAATATTTCAATCTTTTCGGCACACTCATCATGGTGCTGTAATAATAACCCAGGAATGAAACACCCAGCAACATAAAGAAAATGATCAGGATCGTGGCGGTTTTATTTACTTTCATGTCAATGTATTTTAGTACCCGAAAATAGGTCCGCAAAAGTATTGTTCAATTACCAGACACAACGCGCTTATCCTTTATTCTTCTTAAGAAAGGCAAGTATTTTTTCTTTTCTGTTCAAGGCCATCAACATCATTACCGGAACTATGATCAAGGTAATTACCGTCGCGAAACCTAGCCCAAAGATCATCGTCCATGATAAAGGCCCCCAGAAGGCAACACTATCGCCACCGAAGAAGATATGCGGATTTCCGGTCTGGAATAATAAGGTAAAATCCATATTTAACCCAACCGCCAATGGAACCAGACCTATCATGGTAGCTGTTGCGGTCAATATCACCGGTGTCATACGTGTCCGTCCTGCTTCCATTAATGCTTCACGTGGCGGCAGCCCCTCTGCAAGTTTTTTGTCTGCAAACTCAATAAGCAGAATTCCATTCCGGACCACGATCCCTGCAAGCGCAACGATTCCAATACCGGTCATTACGATCACAAAATCCATATTGAAAATTCCAATACCAAGCAACACACCAATGATACTTAACAGGATCTCACTCATGATGATAACCGTACGACTGAATGAATTGAATTGCGTTATTAATACAAGGAAGATCAGGATCATAGAAATAGCCATGGCTGTTCCAAGAAAGCCCATCGTTTCTTTTTGCTCTTCCTGTTCTCCTCCCATTTTAATACTGACACCAGTCGGAGGATAGAATTGATCGACCTCACTTTGCACAGCAGCCACCACTTCATTGGGATTATAGTCGCTCAATACATTCGATGAAAGTGTAATAATTCTCTTTTCATCTTTCCGTTTAATTCCACCATAGGTATTCCCGTATTTCAGATCCACAAAACTTCCGATAGGTACCTGACGGACCGCACCACCCATGGCCATATCACGATAGGTCATGTTCAGGTTATTGATGATGTCAATATTATTGCGTTGATTTTCATTTAAGCGAAGGGTAATGGGGTAATCATCATTCACGTCCTTGAAACGTGAGATCTCTGTGCCAAACATAGCCGTTCGCAAATCACCGGCTATCATGCCTGTGCTGATTCCTTCAATATTCATACGTGCACGGGAAAGATCGAAGACGATCTCGGGTTTGTTTGCCTGGAAATCACTTTTCAATTCTTCCACACCTGCGATTTGTTTATTATCAATATATTTCTTTAATCGTTTCGAAGAAGCAATCAACGAATCAAGATTCTCACCTGTCAATTCAATCAGAATTGGTTTGGCTGTAGGTGGCCCCGCATTCTCTTTATCAACGGTGATCTTCGCGCTTGGAATATCTTTAATATTTTCGCGCAATTTATCCAGTAATGCCTGTGTGCTCTTCCCATCACGTTCTGCAAATTTCACAAAGGAGATGGTAATCTTACCTCGGTTCGGGTAATCGCCAATCTCTCCACTATTCTGATCGGTAGCGCCCACTTTCACATTCGAGATCACAGAGGTCACTAATGGATTTGAACGTTCTTTCAAAGGATCCATCTCTAATGTATTATAAACTTTGGTCTCGAGTTGTTTTAAGACTTCATTTGTTTTTTCCTGATCGGTGCCTTCAGGCATGGTCAGGTAGACATAGGCAAAGTTTGGTTCCGCCGAAGGGAAGAAAAGTACTTTAGGGCTTCTAGCCATGGTGAGCAGCACAGACACAACCAAGAGTACAATGACAGAAGAGAATGAAATGGCGCGATGATCTAAAGCCCATGCCAGTAGACGCATATAACCACGTTGAACGGCAGGCCATACCTTGGTTTGAAACGAATGAATCCATTTTACCAATACAAATTTATTCAGCAAGAATAATAACCACATAAAGATGGTGAAATTTCCGAAACCATGAGAACCTGCAAAATGCGCAATCAAAGCGACTACCATAAACCCAATGGATGTAATGGTTGTTCCCTTCGTCCATTTAATTTTTTGCTTACCATCATATTCTTTCTCTGTCATGAAATCGACTGCGAAAACAGGATTAATAATATATGCAACAAGCAATGAGGCAATCAATGTAATAATCAGCGTAATTGGAAGATAGAACATGAAACTGCCGATGACACCTTTCCAGAATGCTAATGGAATAAACGGTAACAAGGTGGTGATTGTACCGGTTAATACTGGAACAAATACCTCGCCGGTCGCTTTCTTCACAGCCTCTTTAATGGGGAGTTTTTCTTCATGAAAGACCCGATGCGAATTCTCTATCACCACGATGGCATCATCTACGACAATACCAAGGGCAAGAAGGAAAGAGAACAATACAATCATATTTAATGTAAACCCAATACCCGGAAGTACCATGAAGGCAATGGCACAGGAAAGAGGAACCGACATTGCCACAAAAATGGCATTGGTTGTTCCCATAAAGAACATGAGAATAAACGTTACCAGCGCAAACCCGATGATAATGGTATTGATCAAATCATGCAGGGTTGTACGGGTGGCATCCGATTGATCACCTGTTACGACCACACTTAATTCCTTCGGTAATTCCTCTTTCTGCATTTCTTTAATGATAGCATCAATCTTGTCCGATGCTTCGATCAGATTCTTGCCACTCGCTTTGATCACATTTAATGTAATTACATTCTTGGTATTCAAGCGGGCAAAGCTTTCCTGCTCCTTAAACGTATCTTTTACTGCCGCAATATCTTTTAGGTAGATACTCGAACCCTGTGGATTTTTCACCACTACATTTCCAATCTCATCCGCTGTCTTAAATACTTTTTTCAAACTAATAATACGTTGTTCACCATCGACTTTAACGATTCCCGGTGTAGCCTCCACATTTTCATACGCCACCGCATTTTGAATATCTCTGAATGAAAGCTGTGCCGATTGCATTTTAAACAAATCGACATTAATCTGTATCTCACGATCCAGCCCACCGACTTTATCCACACGTTTGATCTCTTTCAAGCCTTCGATTCTATCCTTTATTCTATCTGCATATTTCTCTAATCGGGAGACATCAAAATTGCCATAGATATTCACAAACCGAATCGGGAATTCAGAGACATCAATATCCTTTACTTCGGGTTCGTTAGGAAGGTTTTTCGGCAAACCATTCTGATCTGATTTGGCTTTATCGACCGCATCCTTCACATCCTGTTTTGCTTTTTCAACCTTGACATCCGTATTGAATTCAGCAATCACGACCGAAAAATCCTGGAATGAATTACTGGTCACTTTCTTGATCCCGGTAATATTTTTCAATTGCTTCTCGATCGGTTTCGACACGAGGTTCTCCATGTTTTCAGGAGAGGTTCCGGGATTGATAGTCTGCACAATGATCTGCGGAAATTTCACTTCCGGAAATTGCTCCTTCGGAAGATTAATATAACTGATTAGTCCTACCAGCGTAATGATGACAGTTAGGATATAGATACTGGTGCGGTTATTGATCGGCCAGTTAGATGGGTTAAATTTCATATATTCAATTTGACAATGGGGCAATTCGACAATTCGACAATGAGGTAATTCGTTGTTCAGGAATTAATCTTGTGAATGTGAAATCGGGACATTGAGTTTTTAAAAAATTTATTGTTTTAGTTCTGATATTTCTTCGATGTCGAGAGGATGGTTGTGATGATTTTGTCAATCTCATGAAGGTCATCAATCAGGAAATCGCATTCCGGATAGTGTTTCGATTCTTTGCACAATAACAACCAATATTTTGTTTCCTCTATTTCCTTTGCTGCTATTTTAAATTTATGAATAAAGTCGTTCTTACTTTCTGCATTTTGCGCTTCATGAACATTGGCACCAATTGATGTTCCAGATTTCAGAAGTTGATTTGCAATGACAAATTTTTTGGTTTCCATTAGACCTTCTGTAAAGTCAATTATTTTGAGCGAGAACTCGATTCTTTCTTAAAATAATATTTTCCTTCATCTCTGTATTGGTTCTATTCTCATTGTCAAATTGTCGAATTGTCGAATTGTTAAAACTGCAACTCATCCCCTTCATTCAATTCTTCATAACCGGTGGTAATTACTTTGTCGTCGAGAGTTAAACCGCTCAGTATCTCAACTTTGCTCTGATAGGTATTCCCCAAGGTTACGGGAACCAATTTGGCTTTATTCTGTGCTGTTGCTATATACACAAAATCTCCCTTATCTGTTTTCTGGATCACACCCATTGGCAATACAAATGCTCTTGAATTCTGGTAGGTTGCCACCTTCACATGTGCAGTCATATTCGGCTGATATTTTGTACTGGAGGGCAATGGAATATAAATCGCAAAGGTTCTCGAGAGAGTATTAATCATTCGTTCTGCATAGGCCACTTTGGTAATCAGTGTATCGCGTATATCCGGGAAGATCAGTTTTACACTGCTTCCTACCTTTATAGTGGATGCATAATTTTCTGCGATCTCTGCCTTCACTTTTAATTTACCTGTATTGATAATTCGGATCACCGGAGGATTGACCGGCGACGCATAGGATTGTCCCACCGTTGCATCCACCGCATCTACTACGCCATTGATCGGAGAGATGACACTTAATGAACTTTTATTACTCAGGTTGGCCTGTTTTTGTTTGAGTAAGGCGTCGTAGTTATTCTTCGCAGATAATAACTGAATTTCAGTTCCTATTTCCTGGGCCCAGAGACGTTTTTGCTTTTCGAATAAGGTCTTTGCAAAAGATATCTGTTGGTCTATGACATCAATTCCTTTGTCAACTGTTTCAGAACGAAGTGTTGCTACAACCTGTCCTTTTCGAACATATTGGCCTTGTTTTACATGGATCGCACTAATGATACCCGGCATTTCAGGAATGGCATTCACCACTTCATCAAGATCTACCTTACCTTGGACATCTACATAATTATTGAATACGACAGGCGTCATAGTCGTCACCACTACGGGCACTTTACGTGCACTGTCTTTGGTTCCTGAAGTCTTTTCAAGTTCCGTAATCTTATCCTGTATTTCCTTTTGGTCGGCTTTCAGTTTTGCAAGTTCTGCCTTGCCGTCCTTGGGATTGTCTCCCCCGCAAGCTGCTGCTGTGACGAGAATCAGGAAAAGAGAAGCAAGTTTTAATTGTTTGTTCATACGATATGATTGATTTAATAAGAATTTATTTTAGTACTCCGAGTGATTTTTGAAAATCTATTTTTGAAATAATGGTTTCGTATAACGAATTGAAATAATTAGTTTGCGCATCTTTTAGCGCGGTATCGGCCTGTATAATTTCGATATTCGTACCCACACCTTCCTTGTATTTCTTCTGGGCAATCGTATACACGTTCTTGGCAAGCTCAATATTATTCTCTTGATTTTCGAGCGAAATCAGGCTGTTTCGTAGCTGAGTTCTTGCATTACTGCTTTCAAGATCTGCGGCCTGCTTGAACGCTTCCATATCGTTTTCATTCTTCAAAATATTAATCTTGGCCTGATTCATTTTAGAGCGTCTGGTATTCCCATCGTAGATAGGCATATTCGCGCTTAAAACGAAAGCACCTGTCGGGAAATAGGAATACGTAAACAAATCTTTGAATGATGATACCTGCGTGGCATAGCTTCCTGAAACCACGGCAGCGACTGTTGGCAGATAGCCTTTCTGGTAACGCTGGTAATCAAGTCCATTCAATTTTTTTGTAGTTTGAAGCAGACCCATTTCTACCCGGTTGTTATAATCAACGACTAGATCAAGTTCAAGTCCGTTACGGACTTCTTCGATGGTAAGATTATCGGTAAGGCTGATATCGTTCGACAAGGCCATTCCCATCTGGAATTTCAACAATTGGTAACTGACCTCAACCAGATTCTGGATCTTTTGCTTTTCGATAGTCAGATTATTCTTTTGAACAGTCAGTCGGTCTGCATCAATTTTTTCTGCAAAGCCTTCTTCAAATAATCGTCGTGTCTGGTTTTCAATAGACGTCAATAAAAGAATATTTTCATCCAGCAACTTAATTCGTTTCTCTGCGATAATACAATTGTAGTAGGCTTTGGAAACGGAAACACGAACTTCTTCTTCGGTACGTTTTGTATTTAAAGTAGAAAGTTCTTCCAGGCTTTTTCGTGCCTTCAGGGCTACAAACACGCCGGCATCAAATAAAAGTTGCGAAGCCTGCAATCCTGCTGAAAGATTCAATGGCAACCCAAACTGTAGTTCTGTATATTTCTGTTTAGGTTGTTGTTGATAGGCATTATATGCCGGTGTATCGATCTTAAAAAAGCTCAGGCTCGACGCGAAATCGAAGGCATCTGCCGACGCTCGTTGTTTTGGCAAGATGAATAAATACTGGAACTGTCCGTTTGCGGTAATCTGCGGGCGGGCAATACCAATGATCTCATTATTCTTCTGGATCTGCAACTCTTCATCCAGTTTAGCCCCTTTAATTTTAGTCTGATTCTTGAGTGCATACTCTATGCAATCATTTAACGACATTGGTTTCTCAGACTGTGCGAGCAAGGAGTTGGAGATCAAACCTAAGAGAATGAATAACTTAAATGAACGATTCATAGTTTATTTTTTAGTTAGCTTTTTTAAATTGGTAGTAATTAGTTTATGTCCCTTGTTTGTGGCAAGTCCGTACATATAGTGTGCAAAGATCTGTGTGTTAACC